>TARA_B100000686_G_C16805638_1_pt1 | contig 14731 bp, 11 predicted proteins | sample TARA_B100000686 | Tara Oceans TARA_B100000686 (sample SAMEA2622733) | marine metagenome | biome: marine biome (ENVO:00000447); feature: marine epipelagic mixed layer (ENVO:xxxxxxxxx); material: "saline water (ENVO:00002010), including plankton (ENVO:xxxxxxxx)" | depth 150 m
GGTAGTGCGCCATCAGGTCCAGATATTGATGAATATGACAAAATCAACATACACTGTGATGTGTTGATTGTTGGCGGCGGCCCAACAGGACTAATAGCAGGGAAAGCTGCCGGACAAAGTGGCGCTAGAGTTATTGTAGTTGATGACCAATGCGAATTTGGAGGTAATCTTTTATATGAAAATCGAGTAGTCAGCGGATTACCAGGTATGCGGTGGGTCAAATCAATTCTTGATGAGTTGGAGGTAATGCCCAATGTAAAATTATTAATTAGAAGCACGGTGACCGGTTACTATGATCATAATTTCCTTGTCATTCACCAACGTTGTTTAGATCATTTAGAAAAAAGGCCCGATTTTTCTCCAAGAGAGAGGTTATGGCGGGTTCGCGCTAAACAAGTGGTACTCGCTACTGGAGCGATAGAGAGGCCATTAGTTTTCTCCAATAATGATCGCCCGGGTGTAATGCTCGCCTCTGCTGTATCGTCTTACCTTATGAGATATGGTGTAAGTTGTGGCAGAAGAATCTTAATTTTTACAAATAATGATTCCGCTTATAGAACAGCGTTGCAATTAATCCATGCCGAAGTTGAATTAGTAGGTGTTGTGGATGTTAGGCCTAATCCTCAAGGAGATTTAGTAAAAAAAGTGAGGTCGCAGGGCGTCAATATTTTTAATCAACATGCCGTTATTGATGTCCGTTACGCGAGGGGGCAGATTCAATCAGCTCTTTTAGGAAAACTCAGCAAGTCCCTTGATAAAATTCTCACTCATAAAGGGGAAATACGTTGCGATACTATTGCTGTTTCCGGAGGATGGAATCCGACCGTCCATCTCCATGCGCAGTCAGGTGGGAAGCCTATTTATAGTAGTAGTTGCGCAAGCATGATCCCTGGTCCGCCAACTCAAGCGCAGATATCGTCGGGTAGTTGCAATGGAACATTTGAATTGAGAGATTGTTTGCGAGAAGGGCTGGAAGCGGGCTTTACAGCAGCTACGCTTGTAGGATTTAATGCTGAATTAGAAGTAGATGTACCTACTGTTGATCAATATACTGAAGAATCTTTACAGCCAATGTGGGTAGTTCCAAATCATCTCAAAGAAGGTCGTGGTGGGAAAAAATTTTTAGATTACCAAAACGATACCACAGTAGCCGACCTCTTGCTAGCCGTACGTGAAGGATATACCTCAGTTGAACATGTCAAGCGATACACCGCGCTAGGCTTTGGAACTGACCAGGGTAAGCTTGGAAATATTAATGGCATGGCGTTGTTAGCTCAAGCATTGGGCCGATCTCCTAGTGAAGTGGGGACTACAACTTACCGTCCGAACTATACTCCAGTAAGTTTTGGCGCTATTGCGGGGAGGAAAATAGGGAAGCGTTTTTTTGACGTGACTCGTAAAACAGCACTGCATGACTGTCATCAAAGTTTGGGCGCACTGTTTGAAGATGTTGGGCAGTGGAAAAGACCATGGTATTACCCGAATGTTGGTGAGAGCATGCTTGAGGCAGTAAAAAGAGAATGTAAAACAGCTCGTAATCGTGTTGCGCTACTCGATGCATCTACTTTGGGTAAGATACACATATCAGGACCAGATTCAGTAACCTTATTGAATTGGATGTATATAAATTCATGGGATAGCTTAAAAGTTGGTCGATGTAGATATGGGATTATGCTGACTGAGGATGGAATGGTTTTGGATGATGGAGTCACCTCTCGGTTAAGCGAAAATCAATACTTGATGAATACAACAACCGGAAATGCCGCTTATGTGTTAGCATGGATGGAGAAATGGGTCCAAACTGAGTGGCCCGAATTACAGGTTTATTTAACGTCTGTCACAGATCACTGGACTGTAATTAATTTGACCGGCCCAAATAGCCGCAAAGTCTTATCAAAAGTTTCCTCTGATATCGACTTATCCGATGATCAATTTCCTTTCATGTCGTTTAAGAATGGAAGTGTATCCGGCATACCAGCACGAATTTTCCGTATCAGTTTTAGTGGAGAGCGAACTTATGAGATTAATGTTTCATCAAATTATGGGTCCCTTTTATGGGATTCTCTAATGGAGGCTGGAAAAGAGTTTCAAATAGAGCCTTATGGAACTGAAACCATGCATGTTCTTCGTGCTGAAAAAGGCTACATAATAGTTGGGCAAGATACCGATGGATCAGTCACACCTTTGGACCTTGGTATGAAAAGTATGATTTCAGAAAAAAAAGATTTTATTGGAAAACGATCATTGACACGCCCAGAAATGTTGAAACAAAATCGAAAACAATTAGTCGGCTTAATGCCGATAGATTCAGATAACGTTTTGCCTGAAGGCGCACAGTTGGTAGAGCAACCATCCACAATAAAGCCAGTAAAAATGATTGGTCATGTCACATCCAGTTATTTCAGCTCTGTGTTAGATCGGTCTATCGCTTTAGGTTTAGTTCGTGGTGGGCAATCGCTACTCGGTAAGATTATTTATGCACAGTTATTACACGGTGAGATATTTCCGGTTGAAATATGCTCACCTGTTTTTTTTGATCCCGAGAATCGTCGACAAAAAACTTCCTAAAATATTCCAACTCGTCTTAGATTATGAATTCCCAATCCATACAAGCTCGTAGCCCACTTTTTTCGCATAGGGAATACAAGCAAAACAAAAATACAAAAAGCGATTCAATCATTTCAATCACTGAAATTCCATTTTGTCTGCATTTAAATCTTCGTATTAATTCATCGGAAGATTTGGCACTATCCCAAGCGGCACTTGTTTTAGAGCAAAAGATACCATTAAGACCCAATACAAGCTCAACTAACCTAAATACAAGGGTGAGCTGGCTTGGCCCAGATGAATGGTTGTTAGTTTCATCTGACCACGATAACTCTGTTGAAAAGCAACTTATTGCTGTTTGGGCGCCATTTTTCCACTCCATAGTTAATATTAGTGGAGGTCAGACAGTCATTCAGGTTTCTGGCACAAAAGTCAGTGAGCTTTTAAATAGGGGATGCCCACTTGATTTACACCCGTTAAGTTTCGGCGAAGGTGATTGTGCGCAATCATTGTTTTATGGAATCCCAATTTTTATCGTTCGGCTTAATAGCAGCGAAGTAGCAGTTGCTAAATTTGAACTTGTTGTTCGACGAAGTTTTGCAGATAGTTTTATAGAGTTACTAATAGATAGTACTAAATTATACCGACTTGAGTTGAATATCGGTTTCCAAAATAAACCTGCGATAAGATGACACCATATTGTATTGTCACGATTTGTTTGCGCAAAAGAAAAATAACTAAGTTAATTTCCTAGTAAGCTATTGTGATCTTTAATATTGAACAAACATCCTTACTGGTTTTAGTGTTAAGTGTCTTGGTTTTGTTGTTATGGGGCAAAGTAAGATACGACATAGTAGCATTTTCTGCTTTGATTATTGGTGTAACATTAAATTTAATCCCACAGGATATTGCGTTCTCTGGATTTGGTCATCCTGCAACTATCATCATTGCCTTAGTTTTAATCGTAAGTCGAGGCTTGTCAAATTCAGGCGTGGTTGAATTGATAGTCAAATATTTTTTTAGTAAAGATCGAAAAATCTCAATACATATAGGAATCATGGGTAGTATCGCAGCGGGTCTTTCTGCGTTAATGAACAATGTTGCCGCTCTAGCTTTATTGATGCCTGTCGATGCCGGAACTGCTAAGAAAGCCAAAAGAAGTCTTTCTTTAACTTTGATGCCGCTGTCGTTTGCAACCATCTTAGGTGGTATGGTGACACTGATTGGAACGCCCCCTAATATTATTATTGCTATATATAGAGAACAAACTTTAGGAGCCCCATTTAGACTATTTGATTTTGCGCCAGTAGGAATAGTACTTACTATAACCGGCATCCTATTTATTACGTTAGTAGGATGGCGGTTTTTGCCAAAATCTGGATCCAGAACTGATGCCCGAACTGAACTTCAAGATATGGTAGGGTTTGTTTCGGAAGCTAAGATACCCAAAGAATCCAAGTTTATAGGAACTTCTTTAGCTGAATTATCTCAATTAGCCGAAGAACATGATATTTCTTTGTTGGGCGTGATTCGAAAAGGTACAAGACTTCCGGGATCAGGTCGAAGAGAATTGTTACATGAAAGTGATTTCATAGTAATGCAAGGCCCTGCCTCTTCGACAGAAGCCTTCGTTGGAGCGGCTCATTTAGAATTTATCGGTGTAAATGACTCAATTGAGTTATTGGGTGAAAATCAGGCGATGGCGGAAGTAGTGGTTCCCGTGGGATCAAAGATTGAAGGAAAAACTGCTTCAAATCTGCAGCTTTCATATCGCCATGGGGTCAATTTGCTAGGAGTATCAAGGCGTGGGGTTAGGTTTAGAGATCGAGTTCGAACAGTAAGAATAAAAGCAGGCGACATTCTTCTTCTTATTGGGCCAGAGGATCGTTTACCGGAAGTTGTGTCCCAAATTGGTTGCTTACCATTAGCGGAGAGAGGGCTTAAATTACTTCAGAGGCGCAAATGGGGAATCGCGACGATCAGCTTTTTGATAGCAATTGTAAGCACAAGCATTGGTATTGTTGATATGACAGTTGCTCTGGGATTTATTGCTTTAGTCTATGTGGTCATGGGAATTGTTCCAGTTACTGAGCTATATGAAAGTATCGAATGGCCAGTAATCATACTTGTTGGATCCATGATTCCAATTGGTATTGCAATGGAAAGTAGTGGCATTACAAGTGTAATGGCACGTGAAATTGTCATTTCAACTAAGGAAACTCCGGTTTTTTTGATATTGCTAATAATAATGATTGTGACGATGACATTGTCGGATATCTTAAATAACGTAGCGACGGTATTGATAGCTGCTCCGATCGCTATTGAGGTTGCCGAAGGACTAAACGCGAATCCAGATACTTTTTTAATGGCTGTTGCGGTTTCTGCTTCATGCGCATTTCTTAGCCCAATTGGACACAAAAATAATACGATTATCATGGGTCCAGGCGGCTACCGATTCGGGGATTATTGGAAAATGGGATTACCTTTAGAAGTTCTTGTAATAGCGGTAGGGTTACCAATGATTCTTCTCGTTTGGCCGCTTTGAAGCGAAATCACCGATGCCAAATAGAGGTCTCGTCTTTGTAGAATAGTTGGCTAGTTTAACGTCAAGAGGTTTTTGTTGAGCGTTGCTAACTCTCTCGAGTAAAGTTTTAAAAACATTGTATTAGGAAGAAGAAATGTTGGAAACTGCGAAACGAATGAGACAGCTAGGAACCGAGACAGCATTCGATGTCTTAGCAAGGGCACAGGAATTATCGACGCAAGGAAGAGATATTATAAATTTGGGGATAGGACAACCCGACTTTAAAACAGCAGAACATATCGTTGAAGCTGCGGTTAAGGCGTTTCGTGACGGTCATCACGGTTACACCCCAGCACCAGGAATAATCTCTCTACGAAAATCAATTTCCGAAGATATTTTTAGGCATAGAGGTGTCGATGTAGATCCGGAGAGGATCGTTGTAGTTCCGGGAGGCAAGGTCACGATGTTCTTTGCGATTCTAATGTTTGGAGAAGAGGGAAGCGAGATACTGTATCCAAACCCAGGTTTTCCAATTTACGAATCAGTCATTAAGTTTACGGGTGCGAAAGCAGTTCCAATAAAGTTGTTTGAGAATGAAGGATTTTCTTTTGATGTCGGTTCAGTTTTGGAGAAAATAACAAAGAGAACCAAACTCCTGATCATAAATTCTCCGGCTAACCCTACGGGGGGTGCGGTGCCAAAAAGTTATATTGATCAACTCGTGGAAGCGTTAGTGAATGACTACCCGTGGGTTACAGTTTTAAGTGACGAGATCTATTCACGAATAACATATGACGATCATCAACATGTTTCACTCTTATCTTATCCCGAGCTTGAAGGTAGGGTAATTTTGCTTGATGGTTTCAGTAAAACGCATGCTATGACCGGATGGCGGTTAGGTTATGCTGTTTGGCCCGAATCTTTAGTTAATGGTGCAATCCGGCTCGCAATTAACTGTCATTCATGTGTCAACGCAGCAACTCAATTTGCGGGAATAGCCGCATTGAATGGACCGCAGAACTCAGTTGCTAATATGGTTTCGGAATTTGATAGACGGCGCAAGTTAATTGTAGAGGGCCTGAACAAATTACCAGGATTCCGGTGCATAACTCCCTCCGGCGCTTTCTACGCATTCCCCAATATTACTGCGACCGGTATTTCATCTAAGAATTTGCAGGACAGATTATTGGAAGAGGCGGGTGTCGCAACAATCGCAGGAACAAGCTTTGGCGTTCTGGGTGAAGGTTACTTGAGATTTTCGTATGCGAGCAGTGCAGAGAACATTGTAGCAGCATTGGCCAGAACGTTAAATCTATTAGAGACTCGCAAACACACCTAATTTTTACCTTTAAGACAGTGTTTTCGAAAGGCAATTTTACCTTCAACACCATCAAAATTCCTTTTATATACTGGTGGGGGACCGTTAGTAACTCGTACCAAGACAAACGTAGGGCTGTCTGATTTTCTTAAGAGTTCGTGACCATTTTTAATATCAGCATCTGTGTGAACTGTGCAGGAATTAGAAATTCCACAACCATTTGCCATCAATTCCAAGTCGGTGGAACCCACAGTAGCGCTAACCTGATTGCCAGTTTCACCATAACAACCGTTATCAACACACAATATGGAAAGGTTTTGAGGATCCATATAAGCAACTGTAGCAAGGCTCCCTGCGTTCATAAGCAATTCACCATCCCCTAAAACAACTAAGATGTTGAAGTCAGGTTGTGCGAGGGCAAGCCCTAAACCCATAGAAATGGGAGCCCCCATCGCTCCACCCAAAATATACGCGTTCGGTTTTCCATTTGTTAAGACTCCGATATCGTGAGCCGAACCTGACAGACCGGCAATAATTAGGAAATCTGATGGATTTCCAACTAAAGCAGGAACAACCGTTTGTCGGTCTAGCTTGCCCAACGATCGGTCGTTCATGAAAAAATTCTGCTTATGTTAAAGTTTTCTTGCTTGTTCATAAAAATTAAATTAGCTGTCAGAATGCTTTTGCCCCAATGAGTTTTTGCGAAAGTAAAATCGCTATAGATTGATTTGATATAAAAGCCATGTTTACTGCCGCTGCAACAGTTGTTTCAATATCCTGTTCTGATTCTATCTTTATACAGTGAGCACCCATGGCAGTTAAGCATGTTTCTACCGCGCTTCCCATTGGTATTTGCCAAGGATTTTGCTCTCCGAAGTCGCCTCGCATAGATATAATTGTTAAAAAAGGAAAACGACCCGCATTAATCAACGACATCATATTAATACAATTTCCAACACCACTGCTTTGCATTAAAAGAACCCCTCGACTTCCTCCCAAATGAGTTCCTGCAAGTAAAGCCACTCCTTCCTCTTCAGTTGCTAGTGGAATTGATATCACTTGAGTATCTGCAATAGATCGATCAATCAATACTCGATGTCCAGCATCAGGTACGTAGCAGAAAGTAGTAACCTCTAGCTTGACTAGAAGGTCATATAGGTTGTTTGCCCAGGAATCGATGGTAAATCTCTCGGTTAGTTTATGATCGTACAAACAAGTTAGATTTTTTTCAGAAGAGCAATCATTACTAATACTATTAGTAAAAAAGATCAGGTGTCAACTATTCCTAAGCAAGTATTATAAATGCTATGTCTATATTATTAATTATGTAAAAATTCATTGATAGCCGGAGTTTTTTTCAATTTTACGAACTTGGGTCACTAGATAGCTAAGGTTTTTGTCAGGGATTTTTAATTGTTCAAGTTGCTCAGCAGTTTTATACAAATACTCAGAACATGAACCTAACGCACCTTTTGCTTCCGAAATAATTCTTGCTGTTACATTTTTATCTAGAGATCCTGAATACCGTGGATGCTGAACGTCTATCGCGAAGCTTATCGCCGGTATTCTTAATTGATCTTTGCATATCGTGCTAAGCCATATTGGACGATAGGCTAGTGTCACTAGCTCGCGTTGTAAAACTATATCCAATTCGGAATCAATATGTTCCGGATCAATTTTGTATAATAAACCTCTGCAAGAGCCACCGTGTTTTAAGGCCAACATTAGTCCTGGGTTATCAACCGTACCTCTTCCGATAGTTGACCACAAGCAGAAACTACGATGGTACCCATAAGCGATCCCAACTTTTTTTTCCGAGAAATTTATAGCCGGATTCCACATTAGTGAACCATAACCGAATAACCAAATTCCTTGTGTGGTATCAATATTCCTTATAAGGTTTCTTAGGATTATTTTTCTTTGGGTATCTGATAGCCAAGGACCAGTATCTCCGGACAATTTAGCCAGTCGTTGAACAGCTCCTTCGAGTATTGATTGACGCGTTAACATAAAAAATGTTGCCTAGCATTATTAAAGATAGTTAATATATGTTTCAATTGTAGTTTAGAGCAGCCTACCTGATAAATATTGTGTTCCCGATACTACCACCGTCTCTTTTACTGATAAATTTTGTGTCTTTTCAATGAGAATTTGTTGATGCCTGCTAATAAAATACTCTTTCTCGACACAATATCCGATCAGTGCAGTTAGAATTTGGAGTTTACGGAAAAGGTGAGGAGGAAGGCATGTGACGATTAAACTTAACGATTTTTGATGACATTTCCCAAGAAAATTAATTCAGTTTAATAATTTATAATATATCTATTCGACCCTAAAAGAGCTCTCAGTAATATTTTTTATAATGCTTGAAGGTTGTTCAGGTGATTAATGTGATTAGACAAGTAAAAGTTATCGACACACACACTGGGGGTGAGCCCACTCGATTGGTGCTTTCAGGAGGGCCTGATCTTGGAAACGGGCCATTGTCTGAAAGACGTCGAATTTTTCGGGATGAATATGATGGGTTTCGTAATGCCGTGGTGGGTGAACCGCGAGGGAGTGATGTATTCGTAGGGGGAATTCTAGTGAAACCAGTTGATCACACGGCAACTGCAGGAATTGTTTTTTTCAATAATGTGGGTGTTTTACAGATGTGTGGACATGGCACTATTGGACTAATCGCATCTCTATTATATCTAGGTAGGATTCAACATGGACAACATATAATCGAAACCCCTGCGGGAAATATCAAAGCATGGTTGCATGAAGATGGCCGTGTCACAATTACTAATGTCCCTAGTTTTCGTTATAGATCAAACGTTGTGTTAGATATCCCAGGTGAAGCACTTGTTATTGGAGATATCGCTTGGGGTGGAAACTGGTTTTTTATTGTCAATGAGCATGAAGAAAATATATCCTTCCAAAATATTGACAGGCTATCCTATTTAGCCCGTACTATCCGAGAGAAGCTACTACATGATGGAGTTACTGGAATAGATGGAGCGCAAATTGACCATGTTGAGCTATTTGCCAAAGGCAGTGGAGAGGTTGATGGTAAAAATTTCGTTCTGTGCCCAGGAGACGCATATGACCGCTCTCCGTGTGGCACTGGGACCAGTGCTAAGGTCGCATGTTTGATTGCTGACAATAAATTAAAAGAAGGTGTGATTTGGAGGCAACAAAGCATCGTTGGCAGCGTGTTTGAAGTAATAGGGAGACGGGATAAGGATAACGTTATAACAGAGATAACAGGTGAAGCATTTGTTAATTCCGAAGCAACCTTGTTACTTGATAGCAGGGACCCATTTCAAATGGGAATAGTTACCAAACAATAGAATATAAAAGTTATTAGAGGCTAAGCGATATGAAAATTGAATCGATTGCAGTGTATCAAATTGATTTACCTTTAGTGGAAGGGCGCTATAGTTGGGCCGATGGAAAATTTGTAGAAAAATTTGATTCGACAATCGTTGAAATTAGAACCGATCAGGAAGCGGTGGGTCTCGGCGAAGTCTGTCCATTAGGACCGTTTTATTTGCCAGCATTTGGCACAGGGGCTCGAGCTGGAATAGAAGAGATCGCACCGGGTTTAATAGGACTGGTTCCGACAGAGATCATGAAAATTAAAAGGCATATGGATTCGGCGTTGCTAGGCCATCCCTATGTTAAGTCCTGCATTGACATGGCCTGTTGGGATTTACTTGGAAAAGAAACTGGAAAACCACTGTGGGCCCTTTTGGGTGGGAAATTTGGTGATTCGATTCAACTTTATCGAGCGATTAGCCAAGAGTCACCCAATGAAATGGCGCATAAAGTGGCAAAATATCGGGAGGAGGGTTATCAAAAATTTCAATTAAAGGTTGGATCAAGTCCGGAGGAAGATATCGAGCGCATACATACTGTGAGATCGCTATTAGATCGGGACGAGGTATTGGTTGCTGACGCTAATACAGGATGGACAGCTCCAGAGGCATTGCGTGTAGCAAACGCAGTATCGAGCTTGGATATTTTTATAGAGCAACCATGTGCCAGTTATCAAAAATGTGTCTCTGTTAGAGATCGTATCTCTACCCCATTTATACTAGACGAAACTATTGACGGTCTTGAAATCCTACTACGCGCGCATAATGATCGCGCAATGGATGTTATAAATCTAAAAATTTCGAAAGTGGGCGGCATAACTGTGGCTTGTCAGATTAGAGATCTTTGTGTTTCACTTGGAATACCTATGACAATAGAAGATAGTTGGGGAGGTGACATAATTACGGCAGCAATAGCACATTTAGCTCATTCTACACCTGAAGAATTTCGCTTCTCATCAACAGATTTCAATAGTTATAGTCCGATCTCTAATGCGTTTGGCGCTCCAGTACGAGACAATGGTATGATGACAGCATCTGATAAACCAGGCTTAGGAGTTACTCTTAACAAGGATATAGTGGGTGAGCCGGTCGCTATTTATAGCTAGAATAGGGCCAAGGTTGGTAGCTTTTTCCTGAAACAGGGTCTGAAATCAAAGTACATGTACAAGTTATCGAAAAAGACCAGTTTTTAAAGCTAATTCGAAATGATCCATAGTTTGTTTCACACCGTCTGTTAGTGAGGTTTCAGGAAAATTATCGATTAATTCTCTTAGTTCAATATCATCTTGGCCTTTTGGGAACGGTAGTGACACGCTTTCTTCATAGGTAATATTAGCGGATGGTACAATTGATTGAATAGCCTCAATTATTTCCTTAATATGCACAATTTGACCTTTGATATTGTACACTTCAGCCCCTTCAAATTTTTCATAGGCAGACTGTATAAAAAGCTTAGCGATGTCATCAACATATTGAAATCCATTGTAGCCTCCAAAACCAATGTGGTAAGGATTGCCTTGAACTGCCGCTAGCATAGCTTTAGTTGGGCTTGAAGTTAGTCCCTGGTCGCGGCCAGGTCCATATACAGTATAAGGCCTTAGCCCAATGCTTGTAATACCATTTTCCTGATAATACACCTTAGCTGTTCCTTCGTTTGCTTGTTTGTAGACACCGTAATGGGTCATGGGGCTAGGCAGTGAGTCATGTTGAAGGAGTTCACCATATAGTTCCGAAGAACCGTACACTGCTACGCTGCTTGCATAGGTAATCTTTTTGATGCCTGCCGTTATCGCTGCATCAAAAATATTGACGGTACCCATAACATTTACTGCTGCTCCTAATGGTGGATTTTCCCTGCAAAAAGGTATTTGAAGAGCTCCTAAATGGATGATGTGAGTCGCGCCACTTTCTATTATCGCGTTCTTCACTGCTACATTGTCTGCAAGGTCGCCCATATTAAAATTAACCTTATTTAAGCTTTCATCGTTCATGATTAGCTCTAAGCGGTGGTGGTTGTCACTGAGATCAAAGGTACTAACATTAATCCCCATCGCAACAAGGTTTCGTACAACCCAGGATCCGATACAGCCCATTGCGCCGGTTACAAAAAAATGATCTTGCGACATATTATTTTTCTCTAAGCATGTTTCACATGCGGTCTTATATCGGTTGTTGATACCCAACCACAGTTTGTTGTTGGATGCCTAGGGATTCAATGCCGAGGCGGACGATATCCCCATTAGCTAAATAGATATTTGGATTCATCCCCATCCCTACACCTTTTGGTGTGCCAGTTGCAATGATATCGCCTGGTTGAAGGCTCATGCAATGACTAAGATAAGAAATAATATGGTCAACACTAAAAATCATAGTTTGAGTGTTGCCATTTTGATATTTTACTCCATTCACTTCAAGCCATAGATTTAGTTGTTGAGGGTCCCGAATTTCATCGGGAGTGACTAGCCAAGGTCCAATAGGACCATAGCTATCAGCAGATTTACCTTTTACCCAATTACCACCTTTTTCAAGTTGCCACTCTCTCTCCGATACATCGTTAACGATGGTATAACCAGCTACGTAGTTCAATGCTTCTGATTGGGCAACATATTTAGCTTCCCGACCGATTATGACGCCGAGTTCAACTTCCCAGTCAGTTTTTTTTGATCCTGGCAGTAATTCGATATTGTCGTTTGGGCCTGTTATCGAGCTTGTGGCTTTCATAAAAACTACTGGCTCTTTAGGGATAGGTTGACCGCTTTCCTCAGCATGATCTTTGTAATTCAGTCCAATGCATACAAATTTTCCAACATTAGTTATGCATGGTCCAATGCGAGTCTCAGGGTCAACTATAGGAAGATTGAGAACAGTATCTTCAGATAGATTAGTTAGGGCACGCTCGCTCAGTTGTTTACCAGAAATGTCGTTAACGATACCCTCAAGACTTCGAATATTTCCGCTGTTATCTAAAATACCAGGTTTTTCACACCCAAATGAACCAAAACGCAATAATTTCATTTTATTTCCTTTCTTTTCTTTTCCTTAGTAATCATATGGCTGTATGACTACATGTTATCAACAAACTTGTGTTTAGATGAAATAACAAAAAATAATAGACCGATAAACATGAATAGTAGTTTGTGTATAGCACTGTAAGCAAACTCAAATCTGGTGTCCTAGAATAATTCTCCTAAGTTATGTGTTTTTATTATTGAGAGTTTCCGGATTTACCACTACATCTTCCATAAGTTTTCCATCAAGTCCTGCAAGAAGATTCATGGCTGAAATTCTGGCCATAGCTACCAAGCTTTCTTTTGTGACTCCAGCGCAGTGTGGACTCACCACCACATTGGGCAGTTTTAATAATGGATTGCTAGAGTCAGGAGGTTCACTTTCGAATACATCAAGGCCTGCACCTGCTATTTGATTATCAGTCAAGCTTTGCAGGAGATCATCTTCATTAATAATACCCCCTCGAGCAGTATTGATAATCAAAGCGGAGGACTTCAATTTTGCAAGGACGCTCTCATTGATCATATACTGTGTTTCGCTAGTCAGTGGACAGTGCAAGGTAATAATATCAAGCATGGGTAAAATGCTATCTAGCGCTGTAATTGGTGTCACCCCACGATGTGTCATTTCTTGTTCATCGATATAGGGATCGATTGCATAAATATTCATCTTAAACGCAGTTGCACGGGAAGCAACTTGTCTTCCGATTCGTCCAAACCCTATGATCAGAATAGATTTACCTTTAAGTTCGGTACTGTTGGGCCTTTGCCTAAAATCAAACCGACCATCGCAAACAGCTTGATGGTAGAGAGCGCCTTGTTTACAAAGAGACAGAATAAGGAACATTGCCTGCTCTGCTACACTTTCATCGTTGCTTCCAACCGCGAGTGCAAGTGGTATACCTCTTTTGCTCAAAGCATTTATGTCGATGTTATCAAAACCTACGCCATGCCGAGATATAACCTTGAGGCGACCCGCACACTCGATTACTTTCGCTGAGATATTCGTAGTTCGAACTAGAATTGCATCTACGTCTGTTACTAACTCACATAATTTAGATTCTGACTCCTCTTCTATAACTTGATAATCAATATCGGCACGCTCTGCTAAGATATTAATCGCGGTTGGGTCAATAGCCCCGATCACCGCCACTTTTTTTGTCATAATATATAATCTTTCTCCAAAATAGGACTGTTTAGCATAAAATATGTTAGTCCATCATTCCTAAATTACAATACCCAAAAGGCAATTATATTGTACAAATCTGTTTTAGGAATTGCTTTAAGCTGTAATGTTTTTTTACATTAAATATTTGATCAAACCAGACCTAGGAGCAGAAAAGAGTGAATAACATAGATCTTGCAGGGCGAACGGCCGTTGTCACCGGTGGTGCTCAAGGAATAGGCCTAGCTATTGCGACCCGGCTTGCTAACTCTGGAGCTCAAATCAGCATTTGGGATCGTGATGCGAAATTTCTTGAGAAAGCAATCGAAGGTTTTTCGACAGTAACCAATATTAATACTCAAACGGTAGAACTTACAGAATATGATTCAGTGCAATCAGCAGTCGAAATCGTTAAAGAAGCCTGTGGTTCTATTGATATATTTGTTAATAACGCAGGAATCGCGGGACCGACGATGCCATCGTGGGAATATTCTATTGATGATTGGCTTGAAGTTATAAATATTGATCTTAATGCTGTTTACTATTGCTGTCGGGCAGTCGTACCGTTAATGCGCGACCAAAATTATGGGAGAATAGTTAATGTAGCTTCTATAGCAGGAAAAGAAGGAAATCCTAATGCTGCAGCTTATAGTTCGGCAAAAGCGGCTGTAATTGCACTGACCAAATCTATCTCTAAGGAAACGGCGGATAAAAATATTGCGGTAAACTGTATCACGCCAGCTGCGGCTAAAACCCGAATATTTGATCAGATTAGCCAGGAACACATCGACTATATGTTATCTAAAA
>TARA_B100000686_G_scaffold195220_1_pt1 | contig 14722 bp, 11 predicted proteins | sample TARA_B100000686 | Tara Oceans TARA_B100000686 (sample SAMEA2622733) | marine metagenome | biome: marine biome (ENVO:00000447); feature: marine epipelagic mixed layer (ENVO:xxxxxxxxx); material: "saline water (ENVO:00002010), including plankton (ENVO:xxxxxxxx)" | depth 150 m
CCGTACGGGGATTTGCAGTCCTCTACATAACCACTCTGACACCGGGCCAATAAAATTACTTATATAGAATAACTAAAAAAATAATGAAAGAAAATATATTGTTCTTCTATATAATAAAAAAAAGAATCATAATACTATTATTTAATTTGTAAAATTTTATCCTAGTAGTTAATAAATATATATATATGTATTTACTTTTGTAGAGGTTAGGATGGTAATATCTAAAATATATAATCAATACATTTTAAAAAATTCAAAAGTATCTTTGTTAATTTTAGCAAGCATAATTATTTTTTTTGCTTTTCAAATCAAAGATTTAGTTATTGATGCATCTACGGATACATTAATATTAGAAGGTGATAAAGATCTAGCTTACACGCAATTAGTTAATAAAAGATATTATTCTCCTGATTTTTTAATATTAGCTTATACGCCTAATAAGTCTTTGTTTTCAGATGAGACATTAAAAAATATTGAAAATATAACTTCTGAATTATTGAAGTTATCAGAAGTTGAATCTATAACAAGTATTTTAAATGTTCCTTTATTGCAGAGTCCGCCAAGACCTATTGCAAAACTTTTAGAGCATATTCCCACGATGAGTGATAAGAATATTGATTTGGATCTTGTTAAAAAAGAATTTTTAGAAAGTCCTATTTATAAAGATAATTTGGTCAGTAAAGATTTTAGTACTACAGCTTTAATAATAAATTTAAAGGATAATATAGAAGGTAAAAAATTATCAGAAGAACGAAGAGATCTAAGAACTAAAAAACGAAATAATTTAATAACTGAAGATGAACAAGAAAGGTTATATTTTGTTGAGAAAAAATATGATTCCTATAGAAAAAATTTTATTATTAGAAATGAAATTATTATAAAGCAAATTAGAAATATAATATCTCCATATAATAATACGGAAAATATTTTTCTAGGTGGGCTTTCAATGATCTCTAATGATGTCATAAATTTTGTTAAAAATGATTTAAGAGTATTTGGAATATCAATATTTATATTTTTAGTAGTAGCTCTTTTTATAATATTTAGACAAATTAGATGGATATTAATTCCTATAGTTATTTGTTTGTCCTCTGTAGTAATAACGGCTGGAATATTATCGTTATTTGGATGGAAAGTTACTGTTATATCTTCTAATTTCATATCATTACAGTTAATTTTTACTATGGCTATAGTTGTTCATTTGACTGTAAAATATAGAGAGTTTTATTCTGTTTATTTAAACCAATCACAAAAAGAACTTTTAGTAGGGTCTATTTTAACTATGATTAAGCCTTGCTTTTATACTGTTGCTACCACTGTTGCAGGTTTTTCTTCATTAGTTTTTTCTGGTTTGTTACCAGTTATTAACTTCGGATGGATGATGAGTATAGGAATAATAGTTTCATTGATTTTGTCTTTTTTATTATTTCCATTATTACAAGTAAATTTAAATAAAGTTAACCCTAATTTTAGTTTTGAAAAAAAATTTCCTATTCCAATATATTTTGCAAATTTTTCAATTTATGTAGGACGTAATATTATATGGTACGCATTATTAATATTTATTATTTCTATATTTGGTATTTTTCATTTGAAAGTAGAAAATAGTTTTATTGATTATTTTAAAAAAAATAGTGAAATTTATAAAGGTATGAAAGTTATCGATGAAAATTTAGGCGGCACAACTTTATTAGATGTTACAATAGATTTAAATAAAGAAGATATTATTGTAGAGGCTTTTAATGATAATGTTGACGATGATATTGATGAGTTTTCTGAAGATGAATTTGATTTTTTAAATGAGGAGGTTGTAGAAGAAGACAAATCTAAATTATTCTTTACATCCTATAAAATGAACATAATAAATAAAGTTCACGATTACTTAGAAAGTTATAATGAAATAGGAAAAGTTATGTCTTTTTCAACTTTACTTAAGGTAGGAAAAAAACTAAATAATGGAAATGATCTAGATATCATTCAGTTAGCACTTTTATATTCAGAATTACCTGATAAATATAAAAAAATTATTATTAATCCATACATATCTATTGAGAACAATCAGGCACGTATTTCAATGAGAATTATTGATTCCTTACCTGATTTAAGGCGTAATGAATTAATTAATAAATTATCTAAGGAGATACCAAAAATTGCAGGTATTCCCAAAGAAAATATTCATTTAAGTAATGTGCTTATTTTATATAATAATATGCTGCAAAGTTTATTTAAGTCTCAAATACTTACGCTAGGGTCAGTAATATTTCTTTTATTTTGTATGTTTTTAATATTATTTAGGTCTGTATCAATTTCTTTAATAGCAATTTTTCCTAATTTAATATCTATAAGTTTTGTTTTGGGTTTTATGGGATGGTTTAATATACCTTTAGATTTAATGACTATAACAATTGCTGCTATTAGCATGGGTATTGCTGTAGATAATACTATTCATTATATATATCGTTTTAGAAATGAAGTAATTAAAGATAATAATTATAATGATGCCTTGAATAGAACTCATAGAAGTATTGGCTTTGCAATGTATTATACTTCAGTAACTATCATTGTAGGTTTTTCAATTTTAATTTTTTCTAATTTTGTTCCAAGTATTTATTTTGGACTTCTTACTAGCATGGCCATGTTAATAGCCTTACTTTCTTCTCTCATTTTATTGCCCCAACTTTTAATATTGTTTAAACCTTTTAAATATTAAATGTTTAATAAAAATACCTTAACATATATATCTATTTAATATATGTAACTATGAATATATAATTTTTTTTGGAGAAGTTTTAGTTGTCAAAGTCATTAAATTTAATGAAAAAAAATATGATAGATAGTCAATTAAAGCCAATAGGAATTAACGATGATGAGATATTAGATGTTTTTAGAAAAGTTCCTAGAGAATTGTTTTTAAGTGATGAATATAAATCTATAGCATACCATGATGGAAATATTGAGATTAAAGATAATAGATGGTTATTATCTAGTTCTGAAATAGCTAGATTTATAACATGTGTAGAATTTTCTAAAAATGACGTAATTTTAGAAGTTGGTGCAGGTATAGGTTATGGAACAGCAATATTGGAGTCTTTAGCTTCAATTGTAGTTGGAATAGAATATGACGATGAATTAAGAAATCGTGCAAATAACATAATGTCTAAAATTGGATTAGACAGAGCTATTATAATAGAGGGTGAACATGATAAAGGTCATATAAAAAGTGCTCCTTATGATAAGATATTTATTTTTGGCTCTATCCCTGCGGTACCTGAAGTATTATTTGAACAATTAGCCAATAATGGAAAGCTTATATGTGCCATAAAAGATTATAATAGCACTAATAGTAAAGCTATTGTATATACTAAATATAAAGATATAATTAGTAGTTCAATTATATTTGAAACTTGTGTTCCTGAAATATTAGGTTTCGATAAAAAGATAGATTTTGAGTTTTAAAAATTAATATAGAAAGTAAAAATATATGAATACTTGTTTATTAAAGATTATAAGTTCTTTTATTTTATTAATATCAATTTTTTTTGTGTCCTTAGATAAAGTTTATGCTCAGAGTTTAGATATAGCATTAGCACATGCATATTCAAATCACCCAGCTTTGTTTTCAGAAACAATAGAAGGGAAAGTAATAACTGAAGACGTAGCAGAAGCTTTATCAGGATGGGAACCAAAAATATATTTGGATGGATCATTAGGCAAGAGGTTGGTTACAACAAAGGTAAAGTCTAAATCTGGTGATACAAAAAGTAATTTACCAATATCATTGGGTATGGTTATAGAAAAAAAAATATATGATGGAGGAAAAACTAATCAAAGCGTAAGAATAGCAGATGCTAAATTTTCTTTATCACAGTCTAAATTGTTATTGATAGAAAATGATATTTTATTAAAGGGAACTAAATCCTATTTGAATTTACTTAAAGAGATATCTTTATTAGAGATTGCTCTCAAAAATAGAGAAGTAATTTCTAGACAATTAGAAGCTACTAAAGATAGATATGAAGTTGGAGACCTTACTGTTACTGATGTGTCTCAAGCTGAGGCTAGGCTTTCAGATGCAGAGGCAAATTATGTAAGAGCTAAATCAAATTTAGATAGTGCTCAGGCAACGTTTTATTCAGATATAGGTCTAGAGCCAGAAAATATTTTTTATCCAAAAATATTACCTAAATTACCTGGAAATTTACAAGATTTAATTAGTCAAGTAACTGCTTCAAATCCTAGTATAGTATTAGCTAATAGTTCTAGAAATTTAGCTGAAGAAGAATTAAAACTTGCTTTAAAAGATATGCAACCTTCTTTGGATTTGAGGGCTACAGTTAATCAATCTTGGGATCCTAATACTTTTTTTGAAGAACAAAGATATTTTGATGTTTCAGCAAATATTTCTTGGCCTTTATATAAAGGAGGTAAAGAGAAATCTTTGGAAAGAAAATATAAACAAAAAGTTATACAAAGCAAAATCGAGATTGATAATGCAATTAGATTGGCTACAGAAAAAGCTATGATTATTTGGAATAAAATAGAAAGTTTAAAATCGCAAATAATGGCTTTTGAGGCTTCTATTCATGCTAATGAAATTGCTCTAGAAGGAGTAATTCAGGAAGAAAATGTAGGGTCAAGGACTATAATAGATGTTTTAGATGCAGAAAATGAACTTTTTAGAGCCAGAGCTAACTTAATAAAAGTTAATACCAATTTAAGGGTTACTAATTACGAATTATTAGCTTTAGCTGGAGAAATGAATGCTAGAAGTTTAAGTCTACCTGTAGAAAATTTTTATAATAACTTAGAGCATTATAATAATATAAAAGGAACATCAGAAATTAAATAATTTTATATGAATTATATTAAAATATTTTATTGAGAATAAAAAATGACAAAAACTAATAATAACAAGTCTGTTAATAAAGCTATGGATAATGTTAGAAAGGCAATTCTTGAAAAAGATAAAAAGAAAACTGTTAAACGTAGAGTAAAAAAATCTAACATTGAATTTGATGATATTCTTCTTTTGACGGAGGTTTATAAGTCAAATAATATTAATGATAATACTAAAAAAATAAAAGTCTTTAAAGCAAATATAAAAGATTTAATTAAGCAAGATATAGAGGAATGGCTAGAAAATAATTTTCCGACAATTGCTCAGCATTATACAAAAGACTCGATTAAATATTTAAAAAACAAAAAGCATTAATATTTTTGGTATAGAAAAATATGTCTTATAAAAAAGTTAACAATAGTTCTTTAAATAAGAGTGTAAATATTGAAAATTATTCAAATGATATTTGGAATAAGTATAATGTTATGCATTCGAATATTAATTCTGATAAGAAGAACTTTACCATTATGATGCCTCCACCTAATGTAACAGGAAGTCTCCATATTGGCCATGCATTAAACATGACTCTTCAAGACATAATAAGTAGATTTTGGAGGTTAAATAATAAAAATGTTTTATGGCAACCTGGTACTGATCATGCAGGAATTGCAACTCAAATGGTTGTTGAAAGGAAGATGAATGAAGATAAAGAGCCAAGTAGGGTTGAAATAGGTAGAGAAAGGTTTTTAAAAAAAGTTTGGAATTGGAAAAAAGAATCTGGTGGTCTTATATTAAATCAATTAAAAAAACTAGGAGTAACAGCTGATTGGAGCAGGGAGAGGTTTACTTTAGATGAAGGATTATCAGATGCAGTAAAAGAAGTATTTGTTTCTTTATATAACGAAGGATTGATTTATAGAGATAAACGTTTAGTTAATTGGGATACAAAGCTTGAAACAGCTATTTCTGATCTAGAAGTAATTCAAAAAGATATAAAAGGTCATTATTGGCATTTTAAATACCCAATTTTAAATTCAGAAAATTATATAATTATTGCCACTACAAGACCTGAGACTATGTTTGGTGATACTGGGATAGCAGTTCATCCTAAGGATGAGAGATATAGAAAATTAATAGGTAAAAAAGCCATTCTACCTATTTTAAATAGAGAGTTATTAATTGTTGGTGATGAGTATGCTGATCCTGAAAAAGGTAGTGGTGCTGTTAAAATTACTCCAGCACATGATTTTAATGATTTTCAAGTAGGAAAAAGACATGACCTTGAAATAATAAATATATTAAATATAGATGGCAAACTAAATAATAATGTTCCTAAAGAATACCAAGATTTAACAATTTTTAAGGCAAGAGAAAAAATTATAGAAGAAATGTCTAATTTAGGTTTGTTAGATAAAGTTGAAGATACGGTTCATACGGTACCTTATGGAGATAGATCTGATACAGTTATTGAGCCATTACTTACAGATCAATGGTTTGTAGATGCAAAAAAATTAGCAGGACCTGCTATAAATGCAGTTAAAGAAAAAGAAACTATTTTTATTCCTAAATCATGGGAAAATACTTTTTTTGATTGGATGTATAATATTGAGCCCTGGTGTATTTCTAGACAATTATGGTGGGGGCATAGGATACCTGCCTGGCACACGAATAATGGTGATATATTTGTAGCTAAAACTTATGAAGAGGCTAAAATTCAAGCTAAAGAAAAATATGGGAATAAAGAAATAGAGTTGAAACAGGACCCTGATGTTCTTGATACTTGGTTTTCATCTGGTTTGTGGCCTTTTTCTACTTTAGATTGGCCTCATAAAAGTAAATATCTTAAAAAACATTACCCTGGAAATACGTTAGTTACAGGATTTGATATAATTTTTTTCTGGGTAGCTAGAATGATGATGTTTGGAATTCACTTTATGAATAAATCGCCTTTTAAAGAAGTATATGTTCATGCTTTAGTTAGGGATTCTAAGGGTAATAAAATGTCAAAATCTAAAGGAAATGTTGTTAATCCATTGAATTTGATTGAAAAATATGGAGTTGATTCATTAAGATTTACATTGGCTGCATTAGCTACTCAAGGAAGAGATATAAAACTATCGGAAGACAGGATTACAGGATACAGAAATTTTATTACAAAAATTAATAATGTTTCAAAGTATTTAAAAATAAATAATTGTTATATTAATAAAGATTTTAATTTGGATAAGACTAAGCTGCCTGTAAATCATTGGATTATAGATTTGTTAGATAATTTTTCTATAAAAATATATAATGATATTAAATTTTATAGATTCAATGAAGCTGCAAATAAAATATATCATTTTGTTTGGCATTATTATTGTGATTGGTACATAGAACTTACTAAAAGTAATATTGATGATAATTCTGAAATAAGAAATATTAATGCATATGTATTCAGTAAAATCTTAATTTTATTACATCCAATATCTCCATTTAACACAGAGTTTTTATATTCAAATGTACATAAATTTGGACCTGTTTTAGCTTTAGAGAGTTGGCCAGAAGAATGTAAAAAATTAATTATTAAAAAAGATAATATTAATGAAATTAATTGGATTATTAATTTTATAAGTGAAATTAGGTCTTTAAGAAGTATTTTAAATATAAAACATAAATCCTTGATTAAGATAAATTATTTAGACTTAAATAAAAATTATATAAGTTATTTGAATAATAATATGTCTAGTATTAAACAGATGGCAAGAGTAGAAAATATTGTTAAAATTAATGCAAAAATAGATGAAGTAGCACAAATTATAGTAGATAAAGCTACATTTTTTATACCAGTTAAAGGTTTAATTGATATAAAGGCTGAGTATAATCGTTTAAATAATGATTTATCTAAGTTTAAAACTGATATAAATTTAATAGATAACAAGTTAAATAACAAAAATTTTATTAAAAATGCACCTAAAGATGTAATTGATGAGCAGAAAAATAAGAAGAAGAAACTGAAAAGTTCATCTGATAGAATAACTCTAGCTTTAAAGAATATAAATATATAATAAATTAGATAATAATTTGGAGGTAAATATAAATAATGACAAAAATAGATAAAAGTAAATTACCAAGTAGGCATGTAACGGAAGGACCTGGAAGGGCGCCACATAGATCTTTTTATTATGCAATGAATCTAACTACAGAACAGATACATCAACCATTCATTGGGGTAGCTACAACGTGGAATGAATCTGCGCCTTGTAATATTACTTTGAGAAGACAAGCTCAATCTGTCAAGAAAGGAGTTTCAAAAGAAAAAGGTACTCCTAGAGAATTTACCACTATTACTGTTACTGATGGTTTAGCTATGGGCCATCAAGGTATGAAGGCCTCTCTTGCTAGTAGAGAAGCAATAGCGGATACTATTGAATTATCAGTTAGAGGTCATTGTTATGACGGTTTGGTGGGAGTAGCTGGATGTGATAAATCTTTACCTGGAGTTATGATGTCAATGTTAAGATTAAATATACCTAGTGTATTTATTTATGGTGGTTCTATTATGCCAGGATCTCATAAAGGAAGAGATTTAACTGTTCAAGATGTTTATGAAGCGGTAGGGCAGAATGATGCTGGCATAATTGATGCTAAAGAACTTGATTTGATTGAGAGAGCAGCGTGTCCATCTGCAGGATCATGTGGAGGACAATTTACTGCAAATACTATGGCCTGTGTGAGTGAAGCTATCGGATTAGCTTTACCTAATAGTACTGGGGCTCCTGCCCCTTATGAGTCTAGAGATGAATATGCTTTTGCTGCAGGTGAGCAGGTTATGGAATTAATAAAATTAAATTTAAGACCTAGGGATATTGTTACTTTGAAATCTTTTGAAAATGCTGCAAGGGTGGTAGCTGCATCAGGAGGTTCCACAAATGCTGCCTTACATTTGCCAGCCATGGCTAATGAAGCTGGAATAGATTTTGATTTATTTGCTGTTGCAGAAATATTTAAGTCTACACCGTATATTGCAGATTTAAAACCTGGAGGTAAATATGTTGCTAAAGATCTATATGAGGTAGGGGGAGTGCAAGTAATTTTAAAATCTTTATTCGAAGCTGGGTATATTCATGGAGATTGTATGACTGTTACGGGAAAAACTATGGAAGAAAATTTAAATGATATAGTATTTCCGGAAAATCAAGATGTTGTATACAAAGTTCCTGAAGCAATCACTTCTACTGGAGGAGTAGTTGGATTAAAGGGAAATTTAGCAATAGAAGGTGCAATTGTTAAAGTTGCTGGAATGACTAGAAGCCGTCATGTAGGTCCTGCTATTGTTTTTGATTGTGAAGAAGATGCCTATGATGCAGTAAATAAGAGAAATTATAAAGAAAATGATGTGTTTGTAATCAGGTATGAAGGTCCTAAAGGTGGCCCCGGTATGAGAGAAATGTTAGCAACAACTGCGGCTATTTATGGTCAAGGAATGGGCGAAAAAGTTGCACTTATTACTGATGGGAGGTTTTCAGGTGCCACTAGAGGTTTTTGTGTTGGCCATGTTGGTCCTGAAGCTGCAGTTGGAGGTATAATAGCTTTAGTTGAGAATGGAGATATTATTACTATAGATTCAGATACAGGAGAATTAAGTGTTGATTTAAGAGATGATGAAATTGAAAAAAGAAGAAAAAATTGGAAACCACGTAACCATGAATATGGGTCGGGTGAAATTTGGAAATATTCTCAATTAGTTGGCCCGGCTGTAAAAGGTGCTGTAACTCACCCTGGAGCAAAGTCTGAAAAACAATGTTATGCGGATATATAATATATATTTAAAATTTTTAATTTTATTTTTATTTATAATATCTGGATGTGTTGAAAATAAAGCCACCGGCGATAGACAATTAGTAATATTATCACAGGATGAAGAAAATAATATAGGGGCTCAAGAACATCCAAAAATTATAAAAGCATTTGGAGGTATTTATGATGATATTGACCTTCAAAACTATATTAATTCAATTGGTTATAAATTAGCGTCAAAATCAGAATTACCAAACATACGATGGACTTTTACAATTTTAGACAATCCTTTGGTAAATGCATTTGCACTGCCGGGAGGTTATATCTATTTGACAAGGGGTTTGTTATCATTAGCTAATGATGAATCAGAAGTAGCAAGTGTAATTGGGCATGAAATAGCTCATGTTACAGCAAGGCATACAGCTGAAAGACATGCAAAAGCAACTTTTTCAAATTTAGGATTAGAAATTTTAGATATTATAGTAGGGCAACCTATTATTACAAATTTAGCAAATCTAGGACTTCATGGAGTTTTGTCATCCTTTAGCAGGTCTCAAGAATTGGAAGCTGACAAATTAGGAATTAGGTATATAAAGAAATCAAATTATGATTCTGAAGGATCAGTTCGTTTTTTAGCTAGGTTAGATGCATTATCTAAAATTTCTCCTGAAAGTGATAAAAACTTTATCAATTCAATTTTTGCTACACATCCCAAAACTATAGATCGTATTGAGTATACAAAATCTTTGGCAAAATCATCGGGGAAAGATAGTTTTAGAGATATATATTTAATGGCTATTAATAATATGATTTATGGAGATAGCTCTAAACATGGTGTTATTAAGAATAATAAATTTTTACATTTAGATTTAGATTTTAGTTTTAGCGTGCCTAAAGGTTATTTTATTATTAATAAAAATGAATCCGTTACATCCCATAATGAAAATAAGAATGTTGTTGTAATTTTTGATGGAATGCTTAATCAAGAACTTATTTCTATGAGAGAATTGATTGAAGCAAATATTGGAAGATCTAGAGTTAATAATTATCAAGAGTTTTTAATTAATGGTAGAATGGCTATTAGTATAGAAGATAAATTATTGGTTAATTACAATGGAAAAAAATATTATAGGAAAATTATTTTAATTAAGTGGAGTGGATCTAGAATATGGAGATTTTCACTATTAATAGTACCTAATTTATTAAATAAACACATATCTGAGGCAGAAGGTATTGCAAAAAGCTTTAGTGCTCTAAATGATGAAGACAAAAATTTAGCAGAACCTAAATACATTAAAATTATTAATGTACAACCTGGAGATACTATTGAATCTTTATCAAACCAAATGGCGGTTGTTAAAAATAAAAAAGAATTATTTTGTATTCTTAATGGAATTAATTGTCAGGGTGAACAGACTAAAATACAAAATGGTATTTTAGTAAAAATGATTGTTGATTGATATAAATAATAAAAGATTAAATTTTATTTAAAATTTTTATTTTGTCATTAATCTTTAGTGTTGATAAAATTTCCATAAAATCATTTATTTTTAAACCTATACATCCTTTAGTGGGTTTGTGATTATTATCCATAATGTGCATAAATATTGCGCTACCTTTATATGGAATAACTGGGTTAGTATTATATTTAATAATTAAAATTATATCATATAGGTTATCTTTTCGGTGTAATTTTTCTGACTGACTACCATTTGTATTTATTAAGGTATTGTAATTTTTATTTGTAGGATCATCTAACCAAGTCATTTTTTTATTTATACTATTAATATGAAAGTTTGTTTTTAATTTTTTAATTTTATCAGTTCTTACAAAAAGCTTTCCTAAAGAAAAAATTCCTTCGGGCGTCTTTTTATCTCCTTCGGTCTTGTTTTTAGTAAATCCATTTTTGCCATAAGTGCATTTATATAATTTATTGTTATAATTAAGTGTTCCTTTTTTATTAATTATAATCATTGCATTAATAAAATTTTAATTTGATATATTTATTATAACAGGAGCGTGGTCTGAAGGTTTCTCAAGAGCTCTAAAATATTTTTCTATTTCTATAGATTCTAGTTTATCTAATGCGTTCGGTGATAATAGGAAATGATCTATTCTTAATCCTTTATTCTGTTCAAATGCTCTTCCATAGTCCCAGTAAGTCCATTCTGGGTTATCATTAATAGTATTCCATGCATCAAAGTACCCTAAATTTAAAATTTCTCTAAATTTACTTCTTGATTCAGGTTGGAAAAGTGCATCATTTATCATTGCTTCTGGGTTGGATGCATCAGTATCATCTGGACAAACATTAAAGTCTCCTCCTAAAATGGTAGTTTCTTCAAAAGATAAAAGTTGCTTTGCACGATTTATTAATTTATCCATCCATTCAATTTTATATTTAAATTTATCAGAGTTTATAGGATTCCCGTTAGGGAGATAAATAGAAGCTATCCTGATTCCATTAGGGTTAGAATCTATCCAGCATTCTATATATCTAGATTGTTCTTCTTCAACATTATCGTAAAGATTATCTTTGACATCACTAATTGGGTATTTTGATAATATAGCTACACCATTATAGCTTTTTTGCCCTTTAAATATTAAATTGAATCCTAAATCTTCTAGTTCGTTTTTAGGAATATCATGATTTTGAGCTTTTAATTCTTGTAATAGTAAAACATCTGGCTCTTTTCTATTTATAAATTCTTTTACATGATTTAATCTTACTCTTATAGAGTTAACATTCCAGGTGGCAATTTTCATTAATTATGTTACCGAGAATGAAGTACCACAGCCGCAGCTAGAAGTTGCATTAGGATTATCAATAGTAAAAGTTGCGCCATTCAGGTTTTCTTCCCAAGTTATTTTTGAACCTTTTAAATATATTATTGAAGTATTGTCTGTTACCAAAGTAGGAGAACCATCTTTATCTGAATGAGCAATTACGTCATCACTTTTAGTTTTTTTATCAAAAGAAAATGAGTACGAAAAACCTGAACAACCTCCTCCATCTACTGTAACTCTTAGAAACCCTTTACCTTCCTTATTTTTAATAAGGTTAATTCTATTAATTGCAGTATCTGTTATTAAAAGATTATGTTTTTCTTTTAAATTTTTCACTTTATCATCCATAATAATTATAATGTTAGTTCAAATTTATATAATTTCAAGTTATGTATAACTATATTTTTATATTTAGAAAGTATTTTTATTTAAAATGATTAATAAAAAAGATTATAGAACTAGTTATTTGGAGTCAAAAGGTAGGTTTCATAGTGAGGTAGAAAATTCATTACGAAGTCCTTATATGAGAGATAGAGATAGATTAATTCATTCTGCAGCTTTTAGAAGGTTAGAACATAAAACTCAAGTTTTTGTTCAGCATGAAGGAGATAATTTTAGGTCAAGATTAACTCATACTATTGAAGTCTCACAAATTGCAAGAACATTGGCAATTAGTTTAGGATTAGATGCAGATTTAGCAGAAACAATTTCATTAGCACATGATTTAGGACACACACCTTTTGGTCATGCAGGAGAGGAAGAATTAAATTCTTTAATGCTTTCAAAAGGAGGTTTTGACCATAATGCTCAAACGTTAAGAATAGTTACAAAATTAGAAAAAAAATATGCAAAATTTGATGGTTTAAATCTAACTTGGGAATCTTTAGAAGGAATTGTCAAACACAATGGACCTCTTTTAAAAAAAATTCCTACAGCTATAGAAGAACATCAAGAATTTATTTTACAAAAAAAACCTTATCATGATTTAAAATTAAATAATTTTGCTGGTTTAGAGGCTCAAGTAGCAGCTATAGCAGATGATATAGCTTATTGTAATCACGACATTGACGATGGGATAAGAGCTGGACTTTTCACGATTGAGGACTTAGAAAATATAAAATATATTGGTAAAATTATATCTTCAATAAGAGCTAAATGGTCAGGTATTGAGGATAGGAGATTAATACATGAAACTATTCGATTGCTTATTAACACTATGGTAAATGATGTGGTAAAAGAAACTTTAGGAGTTATTAAAGCAGAAAAATTTTCTCATGTAGAAGATGTTAGAAAATATAAAAATTCAGTAGTGAATTTTTCTAAAAATCTAAATAATAATAACAACAAACTTCGATCTTTTCTTCAGAAGAGGATGTATAAGCACACAATAGTAAATAGAATGACATTAAAAGCTAAAAATATAGTATCTGATCTCTTTAACGTTTTTAGCAAGGATTTATCAATATTACCAACTGAGTGGAGAAATATTGCAGAAACTGAAAAATCGGACTTAAAGATTTATAGAATTATTACAGATTATATAGCTGGAATGACAGATAGGTATGCAGTAATGGAACATAAAAGATTATTTGATTTTCATGATGGTTGGAAAGGCACTTCTTTATATGACAAACGTGATCGTTAATTTTTATTGGAATTTTAATGAATATTTATGAGGATATTCGTAAAAGTTTAATTTCTATAGCAACCTTGTTAGGCGTTAATGAGCAAGATGTTATTGATAAAATATCTGTAGAACCTCCTAAAGATGAATTATTTGGCGATGTTGCAACAAATATTGCTATGATATTTGCAAAAATCTTAAAAAAACCGCCTGTAGATATAGCTAAGATTGTAAAAGTTGAATTACTTAAGAATCAATTTATTAAGGAAGTAGAAATAGCTGGTCCTGGGTTTATCAATTTGAAATTGGACGAATTAGTGTGGCATCAGTGTTGTAAATATATTTTAGAATCAGATTCTGAATATGGTAGTAGTAATATAGGATCTTTCAAAAAAATAAATATTGAATACGTGTCAGCAAATCCTACTGGTCCGATGCATATAGGTCATGCAAGAGGAGCTGTTTTTGGAGATTCATTGGCAAATTTGTTGGATTTTGTAGGTTATGATGTTACTAGAGAATATTATATAAACGATGCAGGTAAACAAGTTATTAATTTAGCTAAATCTGTTTATATAAGATATTTAAATTTATTGAATATACCAAATGATGGCTTTACAGAGGATTTGTATCCAGGAGAATATTTAAAAGGAGTGGCAGAAAAAATTCATAGTGATTATGGTGATAAATTTGTT
>TARA_B100000686_G_scaffold47447_1_pt1 | contig 14704 bp, 10 predicted proteins | sample TARA_B100000686 | Tara Oceans TARA_B100000686 (sample SAMEA2622733) | marine metagenome | biome: marine biome (ENVO:00000447); feature: marine epipelagic mixed layer (ENVO:xxxxxxxxx); material: "saline water (ENVO:00002010), including plankton (ENVO:xxxxxxxx)" | depth 150 m
TTTACCCCGACGTAGAAGGTGCACAGTTCGTGGGCCCCGCACAACCGCGAATGGTCAGTGTGAATCTAAAAGCAAGATTCTAATAAGATAGCAGTTGTTACCACACGCGTTTTTATCGACATAAAAGCTGAGACAAAAATCAAAAAACGCGACTTACTTTCTCACAGTGGTCGCGTTTTTCATGCTTTATACATTTAATTTTCCCGCTACTAAAGAAGGAGATTAACACACCTTACGGCCGATGGTTCAAAATTCAATAAAACCTATTATCAATTTACTGGACACCGAAAGCATTAAAACCAGTCGAAAATAAAAATAAAAAACCACTGTAATTAATCAACACTTCCAATATTGGGACAGTAAAATGAAAAAGAATACATTTACAAAAACCTGTTTATCTATTGCCATTCTAAGCACGGTCAGTAGCCATAGCTTTGCCCAAGACGAGCCCTATTCATGGAATATCTCTGGATGGATAAATGAAGGCTTAACCTATTATGACGACGGTGTGGGTAGTGATGTGGCACAACTATCAGACAATGGTACAACGCTAGGCAGCCGTATTACGCTTTCAGGGAATTATAAACTGGAAGAACAAGGCATGGACGTGGGCTTTGAGGTCATTATTGAACCTCTTTCAGGCGCACCGAACTACGCCGGTGGTGGCCATCAAACCCCGCTTTTGTTTGCCAATCAGGATAACTTAGACACCTTCAATGGCGGCGACATAGGCCTGTTGGGCAGTAGCCTCTACTTTGGTGGCGACTGGGGTAAAATCACCATTGGTTTACAAAGCCTTCCCACCGATAACATTGCCGTTCTAGCCGATCCTTCTGGCACAATCTGGTCGGGAATTTCTCCATTATTTAGAGCAAATGGCTTCTTTATTCGAGGCGTAGAAGAAGGTTCAACCAATGTCGCGTGGGGTCAATTTGCTCAGTGCTTAGCTACGCCTGGCTTGGGTATTGGTATTGACTGTAACGGCATATATCGCAACGGCGTGCGCTACGATCTTCCTCAAATGGGAAACGTGAGTATTGCGGTCGGTTATGCAAACGACGAAATTTACGATATTGCGGTTAAGTATGCGGCTGAGCACGAAGGCTTCAAAACTAACCTTCACGCAGGTTACTCAGTGAATAAAGATGGCGGTAGCAATGTTGGCGGCAACAGTTCAACTACGCTGCAACTGCAAGCTGGCGTCATGCATCTTGAATCAGGAGTATTTGGGGTAGCCACTTATCAGATGGAAGAAGCTGACGATGCGATTGTTGGGTCGGGTGACGATACGGATGCTTATTACTTTAAAGCAGGCATAAGAAAACAGTTTAATCGCTTTGGTGATTCTGCTTTCTATGCTGAATATGCCAGTTATAACGACCAATACGGCATGGCTCATTTAGATGGCGTTACCGGCTCAGAGCTTAGTCAGTGGGGCGTTGCAGCAGAACAATATTTTGGATCGCGCTTCTTGGTGTACGCGAAATACGAAAACCTAAGTTTAGATATTGATGGTTCAGAATCTGCGCAAGGAATTTATAACAGCGCAGAAGACTTAACCCTAATTCAACTAGGTGGCACTGTGTTCTTTTAATTGAGAATTAAAAATCAGTCATATTTTAACATTGAAATTATATCTAATTACTCTGAAATTTAAAATTACTCGATTCATTTAATTAATGATAAAAAACTGATTAATTTTACACTCAAATAAGAAATTAAAATTAAGCTAAAAGATATGACATAAAAAGCGAGATCCACTCTCGCTTTTCCTATTGAAAAAGGAAAGATCATGAAAAATATATCTCTATTTTCATTACGTTCAGCTCAACCCATTCTGTTAGCCCTACTCTTCATAACGACAGTACATATCGCAGACGCACAGGTCATATTTCAGGAGGACAAAAACAATTTTATTCGCCTTGTTGAAAAGCAAAACGAAACAGACAGTGACATGCGTGCCAACCAGCACCCCTTTACGCTACACGAGCAGGATGTATCCGCCATACTTAGCGCTATTCAGGTGGTTAAGAACAAAAATACGTCAACACCGCTTTTTTCCAACGAACAGGTTGCGTTACTTGCCGCCTATCTGCCTGAGGCGCTGCGAACAGCGACTGCTCAGCAAGACGTAATTTTTGCCCTTAGTAAAGAGAAGCGCTATTTGGCAGGCCTTAAAACCCAAACGTATTACGTTGCAGGCAGTATTTTCGTTGCAGACGACCAGCTCAATATTCTTATTGGCGAGTTCGATAAAGTAGCCAATAAAGCCTACGAAATGGCTTATGATCCTACTTCTCAGGGCTTGGTAAAATACGACTTTGATTTTGGTAACCGGAAACAAGCAAAGTTCTCATTCGATTCCCCACTCTCTTTTTCCGCACCTGGTATAGAACTGAAAACGAAAAATCGCTTCGATTGGGTGGTCGCACCGACTCAGCTGGCATTTGAAGCACCTGTAGAAAAGGAAACACTTTCCCCAGCGAATAGGGAAAACACACCCAGTAAGAAAGACGTAGCTGGCTCGGCCCCCTTACCAGCAGAAAACGATATCGTTGCTCGTTTTAAACGGTTAGACGCACTAAAAAAGGCAAACCTAATTAGCGAAACAGAATACGCCGAAAAAAGAAGGCAGTTACTTGACGAGTTATAGAACGAAAGTCCCGTCAGTACTGGTCTTACGTGCTTTTTTATTATAAGCCATTGGTCTTATTAGGCCTGACTTAATGTTATATTAATGTTAACATTGTAAACACGTGAAGTGACTGTTTAGCTTTTAATATTTCGGGGAATTTGGTCACTTTGAAGCGTTTCATTTACGCCATAATTTTGTCTTACTAAAAGGCTTATGTGTGAATAAAACGCCAGCCCAAATAAGTCACAAGGCCAGCGGCAAATGTCGCTTTTTTAGCTGAGGGAAAGACCATGCACCGTATCCTGATAATTGACGACCACCCTATTTTTCGTCACGCAATGATTACCATTTTAGGGAAAAAGTTTCCCGACTCAGAAACCCTCGAAGCCAATTCAATTTCTGAAGCGTTAACGTTGCTAGAGCAAGACGCGAAGTTCGACTTAATCATGCTTGATTTAAATATGCCGGAAACCTGTGGCCTAAACGGACTTTTAGAAATTCGAAACCAACACCCTAACGTACCTGTAGTGATTATTTCCGCTGAAACGGAAAAGCAAAATATACTGCAAACCATTTCTTATGGTGCCGTTGGCTTTATTTCAAAAAGCAGCAAGATTGAAGAAATTGCCACATCTGTCGAAAGTATTTTTGAAGGGAACGTGTGTTTACCATCAGAGATATTGAGAACGCCGTCTACCAGAACACGCATGACTAATGACAACGGTATTTCGCCTGAGCAAATTCGTTCATTAACACGAAAAGAGCTGACTGTACTGAAATACCTAACTCAAGGGTTAGCCAATAAAGTGATTGCTTACGAGCTTAATATTTCCGAAACCACGGTTAAGTCTCACGTCTCATCTATTCTTAAAAAATTAGGCGCCAGCAACCGAGTAAAGGTAGTGGCCAGTGCTGCGAATATCGACTTTAACCAATACGTATTTAATTAAGACCTGTTGATCTTTGCTGTACATTGAAGATTAACAGGCCCCATGTTCCAATACTTTTAGCCATTCAAGCTTGAGACTAGCGCCGCCTTAAGCACCGAGGAGTTAACAGGTTTGTGCAGCAGCTGAATGTCGGTGCCTTCAAGTTCATTCGCTAACGCTTTTGAGTGATTAGCGGTGCAAATCATAATGGGCATTGAAGGCGCGATTTTTCTTACGCGTTTCGCAATGTCTAAACCGGTTTCTTCTTCATCTAGGTGGTAATCGACAATAAGCATGTCGCACTCGTCAAAGCTGCCATTATTTACGGCACTGCATTGTTCAAAACCTGAGAAGGTGTCTACTTCCATGTCCCAGTTTGCGAACAACGTTTGCATAGCAATGCGCATATTCGCATCGTTATCAATGTGCCATATATGCTTATCCAAAACGTAATCTGGTAACGATGGCTCCAAAGTATAAAGATAGTCTTGTTCCTGACTCGTATCACACACTTCGGTAATAGGAATGGTCACCGTGAAACATGCGCCTACGCCCTCTTTCGAGCGTACTCGAATATCGTGCTCTAGCAACTTACTCATTTTATCTACAATGTATAATCCCAGACCCAAACTGTAAGAGTAGTTAAAATCGTTTTCTAATCTGGAAAACTCTTTAAAAATAACTTTCTGATCGTCTTCGCTTATACCCACACCTTGATCATAGATGCTAATTTCCAGGTTCTCATTCACCTTTCGTGCTGCCAGTAACACCTTGCCGTTGGCACCGTATTTCATTGCATTTATTAATAAATTTCGCAATATTCGAGAAAGTAAGTTCACGTCTGTCACCACGAAGGCTTCTTTCAAGCGATAGCGAAAATCTACGCTGTAGTCTTTACTGATATGCGTAAACTCTTCGGCTAACTGCTTAAGTAACGGCAATACATTTTCTTGCTGTTTATCGGGCTGTAACACCCCAGCGTCCAGTTTGGATGTTTCAATAAGCGTGCGAATAAGGCCATGTAAATCAGACAGTGAATTATCGAGGGCGGCAACAATGGGGCTGGATGAACTATCCACTTGATCTTTCAATGTTTCGTTGAACAAGATGGCAGCGCTAAGGGGCTGCATAAGATCGTGGCTAATAGCAGCCAAAAATTTACTCTTTGAATCAATCGCTTCTTGAAGGGCGATATTGGCGTGGTTGAGTTCACGGGTACGCTTTTCTACATTCGATTCTAATTGGTCTTTAGCCGCTTTAAGCTGGAGCTGGCTTTCTACCTGCTGCGACACGTCTGTTGCCAAGACAAAGTGCCCGGTGATATCGCCAGACTCATTGAAATGAGGCAAATAAACTTTCTGTAAAAAGCCAACGTCGCCATGAGCATTTTTTTCTTTGCTTTGAAAGCTCACCACTTCGCCTTGGTTAACACGGCGCAAGTACTGAATAAGGTTGGGGTAAACCTCTTTCAGATGGCTTCGATCCATAGGCATATCATTAATGTCTTGCTCACTAACGCCATACCAATCGCGATAACCTTTATTGGTGTATTGAAACTTTTTATCGGTACCAATGTAAGCAATAAGCGCCGGTACATTATCGGTTATCATGCGGATCCAGCTTTCGTTTTGCTTCAGCGTTTCCGCGTAGTGATGCTGCGATGTAACATTGGTAAACGTGCACAGCGTATTGCCGTCGGGCAGTGTAGTGATGTTGCGTTCAACCACCAGTTGCTCGTGGATAATCTGGGTACTTAGCCCCACTGGGCTTAAGTTGAGTCCGCTCCAGTGACGGTTATTTTGAAGGGCATAAATATTCTTACTGTTTACCAGTACGTGCTGGGGCACGTTTGACTGGGTCAAAAACGTGTTATTCCAAAACGCAATGCCACCTTCTTTATCAATGAGCAATATTCCAACATCAATATTATCGATAAGGCTTTGCAACAGCTTGTTTTTCTCTTTAATGACTTGCTCGTAACGATTCGATTCAAGCAGTTTTACTTCAGTGATGTCGTTAAACAGAATAACGTTCCCGCCTTCTTGCGTGGGTCGATTGGTCAGCTGGTACCATCGCCGGTTCGACAACTGATAGATCATCCTGCCTTCGACATCAGCAGGCAGGGCGCGGCGAATAACCCCAGAATGCTTGGCAGCTTGGGTGATATCGTAATAGTTATCGCCAATTTTAGGGGTAATGGAAAGGTCATCCCAAACGGTTTCAAAATGCCGATTAAAGAAGATGATCCCGCCTAGTCTATCTAGCAACACCATCGCCTGATTGGTGCTTTCAATAGCGTCGTGTAAACGCTGTTTGACCTTATGGGTTTCTTCGTGAGCTCGCACCAGCTCGGCATTTGACTTCTCCAGCTTTTGCAGTACTGACTGCAGCTCCTCTGTTTTCTGACTCACTTTTTCAGAAAGTTGAACCGAATGTTCGAAGGCGCGATAACTGTGATGATTAAAACCGCCCTCTTCCATGCGATACATCAGTGCTGCGTTTATTTTCTCAAGCTTTTCGTTTTCACGCCGTTGTTCGTAAAGGGCCTTTTGGAGCGCTTGCACGTCGGCAAATTGATTATTGGGCTGCAAAATACACCCCCGTAAACGTTTGGTTCAAGTGAACCGAATGAATATGCTCTCCATAGGCATTGAAGCCCGCAACGTTATACATTTGCTGTAGCCGTCTTATTTCGTGGTCGTTTTTGCCCTGTTGAATTTCGAGCCTTCGCAAAAAGCAATCGCAAGCATAGACAAATTCGGGCTCGCCAAGCTGAGTACGTAGTTTGTCTAGTTTACTTTCTAATGCTTCAATGCAGTCTCCCAGCTGAACAAATGTAAGAATAATGCCAATATCTACCGCGCAGTAAAAGGTAATGGCGTTAGTGGCCAAATCTACTTTTTGAATAGAGCGGATGAAATATTTGCCACCTACCATCACAGCAAGGGGAAACATGGAAAACACATCAGGCGTTAAGTCTTCAGCTTTCATTCCCAATAAACTGGCGTAATACTGCGCTGCGGGTTCACCGTTAATCTCATACACGGTTCGCGACTCAGGGTCGGCGTGGGTGACCACCAGCTTCGATACAGGAGAGTTAATGTGATCAATGGAGAACACGGTGAAGGGCTTTCCCGTGCCAACAAGCAGCAATACTGCAGCGTCTCGATGAAATTCACCGTTGTAAAACACATAGGTGGCTTCAAGCTTTAAATCGTCGCCGGCGCTACCGCCTAAGTGTGGGATATTGCCGAATGCAGTCGCAAAGGTCTCTAGAAAATGTTCTTCATGTCGGGTAAGCCCATCTAGCACAGAAATAACGAAGTGCTGCTCTGTATCGTAGCGACGCTCCCTCCCCTGCAGGGCTCGGCGCAAACCACTGGCAATATCATGGGCTTCATCAAAGTTTACTTCACCTAAATTAGGCACCAATGCTGTTGCAATAGAAAATTCGTTTTTCAAAAACGCGACGGCCAAGAGTTTTTCTGTTCCGTAGCCGTTTTTATTAAATTCTCCAGCACTGGTGCAGCCAACAATGTTCACGTGCGGAAAACGTGCGGAGATTTCCTTTGCTACGGTGTCTAAGTCAAACAGTGTGCTGGTATGAAAAAGTAATAGCTCTATTTCATCGCACTTAACGTTGGCTAAAATCTCATTGGCTACATCACGGCTGGCTTCTTTAGCACCGTATAAACTAGAATGGTTGTCATCGTTAACCTTGCTATTAGCAGGTTGACTAAGTGCGGACAGGATTGAGGTTTTTGACACGCGTTGGCACCTTTTTCTTTTTATATTTATCGATTTTGCACAAGTCAGGGTTATCTAACGTAACCACACACTCAAGGCACTGAATACATTCAGCATAGTCAATGCTGCCGTCTTGTTCTATAGCATCAATACCACATTTCTTTTGTTTGCACAGCTGACACGGATTACCGCAGGCATCTTTACGTGTAAGCAATTTAACTAAAGGGAAACGCCCCAGAATGGCAAGCCCTGCTCCCAGTGGACATAAATAGCGGCAGTACACTTTATGAATTTTTAAGCTAAGTAGCAGCAATAAAACCGAATACAGCACAAAGGGCCAATATCGAACAAAGTGTAGGGTTATGGACGTTTTGAACGGCTCTATCTCAGCGAGCTTCTCTGCAAGGTTTAGCGAATAAAATGAGCACGCAACAAGCCCTATAAGCAACCCATATTTAATTTTTTGTGCCCGTTTGTGGTGCTGTGGCTTAATTCTAATTTGTTTTATCCTGAGCTTTTCAGCCAGTATTCCCATCATTTCCTGGAGTGCTCCGAAGGGGCAAAGCCAGCCGCAAAATAGTCCCCGTCCAACGATAAACAACGAGACAAATACAAAGCTCCACAAAATAAAAATGACCGGGTCGAGAAGATATACCTCTAAGGAAAATCCGTCGACAATATCCAGTAGCAGCGTGTATATGTTGACGACAGACAGTTGCCCTTGAGCGTAAAAGCCAATAAAAAACAGCACGAACACAAGGGAAAATGCCCGCACTGTATGCACAAACTTGGTGTAAGGCGTTAGCCTTTGCTGGAATGCAAAAAACAACGACAGCGCTACAAGATAAACAACGGTGATGCTTATCGTTAAGGTTCTGTCCCTCCAAATTTTCTGCCACAACGGAATGGGCTTCGCTAACTGAGCCTCAGGATTTTCCATAAATAGTTCACTAGGCAGTGTCACTTTCAAAGGGAACAGATGCTCATCTTGCTCGAAGAAACTTGGCTTAAACGGCACACTAATCGCTATTTCCATTTCTTGGTCAAGTGACAGCCCACCTTTCGATTTTACTCGAAGTACTTTGATCTCGTTGTAGTCGGGCAATGCTTGTGAAAATGCGGGGTCATAGAAGCTATAAAAATCGATATCGCGGATAGCCGTGGGAAAACCACCTTGAGATACCCGTAAATGCTCAGGTGTGGTTTGGGGAATAAACTCATCGCTGATAAAACTGAACCCTTTCGTATTCAGTACCATCAGTGCCATTTCTCCTGGATTTAGATTTTCCTGTAACCGAGCAAACTCCTCTTCATCCAGCAGGTTTTTCCCCACAATAGGAAGACTTAAAAACGCATAGTAGTGTTCGGCGATGATGTCGCCATCAAGAGCAAACTCGTTTTGAATATCGTCAACCGCCCGAACCACTTCTCTCGAAAGCCCCTCGGTATTTTGCTGAGTAATCTGGTGCTTTTGAATGTAGCCCTTGTCCACCAATTCGCTAAAAGTAAGAGGTTCGTAAAAGTCTGGATTGATAATATTGTTGCTAGGCGCAACAAAGCCATCTAGCTTAGCTCTGGCAACGGCTAATGCAGATGTCACGATGGTATCGTTGATAACCAGCACCGATACGGTGGCTTTCGTAACCCCATCAAAGTAGGTAGCGTCTTTGCCTACATTGCTTTTACCACCAATGATAAAACGTTCTTTGACACTGTGCCCTTGATATTGAGCAACGAAATCAAACATGGATTTCTCGCCAAGCCCGTGCAAAAAAATCGGCTCGCTATGCTGCTTGACGAAAAGATCGACCACATTGCCTTGTGTGTCTAGCCCAATCACTACATTAACTGGTTTGCCTGAAAAGCCTATAAAGTCGACAAAGTCATTCGACTCAAAAACATATCCGAGTAGTTGCTGAAGCTGATAGACCGGAGTTACCTTGATATCAGTGTGCATTTCTCCCACACGTGTAGCGTTAGGAAATATTTTGTAAATGTCTTCTGGAATGTCTGTCGCGTCAGACTGCGCCAACACATTGGTGCTGAGAAACAGCAAGAAAATGATTGAGGAAAATGCGATGCGCATAAAAGTAGCGGGCGGCGGTAGGCGCCGCCCTCAGGTTTACTTAGAAGAAACCAAGTGGGTTGATGTCGTAGCTTACCAATAGATTTTTTGTCTGCTGGTAGTGATCTAGCATCATCTTGTGGGTTTCGCGGCCAATGCCCGATTTCTTGTAGCCGCCAAACGCAGCGTGAGCTGGATACAAGTGATAACAGTTCGTCCATACGCGACCTGCTTCAATCGCTCGACCTACGCGGAATGCTACATTCGTATCGCGGCTCCATACACCAGCGCCAAGTCCGAAGCTTGTATTATTGGCAATCTCAATCGCCTCTTCTTCGGTTTTGAAGGTTTGGACTGCGATTACCGGACCAAAAATCTCTTCTTGGAACACACGCATGTGGTTTTCACCCTTCAAAATAGTAGGCTGAATGTAGTAGCCTCCATCAAAGCCAGGTAGCTGTTCTTTCTCACCACCAATGACAACCTGAGCTCCTTCTGACTTACCGATATCGATGTATTTAAGGATCTTTTCGAACTGCTCGTTAGATGCCTGAGCACCTACCATGGTGTCTGTGTCTAGTGGGTTGCCACGTTTGATCTTCTGAATTTTTTCCAACACTTTTTCCATGAATGCATCATAGATGTCTTCGTGAATAATCGCTCGAGAAGGACACGTACATATTTCACCTTGGTTGAAGTATCCAAGCACTAAACCTTCCGCACACTTATCAATAAATTCAGGCTCGTGATTCATGATGTCTGGGAAGAATAAGTTTGGCGACTTGCCGCCAAGCTCAACGGTAGATGGAATAAGGTTTTCAGCAGCACAGCGAAGGATGTGTCCGCCAACAGGTGTAGAGCCAGTAAATGCAATTTTTGCGATTCTTGTGCTTGTTGCAAGGGCCTGACCAGCTTCTGCCCCGAACCCGTTAACAATGTTTAGTACACCCGGTGGTAGTAGGTCATTAATTAGTTCGGCGAACAATAAGATAGATACTGGCGTTTGTTCTGCTGGCTTTAGCACCACTACGTTACCGGTAACAAGTGCTGGCGCAAGTTTCCATGCAGCCATAAGTAGCGGGAAGTTCCATGGAATGATTTGCCCAACTACACCATAAGGTTCATGGAAGTGATACGCCACCGTGGTTTTATCAATTTCACCGATGGTGCCTTCTTGGCTTCGAATACAGCCTGCGTAATAACGGAAATGGTCTGCACACAGCGGAATGTCTGCATTAAGCGTTTCGCGAACGGCTTTACCATTGTCCCATGTTTCCGCAACGGCAAGTAGCTCTAGGTTTTCTTCAATGCGATCGGCTATTTTCAGAAGAATGTTAGAACGCTCAGCTACTGACTTATCTGCCCAGCCCTTTTTCGCAGCGTGAGCTGCATCTAACGCAAGCTCAATGTCTTCAGATGTTGAGCGTGGGATTTGTGCGATGTCGCTACCGTCTACTGGAGATGTTGCGGTGAAGTACTCACCTTTAACCGGTGCAACCCATTCGCCATTGATAAAATTACCGTATCTTTCTTTGAAGCTTACGACCGAACCTTCACTACCTGGCTTTGCATAAATCATAAGATGTACCTTTTGATGACTTTGCGCGTAACACGCGCAGTAACTTGGTTTGTTGTGTAGTTTGATAATGGTACTTTTACGTTGTACCTACCATGATGCGATAGACCGATTTGACTCCTACTTTAGGAGGGGAAACCTATGGCTACTTCTCACTCTTCTCGACAAAAGACACCGATTGAGACGCTGAAAGCTCTGCATCACCGATGTAACCGTGTTTAGCCGCAATGGCTGAAAACTGAGAGGGCACCGCGTCAAGCTTTCGCTTAATGACGGTAAGTGCGTTAGAGACAGTCTTAGCCGATAGGCCGAACTCATCAGCGATATCGAAGCGGGATTTATTCATTGCTATCGCAATAAATATCTCGAACTCACGTTTTGTTAATTTGGCAGCAATGTCCACATTCGTATCGAGAAGTTGATTGGCTAAATTTACCGCCAGACCTCGCTCAATATACTTTTGCCCTTTTGCGACGACCTTAATTGCCGAGATCAGAATTTCAGGCGAGCTACTTTTACTGATGTACCCCATAGCACCGGTTTGCATAGCGCGGTGCAATATGACGCTGTCTTCGAACATACTGAAAAAGATAATTTTTAAATCTGGATGTCGCTTCAAAAAAATCTTGGCTAAAACAAGGCCACTTTCATTTGAAAGGTTTATGTCGAGGATTAAGATCTCAATGTCACTACTGGCTAATAAACGATGGGTTTGCGCGCCGTTTTCAGCATCAAATATACGGCAGTCGGGCATCATCGCATTGAGTAAAGCTTTGTAACCTTCACGCACCACAGCGTGGTCATCGACAATTAGAATATTCATGCGACGTTAGCGCCCATAAGAGGAGGCATTTTTTTAAGGGTAAGGGACAGCGATACAGCAACGCCGCCATCATCGGGTGACGTCACACTGCAATTTGCTCCTATACAACGTGCTCGGCTGCGCATTGAAGACATGCCAATGTTTTCTACAATATGGTTCCCCAATCCCCGGCCGTTGTCTTTAACCATCACAGAGACCCGGTGAGTATCGCCATAAATTTGAATGCTAACCTTGGTGGCCTTTGCATGCTTAATCACGTTGTTAATGGCTTCTTGAGCAAATCGGTAAAGATGAATATCTCGCTCATTATCTTCTTGATAGCGCTTTAGATTAATTGACACGTCCCACTGCGTATCGGGCTGCGCTACTTCTTGTTCGTACACCAGTCGCTCAAGCGACGACTGAAGAGAGACTCTATCTAAAACAAGCGGGTGAAGGTGAGCAGTGAGCTTTCTAATTGCATCGCTTATTTGATGTGACATCGCTTGAACCTTCTGCGCCGACAGTTCAACAACAGATCGCTCTTTTGCGTTAACCAAAATATAGGCGTGGGCTTTTATCGTGGTCAGCAACTGTCCCACATTATCGTGAAGCTCTCTGGCAAGGAAATTTCGCTCTTGCTCTTGAAGAAGAGCTAACTGCTTATCTATTTTTATGAGCTGTTTTTCTTTTGATTTAAGTGCATTTTGCAGGTGCTTAAATTGATCTAACACCCTGTTCATTTCGGTGATATCTGAATGTGGCAGGGGCTGTGATTCCTTGCCTTCTCGTAGCTCAGATAATGCATCAGCGAGCTGATTTAGCGGCACTAACCTTTGCTTAACCGCCACTTTTAACGTAAACAGCAACAGGACAAAAGTTGCGAAAAACAGTCCCGCCACCAAGGCAAAAAAAGTGAGATTCTGGGTGAGTTCAGTAGCATCAAAAGGCGTAACAATAAGATACTGATTTTCCTGAATTGGGATGATAACAGGTGTGAGTGCAGTACGTTCGGTTGTCGGCATCACTGAGGTCTGCTCTGCCTGAAGGCGCCCCGTGAAATAATGGGCGGATAAGTGAGGGCTAGGCTCTACAATCGCTTCGATATCAGCAACAGGGATATTGAGGTTGACCATTTCTCGCACTTGATTAAGCGCGCCCGTCATCTCTTCCTCAATGTTATCTTGTATGTGGAAGTAGACCAGACAGGTAAAAACCAAAAAGCAGCCAATGAATACGGCCACTATAGCTGTAGATATTTTCGTAAAACCTGACATAACCGCCCCTGCAAGCCTTTTATTACAGGGTTATGCTATACAGGCTGCGTTAAAAAGCACATCCTGCAATAGGGGCGAATTCATCCTACCAAGGTAGGATGAATTCTGTTTTGAGCGATGTTTTATTTGGTAAGAACTTAGACAGTCTACACTTATCGGTAAGCCTGTTTCTCTGTGCTACTAGCTTCCCAGTCGACTGCTGAATTGGCCTACTGCATCAACGACTTCTTTTGCACCGTCTTGAATTTGTTCGATAACTTCACCCGCCTCTCTGGCGTAGTTGAGCCCTGATTGCGCCTTTTCATCACCTTCATTAACCAAATTTACTGCGTCGGTGGCCAATGTCTGGTTGTGTTTAACCACATTGATGATTTCTTCTGTGGCTTCGGTTGTACGCGATGCTAACTGACGCACCTCGTCAGCAACTACAGCGAAACCTCGCCCCTGATCGCCAGCACGTGCCGCCTCAATCGCAGCATTTAGAGCAAGCAAGTTGGTTTGTTCGGCAATAGCACTGATACTTCCGATAATAGTGGCAATTTGTTGAGACTGAGCGTCCAACGCATTAATCCCCTCTTTTGCCCTATCCATTTGCTGCGACAGCGAAGACATTTCAGAAAGCAGTTCGCTAATGACTTCCTTTCCTCGCGTGGCGATTTGATCCGTAGTGTTTGAAGAACGGTAGGCGATATCAGCAGCACTGGACACGGCATTTTCTCGTGCCACCTGCTCAGTAATATCAGTAGCCAGCTTAACCACTTTATACATACGACCGTGAGAATCACAAATCGGGTTATAGGTGGCTTCCAGCCAAATAGTGTTGCCGTGAGCGTCGAAGCGTTCGAATCTACCTGCGACGAACTCACCCTGAGCAAGTCGTTCCCAAAACGTTTTATATTCGCGGGAATTTGCATACTCGGTATCACAGAAGATTCTATGATGCTGACCTTTAATGTCATTAAGGCTGTACTTAACGGTTTTTAGGAAAGCTTCGTTTGCGTCTTGAATATTGCCGTTCAAATCGAATTCAATCGCTGCATTTGACTTATGTAGTGCGGCCACCAAATCTTCGTGTTCTTTCGAGTTGGCTATAGTGCGCGTGAGGTCGTTGAGGTTGACTGAGAATTTGTGAATATTCCCTTTTCCGTCAAAAATAGGTTCAACTACGCCCCTTAACCACGCTTCTTCACCATTTTCACGAAGAAACTCAATCGCCCCCCAGTAATGAACACGCTGCTCGATAGAATCTTTCAGCTTTTTAAAGTGAGGCGTGTTTCTGGCAATCTCGGGAACAAATTCAAAGAAGCGATGCCCTTTCACTTGAGAGAGTGAGTAACCTAGCTCTTTCTCGAACATCTCGTTGACGGCTTCAATTTCACCACGCTCATTAAGATTCAGAAAGATCATTTCTTCGCGCAAGCCATCTCGCACTTGCTTGAGTATATGTAGCTCCTCGCGAAGCGCTTCGTTTTCTTTCACTAAGTGTTTATTGAACATAGGGCCTTCCCTGACAGAGAATTACAGTAATATGCCGTTTATCGGCAGTAACTAACCTTGCCTTAACGATAATTTGATTAATCTACACAAGGTTTAGCAAACGGTTCGCTAGACAATGTCTTTTTAACTAGGACGTGTCGGCCTAATTTATTAAAGCCTAGACCACATTCAGCCAC
>TARA_B100000686_G_scaffold242434_1_pt1 | contig 14691 bp, 16 predicted proteins | sample TARA_B100000686 | Tara Oceans TARA_B100000686 (sample SAMEA2622733) | marine metagenome | biome: marine biome (ENVO:00000447); feature: marine epipelagic mixed layer (ENVO:xxxxxxxxx); material: "saline water (ENVO:00002010), including plankton (ENVO:xxxxxxxx)" | depth 150 m
ATAGAATTTATATATGCAGTAGTAGCACTATAAGGAAGATAAGCTCCAGATCTACGGGCTTTTTCTACTAGTTTCTCCAATAAATAATGCGCCCTCTCTGTTCCCTCAAGAGCCATTACAGAATCAAGAGCATCAAGCCATTCCTGAGTTTCCTGTGGGTCAATATCTGGCATATGTTCCATGTTTCTACCTTATAGTTATTACGTACTATTTATCCGTATTATTTTTTGACATAATTTCGGACTGAATACGTCTTGCTGCCTCAATGGTATTACAAAGTAACATAGCAATTGTCATCGGCCCTACTCCACCTGGCACGGGAGTGATATATCCTGCTTTCTCCCTAACAGCATCAAAATCTACATCACCTGCTAATTTACCGTCTGGCATACGATTTATACCCACATCTATAACCGTTACACCAAGCTTAACCATTTTAGCTGTAATCATTCTAGGCTTACCAGTAGCAACTACTAAAATATCTGCGCGTTTTGTGTGCTCTTCGAGATTAATTGTTTTCGATGTGCAAATAGTAACGGTCGCACCTTTCTCCAACAACATCAGCGCCATCGGTTTCCCAACAATATTACTTCGCCCCACTATTACTGCATGCTGCCCCTCAATCTGAATATTATTCTTCTCCAACATTTTCATCACACCATAAGGTGTGCAAGGTGGGTATACAGCATAACCGGTAACGAGCGCGCCTATATTATTTAAATGAAAGCCATCCACATCTTTTTCAACCCCAATAGAACCAATTATTTTTTTGTCTTCAAAGTGCCGTGGTAGTGGTAATTGCACTAAAATGCCATGTATTCTAGAATTTGTATTCAGCTCATGAATACAACTTAAAACCTTATCCTGATCAGCACTATCAGGAAATTCATGCACCTCCGAATAAATACCGGCTTCATTACAGGCTCTCACCTTATTACGTACATAAATACCAGAAGCCTGATTATCCCCAACAATAATCACAGCTAACCCCGGTTGCATACCTTTACATTTTAATTGCTCAGCACGAACCCTACATTCTACTCGCAATGCTTTAGCAATTATCTTGCCATCTATAATCACAGCGCTCATAATTTTCTCAAGATTGTCAGGTTTCTAAGTATTTTACTAACATATTTGTATTTTTTAATTACAATGCCCACCTATGGCAAAAATCTATGCCATAAACAAGCTCTAGAGTTTAATATTTAGAAAAAGAAAACCACAAGCAGGTCAACATTAAGATCACTAGTAAGCATCCTAACTTAAACTAAGTTTAATTTTTTTTCTTAAACTTTATCCGATATATCAAAACTCCAATGATAAATGTTGGCATTACAACTAATGCTGCAGCAAATAGCCCCGATGCTAATATAGTGATACCACTACTTGTTGGCGCATATAACGTAACAAAAAATATTGCCATAATTGCTGCAGCGCTCCCACCTAAGAGCATAAACCTCTTCCCTCTACTATAAAACCGCCAGAGAGCCCCAGAAACACGCACTTCATCACGGTGTTCGTCAAAAATCATATCTAGACTATTATCATCCTGGTTAGCCTGATAACCTACAGTTACAGCATATGCCTCGTTACTTCCTTCTTCTTGAGAAAGATCTTTTAAAAGCGCAATTCGCTTTGCAGCAATCTTATTACTCATGCCGCCTTTTACTAGTATCTTATTTAATGATTCAAACGCATGCTCACGCGGATTGGTTATTACATCCAATCTTTCGCCATGACGCCACATCACGCCAATTAAATAAAGATGAATGGTCATTTCCTGAAATGGAGGCGCAAAATCATATCCCTTATTTTCAACAATAGATAACTGTGCGGCTAATAATTTCTCACCATTCATAATACAAATATCATGCGTTGAATCGGTATTTTTATGTTTTATATCATTCAATATTGTAATTAAGAGCTATGGCTAGGCCCTGCTTATTATTTATTAAAACATCTATTATATACTGACAAACAGATTCTTAAAAAAAGACTGATTAATAAGACTAAATAATCTTAGCCCTTCACGAATAAAAATACTATGCCACATACCTTTAAATTAAATTTTTTCCTTAAAATATTTAGAAAAAACCTAAAAAATCTGTATTTTATATTTACTAAAATATTGCACTTTCTTATTAGTTATCTGGCCTTTACTATATTTCATTTTTATAAGCGACTCCCATTCTTGATTTAATTGAGATACAATCCTTCGATTACGCTTTTCAACAATACCACTGGGTAATTGATTGGTCAGAATATAAAATTATGGAGATATTATGAATAAAGCAAGTTGGGCTTTGCACCTAAAATGGATTGCTGTGTTGGTATCAATGATGGTGCTGCCAGCTTATGGTCAACTAATGATTGGTCATATGGGCCATTCTGGAGGCGATGACTGCAATATAAAATCAGGCCCTATTCCTCTTAATTATAGCGTCTATGAAAAACCAAAGGGGGCTCTTCCACCTACAATGGGCCATTGCAAGCATGTGCCAAACATAGGTGAGCACCTTGTAACTATCGACCTTCAGGGCTCTAAATCCCGAGAAATACCAATTGGTATTCGTCTTGTCTTAGTAGAAGGGGGGCAGAATAAAACAATTATGTCTAAATCCCCAGAGCTATATTCATCTGGAACTATTAATTTTGGACTAAACTTCAAAGAATTAGGCCAATATCATATACTATTAGAAACTAAACAGAATGAGAAAATAATTACAGCAGCTACCCTTCCTTTACATGTTGGTGAAGGTGGTGGACATGGAAGCCACTCTGGCGGCATTGGCATGCTCGAGATTGCCCTATTGTTAGGTGTAGGCGGTATTGCAAGCTTCTTCTGGGTACGTCGTAAATCGAATAAAAATGAAGAAAATACTTCCTGAATGACGAAGCGTAAAGCAAAATAAAAACTAAAACAGAGATAGAAACCAAAAAGAAAATAACATATTTATTAAGCTTTACATTTTAGTATACTGTGGTAGTAATTAGCTTTTGATAAAATACCTACTATAGCGCTATTTTAAAGAGTCATTCTGTATTTCTTTAACATTTTTATAGAAAACAGATAGTTGAGTCATGGCATATTTATTTATTTACCATGCCACAATGTTGCAATAATGCGTCTATTTTTGGCTCCCGACCTCGTAATGCAATAAATGATTCTAATGCCTTACGACTGCCACCAACAGCAAGAATCTCATCACGAAATCTAGCCCCTATTTTTTCACTTTTTGTCCCTTCTGCGCTTTCCTCAAACATACTATAAGCATCGGCAGATAATACTTCTGCCCACTTATAACTATAATAACCAGCCGCGTATCCGCCAGCAAATATATGTGCAAAACTATTAGGAAAGCGATTGAATTTTGGTGGGATGATAACTGCAACTTCCTTACGGACACTATCCAACAAATCTAATACTGTCCCTCCCTCTTCTAGATTAAAATCAAAGTGCAGATGCATATCAAACAATGAAAACTCAATTTGTCGCAATGTCTGTAGACCACTCTGATAATTTTTTGCAGCAATCATTTTATCAAATACTTCTCGAGGCAGTGATTCCCCACTCTCTATATGCTGTGTCATCCCAGATAGCACATCCCATTCCCAGCAAAAATTTTCCATATATTGACTAGGAAATTCAACTGCATCCCATTCAACCCCATTGATTCCAGAAACACCTAATTCTTCTACCTGAGTAAGCAAATGATGCAAACCATGACCAAATTCATGGAATAAAGTTATAACTTCATTATGAGTAAAAAGTGCCGGCCGTATTTCACCATCCATGCTTACTGGCTTTGCAAAATTACAATTAAGATATGCCACCGGAGTTTGAATCTTATTTTCAATTCTCCTCCGTGTAATCGCATCATCCATCCACGCACCACCTTGTTTACCGGATCGCGCATACAGATCAATATAAAATTGCCCTACCAGCTGTTCATTTATATTTTTTATACTAAATAGTTTTACATCAGGGTGCCAAAATTGAAACTCGAAACTATCTTCTGAAGGCGTAATAGTGATCTGATAAAGATTCTCTACTAGCTTGAACATACCTTCTAATACCTTAGATTCAGGAAAATATTGCTTAATTTCATCATCAGAAAATGCATAACGAGCAACCCGTAATTTTTCACTTATATATGCTAAATCCCATGATTCAAGGCTCTTTAGTCCAAATTGTTCAAAAGCAAATTGCTGCAGCTCCTTTAGATCACGCTTAGCATATGGCTTAGCTTTAACCGCCAAATCTGTTAGAAATCCTAGAACTTGCTTTGGTGTTGAGGCCATTTTTGACGCTAATGATACTTCAGCATAATTATTAAATCCAAGTAACAATGCCTCTTCTTTACGTAATTTAAGTATTTTTTTTATTAATGGAGTATTGTCCCAATCAGTCCCGTGATTTGAGCAAGTATCAATACTGATTTCTATCTCACTAGCACGCGTAGAATAAGCTTTATACATTTTTCTACGTAATTCTCTATTATCAGCATACTGCATAATTGGCTGATAAGAAGGTGCGTGCAACGTAAATTTCCAGCCAGTAACATTATCTTTTTTTGCAATTTCTTTTGCTACTTGCAAAACATCTTCTGGAATACCAGATACCTCTTCTACACTTTCTATATGCAGCCTAAAATTATTAGTTGCATCTAATAGATTGTCACTAAATCTAGAAGCAAGTGAAGATAATTCTTCCTGAATATTAAGAAAACGCTTCTTTTTTGCAGGCGGTAGCTCAGCACCACCCAACCGGAAATCTCGTAGCTCATTTTTAATTATTATTTTTTGGGCAGGATTTAGATTCTTAAATTCGCTACTAGCGCAAAGTTTTTTAAATTTCTCATATAACGTCTGATTTTGTGCAAGTCCAGCATAATATTTTGTAACTATTGGTAACGTAGTGTTATATACCTCTCGTAATTCCAAGCTATTCATTACCGAATTTAAATGCGACACCTGACCCCATGCACGAGATAATTGTTCATGTACATCTGTCATTGGCTGTACAAAATTATGCCAAGTTGGATCAGCAGGATCACTAAGAATTTTTTTAACAGTTAAAGAACTATGCTTTAATAACTCTTCTACAGCTGGAACAATATGCTTAGTTTTAATTTCAGCAAACTTTGGTAAACCAGAAAAATTAAGCAAAGGATTAGTCATATTAATCTATAAATAATTACTATACTCTACACTTAAGCATATATCTTAAATTTATCCTTCGTATACGATAATGCCATTTGCTAAAGTGTATTTTACCTTTCCTTGAAGCTCCAAACCGAGAAATGGCGTATTCTTACCTTGACTTTTAAGTGCTGAAGCCTCAACTCTCCAATGTTCATCTGGATCAAAAATACACAAATCAGCAGTCGCCCCTATAGACAAATCACCAATCTCTACCCCTAGTATTCTTGCTGGCTCCGAGGTAATTTTAGCTACAGCCGCAGACAATGGAAAGTCTACTTCTTTAGCCCATTTTAATGTAAGTGGAAGTAATAATTCTATAGAAGTAGCACCAGCCTCAGATTCACCAAAAGGCAGTAGCTTTGCATCATCATCAACCGGCGCATGATCTGAACATACTGCATCTATAGTCCCATCAATTAGACCAGCACGTAATGCATCCCGATCACTTATTCCTCTTAGTGGCGGAATAAGATGGCAATTGGCATCAAAAAAGCTAATATCCATTTCTGAGAGGTGTATATGATTAGCTGTCACGTCACAAGTAATTAACAAATCTTGCTGCTTCGCAGCCCTAACCATTGCAACTCCTTCTGCACTGGAAATACGACAAAGATGAACTTTGGCACCAGTTTCTTTTGCAATTAAAATAATTTTAGATAGCGCTATTGTTTCAGCACATATAGGAATCGATGGCAAACCTAAACGAGTTGCTACTTCACCATCATGGGCCACTCCACTATCAGCAATACTATCATCCTCTGGACGTAGCCAAACACTAAAACCAAAAGTAGATGCATACTGCATTGCTTGCATCATCACACGTGTATCGAGTAACAATTTATCAGATTGGCTAAAAGCAACACAACCAGCATCATGTAATTCGGCCATTTCCGTCAATCGCTCCCCCTTCAATTCTCTTGTAAGAGCACCAATAGGGTAAACATGTGCCTGATTTAAACCTTTAGCACGATACTTTAACATATCAACTAAACCTGGCTCATCAAGTGGTGGGTTAGTATCAGGAGGACAGGCTAGACTTGTGACTCCTCCTGCAACAGCTGCCCCCATCTCAGATTCAAGTGTAGCCATATACTCAAGCCCTGGCTCACGTAACCGTACTGATAAATCCACAAGACCTGGGCATACTATTAACCCCCTAGCATTTATAACGTAATTAGGCTGAAAGGACTTAGGTTCATCTCCTATGGCAACAATTTTTCCGGCAACAATATATACATTATTTATAGCATCGATATTGTTCTTAGGGTCGATTACTCGACCATCTTTGATAAGGATTCTCATAATATTCTATTTTGATCGCAATTATGAAACATAAATCACTTTACATATTATGTGCAAAATTTCCTCTTATTAAAAAACTCAATTCCCCGCCAAAATTGTCATTACCGCCATCCGTACCGCAATACCATAAGTTACTTGAGGAAGAATAACCGACTGCATCCCATCAGCTACAGCTGATTCAATCTCAATACCGCGATTCATTGGGCCAGGGTGCATGACAATAGCGTCATGTTTTGCTAAGGCCAATTTCTCCTGCGTAAGCCCATAATATTTAAAGTATTCTTCAGCACTAGGAAGACGAGCGCTCAACATGCGCTCATTCTGTAAACGCAGCATTAATACAACATCTACGCCTTTAAGCCCTTCCTCCATATTGTGATATACGTGTACACCAAGATGCATAACCTTACTTGGTAACAATGTTTTAGGTGAGATTACCCGTACTTCAGGTACACCTAAGGTAGTTAAAGCATGAATCTGTGAGCGTGCAACTCTTGAATGCAAAATATCGCCAACAATAGCTACACGTAAATTATGAAAATCACATTTATAACGGCGAATAGTAAACATATCCAATAACGCCTGCGTCGGGTGTGCATGGCGCCCATCACCAGCATTTATAACATGAATTTCAGGGCGCACATGGCGTGCTATCAAATGAGCAGCTCCACTTTGCGAATGCCGCACAATAAACATATCAGCATGCATTGCAGAAAGATTATTCACAGTATCTAACATTGTTTCACCTTTAGACTGAGAAGAAGAAGCAATATTAAGGTTAACAATATCTGCCGACAATCGCTTAGCAGCTATCTCAAATGTGGTACGAGTACGAGTACTAGGCTCAAAGAAAAGATTAAATATAGCTTTCCCTCTGAGCAATGGTACTTTTTTAATATCACGCTCAGTAACGCCGACAAATGATTCTGCTGTATCAAGTATTTTTAATAAAATAGGAGCAGGAAGCCCCTCAGTAGTTAAGAGGTGCTGTAATTTTCTATTCTTATTTAACTGAGGATTATTCATTATTCGGGAAGTGCTTTATCATATAAACTTAGACTAAGCTTTCCATTATCCCCCTGTTCTAAAGCCAGCATTTTATCTTCCGGCAAAATAATATCTGTCCCAATATAATTAGCTGCAATTGGCATCTCTCTTTCCCCACGATCTACCAAAGTGGCAAGACGGATACTAGCCGGCCTACCATAGTCAAATAATTCATTAATTGCAGCACGAATAGTTCGCCCAGTGTAGAGAACATCATCTATTAATATAATATGTCGCCCCTCTACTTCAAAAGGAATATTTGAAGGCTTGACCTGTGGATGCAGTCCAATTTCATGAAAATCATCTCTATAAAATGACACATCTAGTGTCCCAATAGGAAGTGTACATGCCAAATCTTTATGTAACCGCTCTGCTAGCCAAACACCACCTGTGTAAATACCAACTAGTACAGTATTTTTAGTTACATCTGGACGCATCTTTTTCGCTAACCTAGTTAATAATTGTTCAGCATTTGGTAAATTCATTTTATCTATCGAAATATGATTGTAATATTTGTTGAGCTGCCACTTGATCAATAATGAATCTTTGTTTCTTACAATTAATTCCTGCTTCACTGAGCCCCATGCTTGCAGTAATAGAAGTATAACGCTCATCAACAAGCTTAACGTTAATCCCGAAGCGGCCCTCTAAACGACGTGCAAAACGTTTACTTAAATGTGTTAACTTATGGCCAGTACCATCAACATGAATAGGTAACCCCACTACTAGTTGAACCGGCTCCCACTCTTCAATTAATTTAGCAATCACATTAAATCTATTCTTTGTGGCCCCTTCTTTTATTGTAACAAGAGGATGGGCTAAGCCTAGCTCTAAGTCACCAACCGCCACACCAATACGTTTCTCACCAAAATCAAAGGCCAATACGGTTCCAACCGATGGCTCTTTAAATACTGGGCTATCTATATTTGTATGAGTAATATTATTAATCATTAAATAGACTTTCTAAAATTAGACCTATAGCGCCATTTACCACTAGCCCTTGCGCACACTTCTCCTTATGCCCACAGGTATAAGCAAGTATTTTGGAAAAACAGGTATTTGCCATGACCAGCACGGCGATCAAAAAATGACAGATTAGATTAATACTTTGCATGGATAAACTATTACCATATCCTCTATTGTAAACTTGTTCTCGCTTCTCTACAATTCTTCTATTATAAAAATTTACATTATTCTAAATAGAGAGCACGTAAGAAATTTTTATGATTCATGTAAAAGGTAGAAACATAAGAAACAACCCTTACCTAATTAGTCAATCATCCCACTCACCTTCCATCACTCCATTCTTATAGTTTCCTTTTTGCCTTACCTGGCCATTTGAGTAATAAATAACCCACTCACCTTCCTCTTTTCCATTCTTAAAATTTACTTTGCTCATTAGCTGTCCATTACTCCAATACCTCACCCACTCACCCTCTTTCTTACCGCCCTTTATCCAGCCTTGCTCTTTACCAGTTACGCCTCCTGTAAAAAGAATTTTGCTGTCTTTCCCATAATAAAGGCCATCTCTTTTCACCAATTCATCCATAGTCTCACTTAAACAATGAGTTGAGATAAAAGATAGGAAAAATATAGGAAATAGGAATAAAGTTTTCAATTTATAGTTTGCCTAATATAGTTATAATCAAACACACAACCCTACCGTAAGGTTAATAAACATCTATGCTAAAAAATATTTAACCATTAATACTTTTGAAAGATTCTGGGGTCATTTATTATTTAATCTCCAACCTTCTCTCCATCCTTATAATTTCCTTTGCTACTTACCTGCCCAGTATCATAATAATAAACCCACTCACCATCCCCTTTTCCGTTCTTGTAATTTCCTTTGCTACTTACCTGCCCAGTATCATAATAATAAACCCAATCACCTTCCATCACTCCGTTCTTGTAATTTCCTTTATATTTTAACTGTCCATTGTCATAATAATAAATCCACTCACCCTCCTCTTTTCCATTCTTATATCTTCCTCTATATCTCAAATCCCCATTATCATGATACCCAACCCACTGACCTATTTTCTTTCCGTCCTGCACTTTTCCTTTCTCTTTACCAGTTACCTCCCCAGTAAATGGTAATCCATTGAAGCCAGATTCTGCATAATAAAGACCGTTTCTTTCAACCACAGAATCTGTTTCAATCGAACAAGAGACAAGCGCTAGAAAAATTATCGGAATTAAAAATATAGTTTTCATTTAATAAATGCAGCAAAGAATGGCCATCCAATCTTTCATGCAAAAATAATGCCACAATTAAGGAAGTCAGGAAACATCTTTAGAAACAAACATCTTCATTCTATTGCCAAGAGAAAAAAGAAGATTAGAGATAATTTATACCGCAGCAATACTTTATATATCAAGCATTGAAATTAATTATTTTAAATAATTTTAATAAGTTAAATTTGTTTAATCTAACTCTGACTCCTCTAATAAAATATTTAAAATTAATTTTAATCAAAACTGTATAGATCTTATTATCTAGACTAACGGAATTTTGGCAGACTATTGAATTTGTATTTACGTTGTCACTTTTAAGCATGACACTAGATTCTTTTCTATATGCAACTCTTTTAATTATATATGAGTGATAATTGTCATAGAATACAATTAAACTATTTTTTTTTATAAAACTTTTAAAAAAATGAGTTGCTAATATAAGATCTCCTGAAACTAGTGTTGGCTGCATACTTGTCCCAGATACCTTGAATATTTTAAACACTTTTAAGAACCGGACAAACAATTACCAATTCTGGAGGATAGGGCGCATAACATTTTTCAGTTTTTATATTCTTAGTTTCCCAAAATATTTCTGTGAATTTATTTACTTTTTCTAAAAGCTCAACTCCATTATCTCTATTTATATCCTGTTTGCACTTTGAAGCAAGTTGCATTATAGAATGAGTTAATTCGTGTATCTCAGGATATTTAGATATTTGCGGCTCCTTAAAATAATCCCCCCAAATAGTTGACACCTCACTTTTAACTTCTTTTGCATGCTGTTCTTTCACAGCTGTCAATCTTGCTAACTGAGATATTTTTGATGCGTTCATATCTGAGTCTTTTATTTCATCTGCTATTAGATCCATAAACCTAATAATACTTAGAGCGGAGTATTGAATAACTGCAGGATCGTAGACTTTACACGGAATATCACAATGCGCATGTGCTGTATCAATAGTTAACATATTTCTTCCTTTACTTAATTAGATAATAAATACAAGGATAAATTAATTTTAAGAATAATTCTATATTAGAGATGAGGTAATTAAATGGAAGGTGTTCTTCATACGAGAATAATGACGGGTTGTGGAGAGTTAGGGAATACTACTAAATCCGCTTTATCAAACTCACCCCATAACAAAAACGTTAACGGGTCACTCCTTATGGGTATTTTTTTCCTTTTATATCAATGAATTATTCCACAGTAATTGAATGGGTGAGAACAGGAGCGACCGGACCCATTATGTCTCTTTATGTGAGAGACCCTGATCTAAATTTAATTGAGATTTCTAATAAACTCTAATTCAACTTGTCTCAGAATGTGACTGAAAAAAATTAAACTATGCAATCGTGGCAACATCTCTTATTAAATGCATTATAACGGGCGCCAATTTTTTAGTATATTCTTTAACGAAACTTGCCAAACCAACTTCTTGTTCTTTGTTTCCCGTGTCGTTCTTATAGTTATCTATTAATACTAAACCAATAATCGCCATTGACAATTTATACTGTTCTTTTGCTAGATCTGCCTCTGTTCCTTTAATATTTTTCAAGTAATTGAGCACATACAGGTTATCCATGTTTAGAAAAAAATTTATTGTATTGTCCTGATTTTCCTCAATTATGAGCATATCCTTCTGATCTATTTTATATTCTTCAAACTTATCTTTACGGATTTCAATAATATTAGGTAAATCTTTTTGACTAGAGGAAGGAGGTTTAGGGGGACTGCGAGGGTGCTCCTTAGGCTCAACTAGTTGTAGGTAGAACTCACATTCGAATGGGTCCACGGAAGAGATATCTTCAACCTGAATTCTATAATGTTGTATTTTTTCTTTACTGGCAGGCAGTCTTAAATGCCATTTTCCATTCCAACCAGAGAGTTTTACCCCATCGTATGAGGTGATTTCGCCTTCTTCAGAGAAAACTCTGAAATCTCCAGGGTTCTCTGCACGAGACAAGTAATCATTGGGTGCATCGGTCGCGAACAAAATCCTCGGGTTTCGACCAACTTCCACAGATCGAGGATTATTTTTTGGATGGGGATTTTTTAACTCAAAGAACGTAGGGAAGTTCTTGGCAATGTATTCAGGTTCCTGATGTTTACCAAAATCGAAGGGATTATTTATTCGTATTCCCTGTAGTAGATGCCTGGTGAGTTGTGGGTTTGCCTTAAAAAGTTTCTCAAAAAGTTCTTTAAAGTTTCTTGTATCACTAATTTTTTCTATCTCATTTCTTCGCCAATTATTTTGAAATGTTTTAAGACCTTCATGTTGTGCTAGTTCGTCTCGGATTTCTTCTTTGATGTTGTCCGTAAAGGTGCTGTTAAAGATTCTTTCCCTATCGTTTTGAAAAAGTTCTTCAACATATTTGGGTGTGACTTCAGAGCAATCAATCAGAACCAGTAAATGACTTCTTATATTTTCATACCTTAATTTCTTTGTATTAAAAAATGTTGAGGGTAAACTTCCATTTGTTTGACCATTGATAACAAACATAACACCGTTGCCATAGTTTTTTACGTCAACTTCTTTTGTTTTATCCTGATCTGAGTATTTGTTAAACGCGTAGATTGTGCCCTTAAACCGTTGTTGGTTTACGTTAAATAAAAAATCAGATGGAAACCCTTTCGCCAGTACGCCACTTCTATCTCTCTCTAATCTTGTTTCTAAACCATCTAAGGTGGGCTCGTATGAATTAGCGTTAAACTTTCGTCTTTCGTGGAACCTCACGGGGACAACGGGATTAACCAACAAGGTGTTAATTTTATTGTAGAGATCAAGGAGGATATTTGTTCGGAGAGTCGGACCGATATCATAGTTATATAACTTTATAAAAGAACCAAACTCAAAATTAGTCCCATATGGTTTTGGATATGGTCCTGGAAGTAAATCAAGGAATTTTCTATCAAATGATGGAATTTTATTATTGATGGTAAGGTAAACCCACCTGCTTGATTTATAGTTACCTTCCGGCGCAATTTTTCGAACTACCGTAAATCCCCATAAGTTTGTGTCACCAGATTTTAATAATATAGGGTTCCGTTTTGACAAAATAAATTGAAGACCATCGACGGTGCAAAAATTCACTGCACCATAACTACCCATTCCAAACTTACCCTGAACGAATCTGACACCGGCTTTATTTTTTAAGGTTAATGATAAAAATGTTTCCTCAAAGGCATCGGGTTGTTGACCCTCTGCGGAATCGATGATTGTAAAGGTTGGATTTGCTTTTCGACCAATGCATTCGAAGGATTTGATTGCTGATTGCCGATAGTGGCGTGATTATTTAAGTCAAATTTTTCGCCAATTTTAGAACCTACAGGCACCCAATATTCTTCATCTTCCCATAAATCATAACTTTTCAGAATGTCTATTACTTGAGTACCATCTTCAACCTTTGCTATTTCTAAACATAGTTTTTCAACGTTCATATCTAAACCTCTAACCGAAATTCCTTTTCTTTATGGTTTTTATTATGTTGAAATTTTGCCCTAACAGAATTTAGTTCTTTCGTTAAAGCATCAATGATTTTCTTAACATCTGCATCTGAATACTGATAATAGCGGTTATCTGATAAATTGCCTATAAGTCTCATCTTATCGATCGCACTTACGACCCGCTTATTTGCTAGTTCTATAAATTTTTCACGTTTATCTCTCATTATATTCTCTATTGTTATATATCATTTTGTATATAGTTATATAACAATTTGCATAAAATGTCAAGAGTAAATTAAAAAATTATCAAAGATTTTTTAACTTTGTTAAACATCGTTGATCAGGTTCCGCTCGATATACTTGATCCTTAAAGGAATAGTAATTTTGGACCGATCCTTTTGGTATTACGATACGAAAATCTCTCAGTTTATTCTTGATGATTGAAAACACATGGGGCGCGTAGAATCTTTTCCCCCTGACCGTCTCATAACCATTATTTTGAAACCATTTTGCGGTCCGTTTGAACGTCCAACCCTTCTCACGAAATCCGACAATCTTATCGTGAAGGAACTCTTGGTATTCGGAGTATTTATTAGAATTAGAGAGTCGAGAGGACGTTAGAGTTGCGGTAAAACAGAGGTAATAATCAACATTAGAACACGTACGTTGGAAACTACTCCACGGTAACGGACTTGGCTAAATTTCTTGGCTTATCAACATCAGTTCCTTTTTGTAGTGCAACATGATAAGCAAGTAGCTGGAGTGGAATAGCATGAAGAATAGGGCTAAGCAGTCCTGCATGTTCTGCCATACGAATAACATGCAGTCCTTCGCTATCCTGAATTACAGATTCTGCATCTGCAAAAATATAGAGCTCTCCTCCTCGCGCACGTACTTCCTGCAGATTCGATTTAAGTTTCTCTAATAATGTATCATTAGGAGCAATTGCAACTACGGGCATGTCCCTATCAATTAAAGCAAGGGGGCCGTGTTTCAGTTCGCCTGCAGCATATGCTTCTGCATGAACATAAGAAATTTCTTTTAGCTTAAGTGCTCCTTCCATGGCAATAGGATAATGCATCCCACGTCCAAGAAACAGGGCATGATGCTTATGGAAAAACTTCTCAGACCATAATTTGACAGGCCCCTCCACTTTAAGTGCATGCTGCAATGCAACAGGTAAATGCCTTAACTCAGCAATCATCTCAAGTTCACGCTCTCCTGACAATTTTCCATTTAACTTTGCTAATGTCATAGTAAATAGCATCAATGATGCCAACTGCGTAGTAAATGCTTTAGTAGAAGCCACCCCAATTTCTGGCCCTGCTCGTGTGAGAAAACATAAATCTGTTTGTCTCACAAGCGTACTTTCTGCAACATTACAAATTGCAAGACTATGAGTGCCTCCTAATGACTTAGCATAATTAAGTGCAGCAATAGTATCTGCTGTCTCT
>TARA_B100000686_G_scaffold233740_1_pt1 | contig 14677 bp, 19 predicted proteins | sample TARA_B100000686 | Tara Oceans TARA_B100000686 (sample SAMEA2622733) | marine metagenome | biome: marine biome (ENVO:00000447); feature: marine epipelagic mixed layer (ENVO:xxxxxxxxx); material: "saline water (ENVO:00002010), including plankton (ENVO:xxxxxxxx)" | depth 150 m
TGGTAAGACTTGGTCTGATGGACGAAAGACATCAACTATATCTATCTCATTAGGAACATCTGTAATCAGATCATAGCATTGTTTTTTGAGAATTAATTTAGAGTTTGGGTTTACAGGGGTGATGTCATATCCATTTTCATGCAGATATTTTGGAACAAAATGGGCTGCTTTATCGGGATTTTTGGACATTCCAACCACTGCAATTTTTTTCATCTTTAAAATTTCTAATATCTCTTCATCAGAATGAGTGTCTTCTTCCATAACAAAAAATAACTTTAAGAACTAATATTTCAATCGTATTGATTACTTATCTGGATGTTCATGTTCTGATAAATGACAATCACAGTTACATAGCTCAGTGGTGTGATTGTTTTGACAATCTATGCATTCAAAGTGTTTGTGATTTTCACAGCTAGAACAGATCATATTGATTGTATAATTACATTTTATTTATTATATATGTCGAAAACTTGGGTTATATTACGAAGTATATGCTTCAAATCGTGGACATTTCCGTAGGACACACACCGGATTCAGATGACGCATTCATGTTTTATGCTATGTTTACTGAGAAAGTAAAATCTGATGATTTCACTGTCACGCATATTATTGAGGACATTGAAAACTTGAATAAAAAGGCAAAAAATCCAGAACTTGATGTTACAGCAGTGTCAGTACATGCTTGTGCATACATACCAAATTATGTAATGTTAAGAAGTGGAGGAAGTTTTGGAATTGGATATGGGCCAATTGTTACAGCAATGAAACCAATGACAATTAATGAGATAAAAAAATCAAAAATTGCAATTCCTGGAGAAATGACATCTGCATATTTGTTATTACAGTTGATGATTGGAAAATTTGATTATGTGGAGATGAATTTTAGCGATATTCCAGAAGCTGTCAGAAGTGGCAAAGTGGATGTTGGCTTGGTAATTCATGAAACACAACTTTCATTTGAACAGGAAGGAATAAAAAAAATTCTTGATATAGGTGAATGGTGGCATAAAGAATCAGGAGGATTGCCTGTTCCATTAGGCGTTAATGTTATGAATGAAAAATTAGGTGATGAATTGATCCATAAATTTGATTTGTATTTGCAAGATTCGATAAAATTTGCAAGGAATAATATCAAAGATGCACTAGATTATTCAATGAAATACAGTAGAGGGAAATCAAGGGAATTAATTGAAAAATTTGTACTCATGTATGTTAACGAAGTAACAGTAGATATGGGTAAAGAAGGAGAAAAAGCTGTTAGATTAATGTTTGAGATGGCAAAACAGAAGGGAATTGTACCAGATTTCGAGTTAAAAATTTCAAAACCATTATGATTGTTTTTTAGAATTCTTAAAAAATGAAAAAACGAGTAGAATTCCACCTGTTAAAAGAATGGCTATTCCTATTGAAAATTCTATTTTCAATCTATTATTGATATCTCTGGTTTCTGATTCTAAAGATGCATATATTTCTGAATCCATATCTTCAAAATATTGAATTTGCGGATAATCAAAAATAACAATAAATGAGCCTAAAATTAACAAAATTATTCCAATAAAAAACCATGTATGATTAAGTATGTTAAACAACTTTCTAGTATTGTAAAAAATGAACCATGGATAAATTGTTCGTGTTGCTTATATTCAAAATTCACTTATCCAATGTATGAAAACAACTCCAAATAATGATACAGCATATGATTACTCTGGACTTTTCATTGATGATGATGAACTCTGTTCCTAAACATCTCATAATCAGCTGATATTTATTATCCAGACGCACAATATACCCATGAAGCTTTTCTTGGAATTTGAACCATGTGTAGAATGCAAAGAAATGATGAATGAATTATCATCAGAAGAGATGCTTTTTGCAGATGATGAAATGAGAGCAGATGTGTCAGCAAAGTTTCTGAGACATTTGACATATAATCACAATGAAGTTGTAAAGGCTGTTATGTCAGAAGTAAAGACTCAACAAAAAAGTCCAGAATTTGATTTATACAAGTGATTATGCAATAACTTTTTGCATAAGCAATTCTTTTAATTCTTCAGTATTTTGAGCGGAACTTAATCTATTTCGTAATTGAGCGCCTCCTACTGTTCCTTTGGTGAATCTAATTGCCTGTTGTTTGATATTTACAAATCTAATATTGTATCTAGTTGTTAGTTCCATATATGCAAGAAAAGCATCAAGTTTGTCAGAAAGAGAATACTGTTTGTATGCTCCATATTCAAGATAATCGTTAATTTGTTCAAAGATGAATGGATTACCCATAGCACCTCGGCCTATCATAACATAATCACAAGCAGTATAATCAAGAACTTTTTTTGCCAATTCTGGAGATGTGATGTCACCGTTTCCAACTACAGGTACAGATACATTTTGTTTTAATTTTTTAATCATATCCCAGTCAGAATGGCCAGAATATCCCTGTGAAACAGTTCTTGGATGCAAAGTAATCATCTCAATTCCTTCTTGTTCTGCGATTTTTGAAATTTGTAAAAATAGTGATTTGTTTTCTTCTGTTACACCAATTCGCATTTTTAGAGATATGGGCTTTTTTACAGTGTTTACAAGAGTCCGAAATATTTCTCTTGTAAGATCAGAATTTTGTAACAATGCGCCACCAGCCATCTGTTTTGTTATGTGTGGTGCGGGACACCCCATGTTATAATCAATAATATCAAAGTGTGGTTCAACAATTTTTGATGCTTTCTCTAATGCAACAATATCAGAGCCAAAAAGCTGAACAGATAGAGGACGTTCTTTTTCAGAAAATTCAATAAATTTTGTGATATTTTTACGTTGAGATTCTAATTGTTCATGTTTTGCGACAATTGCATTGACGCTTGTCAATTCTGTGACAACAAGTCCTGCACCCATCTCTTTGCACATTATTCGTAATGCAGGATCACTTACTCCCGCCATAGGAGCTAAAAACGCCTTGCTTGAAAAATGTGGAAGTGCCATATGATTAGTTTGCCGAATTGTTAATTAAATCTAGATTTCATAAATTATGTAATGCTAGTAGATAAGAAAATTTTAGCCGGAGGAATATCAATGATAGTTGTTGGAATAGCACTCTCTGCAGTTTTAACAGACATGACACCAATCGGTAGAGAGGGAATGACTGATGAGGAGAAATTTGAATTTATGGTTAACGAAAGAGAGAATGAAGATTTTAAAACACTCTCTGGAATTTTGGTTGGGGTAGGATTTTTACTAATTTTAGTTAGTTTTGGAGCACGCAGAAAAAGAAAAGGCGGCGCTAAGAAAACGGAAAAGAAACCTGAAACTAAGTGAAAGTCTCAATGTTATCAAAGAATGTATTTCTTTGAACAGGTTTACGACCAATTTCTTTTACAAGATTCGCCAATTCTAATAATGAAGAATTGGTTGGTTTTCCTGCAGCCCGATAGATTTCCTCAGAAAATGCTGTGCCTACTAAATCACTTCCACCATGAGATAATGCAACTTGCGCTAGTTTGGTTCCATATGCAACCCAGTAAACAGAAATATTGTTTAATGTATGTGCAAGCATTAATCTAGAAAGCGCAGTGATTTTCAAATCATAAATTGATGAGCATTCATGTGTCACCTTATGTTCTTTTTCAAGCTCTGTGTTATCAAGACTAAACTTGAGAGGAATCAATGTGATGAATCCTCCTGTCTTTTTTTGTAATTCTCGAATTTTTATCAAGTGGTCTACAATATGTTCTGGCTTTTCTATGTGACCATAAAGCATTGTAACATTACTTTTGATACCAAGATTATGTGCAGTCTCTATTGTGTCAAGCCATTGTTGTCCAGTACATTTACCACGGACAATTTTATTACGTATTTCAGGATGAAATAATTCAGCACCTCCTCCAGGCATTGAATCTAATCCTGCATCTTTAAGTCTAGATAAGATTTCAGTGATAGAATTTTTAGTTAGTTTTGAAAGATAGAATATTTCTGCCGCAGTAAATGCTTTGATTGTCATTTCTGGATGTTTATTCTTTATTGCAGACATCATTTCTTCATAGTAATCAAGTTGTAAATCAGGATGGAAACCTCCAACAATATGAACTTCGGTTGCGCCAAGATCCTTTGCAGCTGCAACTCTTTTTTCAATTTGATCAGGTGTAAGAGTATATACATCATCTTCTCCACCTTTGCGATAGAATGCACACATCTGACAGCTGGCAGCACATAGATTTGTGTAATTCATGTAGTATGAAGCAGTGAATGTTACAGTCTCACCCACTAGCTTTTTTCTTACAATATCTGCGGCCGCACCAATAATATGAAGATTATTATCCTGTAAAATTTCCATACCGTCATCAAATGTTAATTCTTCACCATTTATGGCACGTTCAATTGCTGTTGAATTTCCAACAAGTTCTTCTAACACACTAGAATTGAAAATCAAGAAAATATAAAACAATGCAAAACAAAGTTTTAGTATGGTACTGCCTCTAGTCGATGAAGACAAGCCAAAATGCTTTTTGTGCCATGACACATTCGATGATTATGAGAATTTGCGTAAACATCAGGAAATAAAACATAGGGATTTTTTTGACTATCATGAGAAACAGGGTGGGAAAGGACCGGCCCCAGGCGATGTCTCTATTTTTTAGATTTTTGAGATTTTAATAGCTCAAGTGCCTTTTGTTTGCCCATATTTGCAAGGTCATAGTCTTTGTCAATGGTTAATGCCTTTTTGAAACAGAATAAAGCGTCATCCAGTTTTCCGAGTTCACCTAATGACATTCCCTTACATGCAAGAGCCATAGCAAAACGTGGTTTTACCTTCAAAACAGAATCATAACAATCAATGGCTTCAGTAAATTTTGATTTTGCATGAAGTAATGTTCCTTTTCCAATTAATGCGTCCAAATTTTTAGAATCTTCTTTTAATACATCTTCGTAAAGCTGAAAAGATTGAGAATTTTTTCCAACCCGCTGTAACGTTGCAGCCTTGTCTAAAAGTGCAGGGATGTTTTTTGGTTGCTCTTTCAGTATTTTATCATAAAGGATTATTGCTTCTTCAAATTCTTGTTCTTCCGCAAGATCAGATGCTTGAACCAACATTTTTTGGAATTTGTTATCCACCAATTTTCTGATATTTATCTAGATAATATTACTTCTTGTTTAGTTTTCTATATACACCAAATCCAATTAACCCAAATATGCCGGAAATAATTCCGATAAATATGAGCAGTGGTGTAAAATCTTCAGAAAAATATCGTGACTCAAGCCATGCGTTTGGAAGAACTGTCACAAAATCATTTCCAGAAAAATCTTCAATGTATCCAATTGCAAGCGCAAGTTTGCCAGATGTGCCATTCTTATCAAATACTGCCATGTAATATGTTCCCGGAGCTTCTAATTCGAAATTGATTTCCTGCCTCTCCCAGTAGGTAATTTGCCCAAATGGTTCATAGAATTCTTTTGAAGGAAATGAACCATTAAAATCAAAGACGTATGCAATATATCCTTCAGGTATAGGATAATCAAAATCTGTATTACTGTCTAATGATCGAAGGTCGTCTATTAGCTCAAGATATTCCTCAGGTCCAATTAACACAAGTGATGGTGCAAAATTCTCCAACCCGTCTAGTTTTGGAATAACAATACTACTAAACAGCCTATCATCTTTTTCTGCCTCAAATTTGTAAAACAATGCATTACCTTCTAATTTTTCATACATTGCCCAAGAGATTACAGGATCTGGTATTTCAAGTGCAGATTGATAATTGATGTTTGAGCCATCTGTAGGGATTAATTTGTGAGCAAAAGCAGATGCTGGTAATAGTAATAAACAAAATAATGCCACAATAATTAGTTTTTTCATATTATTGTATAAAATTTGAACATTTAACGGACACAGTTTTTTGCGTCTAATTTTACTCTCTAATGAAAATTCTAGTGCTAACATAGAGAAAATTTCAATTTGTTAAAAAGACTATTTGTTGAATTAATGTATGGAGAAAAAATTACCATTAAAACTTAAAGTGAAATACATCATTTCAAACGGTAAAAATTTTGAAGGAAAAGCCACATTTCATGAAAAAAATTATCAGATGATAATCCAAAATCAAAATGATGAAAAAATCATCAGAGTTCCATTCCATGTGATGGGCGTTACTGAAAATGAAATACTAGTTAGAATGTCTGGGCCATCTGGTGTATACACTGAAGATCATCTAAAATTCAAAGGAATTGAAGAATTAATTAAAATTGAATCAGATGCAATATTATCAGAAATATCTAATAATGAAATTAAGTTTGATACTTTAGAAATATTTGTTAAATAATTAAGCCCAAGTCCGGAGAGAGTTTTGTGAAAATTCCCCAAAAAAGAATCCAAGAGTAATACGTGATTTATTTCCAAACACTGGTTCTATCTGATGATAAAATTTTGGATTCAGTATAACCATATTACCAGTTATAGGAATAATGCTTGTATGATGTAAACCCTGCACTAGATTTGAGGAATAGCCAAAATTCGGTACTCGCATCCGCTCATCATTTTTATTCCAGAATTTTTTATAGATTGTCAAATTGCCACTATTAGAGGGTGATTGAAGATAAAGAATTGCAGACAACTGATTCTTAAAATGACTTACTTCATATTCCGACATTTCAAAATTTGAATTGTCACGGTGTAGATGTACAGAATCACCATCTTGATGAATTCTGATTACAGCGTTAGAGTATAACATATCATTTTCAGTTGCAACAGATATTTGTTTTTCAAAAATTGATGAAATTTTTTTTTGCATTGTATTTATTGGAGAATCTTTAGAAAATAGATTCTGTAATGTTTGATTCGATATAGTTGAATTTGCAAAGTATTTTGATTTTTCATAAATATGTGAACTAAGTGATGTGCCAATCTTCTTAGAAATTCCAAGTCCTGAAGAAACAATCTTTGATTGTAAAATTTTTTTGCATAATAATTCACATTGTGTTACTGATATCACGTTAGGAACTATTAATGCAGGGATTTCCCCAGAAATTAGTTCATTATATGCGTAAAAACCTGTATTTTGTATGGTTTTGGGTGCCCACATTAGTATCCTCCTGCACCAGAATGTGAAACTGTGCATACAAGCCTATTTTCGGAATTTCTTCCTGAAATTTCACATTTTATGAATTTGTCCTTTAAATTCTGTTCAATTTGTGATACTTGTCGAGAGTTTTCATCTGCAGGTATACTTGGAATGTCAATTTCAGTGAATTGGATTTCTTCTATATCTTGATAGCTATCGCCGTTTGTTTCTTTTTGATGGGATACATTCATCTCAAAAGAATTAGTTGAGATTATTTTTGTTACAGTTCCCCAAATAATGTCGGACATTATACAGCATAAGAAAAAGAGATGTTATGGTACAACTACAAGATTCAGTGGAATATCCATACTGCCAAATGGTTCAGAAACTCTCAAGTAGTAATCCTTTCCAGAATCATATAGAAAGTCTTCATAACTACCATAACCTATAGCAGGTCCCCATAAGATGTTAACAAATTTTGTTTGACCGGGTTTTAGTACAACATTACCTGATGTAAAGTCAGAACCAGAATTGACCCATTTTTTTCCTCCATCCCATACAGTGTAATTACATATGGAAGGGCTAGTACACATTAGAGTTTCATTTCCAGTACCAGTATTCTGAACTAAAATTTGCACGTTTAAGAGAGCTTGTCCAGTTGCGGTGTAAGCAATGTTGTTGTATTGTTTTACACTTTTACGAGTTTCCTCTTGCCAATTGGAAACATAGTAGAATGCTACATTACCAAGTTGATGTTTTTCACCACTGCTCATGTATGTTGTTAATTTATGTTCATCTTTGATTGCTTTTTCACAATCACGTATTTCTCTTGCATTTTCCCCACCTTGGCATTGGGCTAACATTTCATCAAGACCTGCATTTCCAGATGATTGTGATTCGGTAGTTTCTTGTGGTGAGGATTGGTACTGGGATTCAGAAACACCGTCATCGCTTACAGCACTTGCACTAACTTGCATGATTCCCATCTTTATCAAATATTGAAGACCATTCACAAAATCATTTTCAGAAATCTCATCATTTCCAAACCATAAAGCATTGTTTTTTACCCAATCTGGAATTGTGTCAGATGTAGCTGAGCTTCTTGTAGTTGATGGAATTGTGATAATTCCTGCTTCAATCATATATTGAATTCCAGAGATAAAGTCATCATCAGAAATTAGGTCATTTCCCCACCAGGCAGCGTTGTTTTTTACCCAATCAGGGACATTTGCAGCTTCTACACTTGTAAGTGTCATAGTCAATAACATTATTCCTAAAATTCCTGCAAGTATAGCCTTCATTGTAATACTTGACGCATTACTATATTTAAGCAAGTGCTAATTTGCTATCTAGTGCTAATAGTAGAATAAATGGTTCAAACTTTAATTAAATAAATTAGCATGATCTATATGCCAAAATTTTCATTTGTTAAAATAGTTGATGTCAATAGAGACAAATTCTTTGCAATAAGTACAGATTATGAAAAATTTACAGAGATTTTACCAGATTATTTCAAGGAACTGAACATAATTGAAAAAAATGGTAATGTAACTAAAATTTTTGAAAAATTGAGTTTCTTGGGAAGAACTGTAGATGTGACAACAGAACATATCGTAGAAAAACCAGACAGGCATATTGTAAAAATGCTTGATGGACAAGCAAAAGGTACAGTCTTTGATGAGAAGTATGATAAAATTGGTGAAAGAACAAAAGTAACAATTGAGGTAGATTTTGTTTTAACTGGGGGACTGAAAGTTTTAGGCATGTTTGCAAAAAAGAAGATAAAAAATAGTATGGAGAAGGTTTTAGATGAATTTGCAAACTATGCAAAAAATCACTCTGGTTAAGATAGATGTTTCAGAATTTTTGGATGTGCTAATACTGCGCTGTGAGCTGCAGAATCAGTTCCAATTCCATAACTTATGGTAGAGTCACCTACAAAGAATAATCCATCTACATTAGACACTGAATGTGGCATCTTATTTTTCCATACTAAACCTGGTTCTTTTACGACAGCTTCTACTAATTTCCATGCCATTGGTCTATCCCATAGTAAGGAATCGTTGAAATCAGGATAAATTTGAGAAAGTTCTTCTTTCATTTTTGAGACAATTTCTTTTATTCTTGCAGGATCATCAGTTTCTTCTGGTCTTACAGGAGTTCCAACAATTATGAGATGCTCACCTTCTGGAGATACAGATGGAGTAATATTTGAGATGAAGAAAATTCCTTTTGAAACATAATTTTCCCCAACAGGAAATACAACTTGACGCTCATCGAGTCTTTTTGATAGTGCAAAATGAACTTCAACCACAGAAGTAGTTTTGTTTAGTCTGTTTGTTTGTTTAATGAAATCATCATCAAAAATTCCTGAATCAAATAATTGGTTAATTGCATGATATGCAGGATATGAGATAATTACACAATCAGTTTCAACCACATTTCCATCAGACATTTCTACACCAACAACTTTTTTGTCCTGAACAATTACTTTTTTGATTGTATGACTAAGGTTTACCTGGGAGCCATTTTCTTTAACATATTTTGCCATAACCTCACTAATTCTGTCATAACCCCCCATGTCAGGATACGCAAATTCACTAGTTCCTCCTTTGAATGGATTTGCTCTAATAATGGTTCTTGCAAATTCACCAAGTGAAATATGCTCCGGACTATCGGCAAATGCCAGCATGCATACAGCCTCAAAAAACTGCTTCGAATGAAAATCAAGTTTTGCTGTTATATGGGTTAATGGAACAGAATCTAATTGCTCAGCTTTTTCCATACTAGTAAATGCCATTGGTAAAAGAATTTTTAATAGTGATAAACGACTCTTGAATGGAATTAGTGACATTTTGAGAATATCACTTATTCCTTTTGGATATGTATGAAAACCATTATCATAGAATGCAATTCTATCAACAATTGCAAGTTTCAATCTAGATTCAATTTTAACATCCTTTAGAATTTCATAAATTGCTGATTTTTTGTAAAACGGCATGATATGAAATCCATTGTCTAAAATATGATTTTTGAATGTCATTGAGGCTGTTCTTCCACCAACACGGTCTGATTTTTCAAAAATTGATACATTATGACCGTCGTTAACCAGAAGAGTTGCAATTGACAAACCACCGACACCAGCGCCAATTATCACAACTGGTTTCTTCGATGATTTTTTAGAAATGCCGTCATTCTGATTATGTGAATTCATGTTATGCTGCAATGGATGATGAAGACTTGTCTACTATGACTCTTTTCTTGTTTCTTGATTTTGTTCTGAGGATCATTTTACAGCATGGGCACCTAACTGAATTTGTGTCAAGCCATACTTCACACCAACTACAACGTTTTAATCCAAATCCATATTTTTGTGAATTTGGTATCTTTGTAATTTTTTCCTTTGTGCATATTCCTTTACATGATGCGCCCATACAAAATTTTTGCATTTATCCTATTTATAATTATGCACTAGTCTTATCTAGTGCTAATTTCTTACATTTCAAAATCAAATAATCAATTATCCCATTTTCATACGATGATTTCATTTTTTTCATAGATTCAAAAAGGATTTTTTCGACATATGAAGAGTAACGAGTTAAGATTTTTTTCTTCAGCTCATCACGGTGTTCAATGTAATAATCTGCAAGTGGTGAATATACATTTTCACCAATTGCTTTTGACTCCATGATCTTGAAACCATTTTGTAGAATTTGTTTTGTTATCTGCTTTTCAGAATAGTGTTCTGATGACCAAGTGAATTTTAAAATTCCAAGATTTGATAATCGAGAATCGTCAATTGCAGTAGGAATTGCAAGTGCAAGTATTCCATTATTATTCAAAATTCGATTTGACTCAGAAATAAAATCTCCAATAGGTTTGAAATGTTGTGCAGATTCTAATGCAATGACACAATCAACAGATGAATCTACAAATGGCAGCATTCGAGCAGTAGAATTTAGTTTTGCTATATTAGTAGAATTAACAGTGGATAGCTGGGAAAAATTAACATTCACAGAGGTGATTTGGAGCGATGGGTACTGTGATTTCCATATTTTTGCAGGGCCCAAAATACCACTTCCCACATCCGCAATCACATTTGCAGATGAAATTTCAGCCATATCTCCCATCACTTGACATAACTGTTTTTGAGCATCTATAGGATGAGTGGTAGAATCATCCCAATAACCAAAATTTAGCATATCCCCACCAGTGGAAATTTCCATAATTGGAGATAATACATCATAAAGTTTTACGACATCATTTTCATTCCTTCGAAAAGTCCAGAAAAAAAGATCTACTGGATTGACATGCATGATAAAAATAAAAAAACAGCAGATATATGGTTTAAGGTAAATCCACTAATTCTTCAACACAATGTTTGTGTACCCAGACATCATCTGCATTTCTGGCTATTTCCTTACCTTTTCGTATATCATCGCCACAACTTTTGCATTTTCCATCAAATCTTGCTTTCATGGTTTTACTACATGACATATCGGTAAATATGATTCCTTACGCTTTCAGCTGACCAAAACTTAACAAAAATTCGATTTCTAGTCAGTATGGATCAATTTTTTTGAGCATTTTTGTCTGTCCAAATTGTCAATTTCTATATTATAGATCAAAACTAAACTAATGATATGCAGAGTGAGGAATATAATTTGGATAAAAGTAAGGACTTTTGGGAAAATGCTAACAAATATTCCTGGTCAAATGGGGAATATGAATTTCTAAGAGAAATGTCATTTATCATGGTAAAGCTTCATCACCAAGACAATTCTGAAGAATAGTGCTAAAGAAGTAAAATTAACACTAGAAGCCATTCCTAATAAATTCAATACGGTATATGGTAATTATGAGCAATGATTTAGAGTCAGGCGAACATATTTGCAAAAATCGTAAAGGGAAAGATGTTCTTTTAGTTTCTGATGCAGCTACAGGTGAAATAATGTGTTCATTATGTGGGGAAGTAATTACAGAAAATGTGTCAGATTTAGGACCAGGATTACCTGCATACTCTGGAGAAGAATATATGTCCAAATCTAGAACTGGAAGAAAATCAACACTTGCATTCAATGATATGGGTCTATCTACAGTAATCCAGCAATCAAACAAAGATGCAACAGGTAAAAGTCTGAGTGGAGAGATGAAAAGGACATTTTATCGCTTGCGAATGTGGGATAAAAACAGTAAAGCATTACCAGGTCATAGGAACATGCAAAAGGCATTCACATTATTAGAAGGACTGAAAGCAAAATTATCACTTTCAGATGCAGCAGTAGAACAAACTGCATACATTTACAGAAAAGCTCTGGCAAAAAAAATTGCGAGAGGAAGAAGTATACCAGTGATTTTAAGTGCGTCAGTATATGCAGCATGCAGATTCACAAATACGCCAAGGACAATACAAGATATTGCAAGTGCAACAAACCTACGAAGAACTACAATACACAGAATCTATAGATTACTAGTGCGAGACCTTGACTTGACCCTTGAGACATACAACCCTATTAGTTTCATAACAAGAATTGCAACACAGGTAGGTGTATCTGAGAAAACAAAAAGAGACGCTATTAAATTTTTGATTAAGGCTGAAGAGTTAATGATTACAAGTGGGAAAAATCCAATTGCGATGGCTGCAACAGTAGTATACTTGGCCGCAATGACAAATCGTGAGAAAGTTTCTCAAACCCAAATTTCAAAAGAAGCAAATATCAGCAGTGTCACAATTCGAAATCTTTGTAAAAAGCTAACTGACGTAAAGATAATGTCCTTTACAAACCCAAAGCTAGAAAAAGTCTAAGTTGTTTTTACTTCAAATACAGTGGTTGAGGCATTAATTTCATTTTTAACAATTAGTATAATTAATAGATCCGGCGAGACTTGAACTCGCGACCTCTGCAGTGTGAGTGCAGCATCCAAACCAGGCTAGACGACGGATCCAAAATAATTTTTAGATATCTGTTATTTAGACCTTGAATGATTATTCAAAAGATATAGAAATAGTTTATTTTGAAAATAAATATGAAAATGGATGAAAATGGTAGATGGAGTCTAAATGATTTAGTAAAAAATCCGACAAGACAGACATTTGATAAAAGAATCAATGAGATACAAAGACAGTCTGATAGATTTATGAAGAATAAATCTCAATTAAAGCCAAATATTTCATCAAAGAAATTTTTAGAGTTACTCCGTGAAATTGAGAACATTACAGAAAAGTCAAGTAAAATTGGAGGGTATGCAGGTTTAAAATTTTCTGAGGATACACAATCAGATGAGGCAACTGCGTTATTAACTAGAATTTCACAATTTGGATCTACTATAGAAAACAAAATGTTGTTTTTTGACTTATGGTGGAAAAAACAAATTGATGAGAAAAATGCTAAAAGACTAATCAAAGACGCCGGTGATATATCAGATTATTTGAGATACAAAAGATTAGTTGCAAGATATGCATTAACAGAACCTGAAGAAAAAATCATCAATACACTAGATGTAACAGGAATATCTGCATTAGTAAAAATTTATGATAAAATAACTAATGCGTTTACATACACTGTCAATGTAAATGGTAAGAAAAAAACGATGGGTAGAGAACAACTTACAACACTTGTTAGAAACAAAAATCCAAAAATTAGAGAAAATGCCTACAAATCACTATTAACAAAATATCAAAATAACAAAGGAGTAATTGGTCAAATTTATCAAAATATTGTCCTAAATTGGAAAAACGAGGGAATTGATATGAGAGGATTTGTGAATCCAATCTCAGTTCAAAATATTTCAAATGATGTAGATGATAAAACAATAGATGTGATGTTACAAGTATGCAAGAAAAATACGCCTATATTTCAAAAATATTTTAAACAAAAAGCAAAACGTGTTGGTGTTAAGAAACTTAGAAGATATGATTTGTATGCACCATCAAAGAAAAGTAATAAAGAAAAAAACTATACATTTGATCAAGGAACAAAACTAGTTTTAGATTCATTAAACAGATTTAGTCCAAAAATCGCAGAGTTTGCTTCACGAGTATTTAATGAAAATCATGTTGATTATTCACTAAGACATGGAAAGAGAGATGGCGCATTTTGTAGCACACCACTTCCATATCTTACTCCATTTGTTCTAATCAACTATACAGGAAAATCAAGAGACGTATTCACATTAGCACATGAAATTGGACACGCAGTACATAGTATTGCAGCGTCTAAAAAATCAATTCTAGTATCAGATGCGCCATTACCACTTGCAGAAACTGCATCCACATACTCAGAATTATTATTATATGACAATATTTCAAATCAGATTTCAGAGACAGAAAAAGCAACAATGTTATCGGATAAGATTGATGACTTTTATGCTACTATTGGGAGACAGTCATTTTTTACATTATTTGAGATTGAGGCACATAATCAAATTGTAAACTCTATAACTGTGGATGATGTTTCTAATATTTACAAAAATAACTTAAAGGAACAATTTGGAAATTCGATTGACATATCAGACGACTTTGGAATAGAATGGAGTTGTATTCCACATTTTTACCATTCACCATTTTATTGCTATTCTTATTCATTTGGAAACTTACTGGCAGTTTCATTATTTCAAACATACAAAAATGAGGG
>TARA_B100000686_G_scaffold64084_1_pt1 | contig 14662 bp, 13 predicted proteins | sample TARA_B100000686 | Tara Oceans TARA_B100000686 (sample SAMEA2622733) | marine metagenome | biome: marine biome (ENVO:00000447); feature: marine epipelagic mixed layer (ENVO:xxxxxxxxx); material: "saline water (ENVO:00002010), including plankton (ENVO:xxxxxxxx)" | depth 150 m
TGTTTTAAAAGACGATCAAAAGGATAAGCGAGAAGACGATCAAAAAGACAAACGAGAAGATGATGATAGAGATGATATGAGTGTTGAGGAACGTATTGAAGACATTCGTTCTATACATGGTGGTTGGATTAGGACTGAAGATCCTAAAAATGATCAATTTATTCTCGGATATATACCAACTGCAGATGAATGGAGATGTGGAGTTGAAGCTGTTGGTGTAACAATTTTGAGGGCTATCAAAGATGGTAAACATTTAATTACAGATGAACAAAACCAAAAACTTCAACCATGCTTTAGGGCTTCTCCAGAGTCTTTAGCTCATCCATTAACTCAAGTATGGGGAGGTCATTGTATCCCTTTGGAGGTATTTTTGGAATTTCTGGATTATTATCGACCATCATGGGAACAATTGGAGTGCCATTTGAAAGATTTAGAAAGATATGAAATGCCTAATCAAGTAAGGTACGTGATGTTTGCTGATCCTTATGGAATTAGAAATAGCAAATCTACTCTATTTCCTGCAATTTGGGATAGGATAATGACAGATTCATATTTTGCTGATTTAGATCAAAATTTTTCTCCATCTATGGGAAACATGTCTATGCCTCCATCTTTTGACGAAGAATACGATAGTATGAAATGTCCTCAAGCTTCTCTAGATTCAAATGGAAAATACAAACTTGATGAGTATTGGTTGGACCAGGAAATTCGGGGTGCTATGGTAGCTTTTATCATAGAGAAAAAGAAAGGTCGCAGAATTTATGCTGATCTTGATATGTGTTCAAATGCTTATATAGTTCAGGGTGATATTAAAGATTATGAGATAGACCTTAAGGATGTACAAGAATTTAAGGAATTTGCATTAAACATTTCAGTACCTGCTTATATTATGAAAGCTAAAGGGGCTGAAAAAGCGAAAGCTGAAATGATTCAATTAAATAGCATTTTAAATACGGAAATTGAAGTACCTTTTAGTCAATATTCTTTTTTATATAATTTACCCAAATCACAACAAGTTGAATTAGCACAATGGTACTTAGACATTGTTATTGCTGAAGTAAGGAAATATTTTAAAGGTTATATCTGGGTAGCCTCGAATGTTCATTACGATGATGGTCATCCAGATTTTCCTGGAAGTCATTTGAACCCAACTTATGGGCAACATTGGAAAAATCTTTCTTTTGCAGAAGCAGATCATGTAAGTTTCACTTTAGATGGCAGTTGTGATTTTAGACACGTAGAAAGATTCTTAGATGTACAACTTGAAGCGATCATGGAGATCGTAAAACGAGATAATGTTACATGGAGTGCTTTGCCAGGATTCTTTAAGAGATCCCAAGGACCTGAATTTGTTAAGGGTTGTAAAGATGAATTTGATTCTAGAGAAGTTGAAATGCATCAAATCTATATTTCCAAACAAGAAACTCTTCCAATTAAACCTTATTTTCTTAATATACTAGGCCCTCCTAGAAGTTGGACAAAAATTGATGAGGGATATTCACCTACTCAATCTGATGCTTCGAGAGGAGATTGGGAACTTTTCAGTTTGGATGTGATGGAAAAACCAGCTGCAGTACTAGAACTTTGGATGGAATACGCTAAAAAACATGTGATTAATTAGTTAGAATAATTGTTCTTGAATTTTAGTCTAAAATTTTTTCAGTGTCTTCAGTTTGGATTTGCCATTTTTTAATTTTATTTTCCATTAGCTCAATTCTAGATTTGCAAGATGGATCAGAAATTTTGTTGATTAGTTCACTAGGGTCGTTATTTAAATCAAATAATTCGGAAGAGTCATTTGGGGCAACAGTTAATTTCCATCGGTCAGAAGAAACGATACACCTTCTAGGAGTTGAACTTATCCCGTTTTTGTCATCTTGGGTGACGCCAATTGTTTGCTTATTTAAATCTATATTCCCGACACCATTCCACTCGTAAAACACATCATTATCATCTAAATTTTCTTGACCCAGCAATACTTTTTTCTTGCTTGATCCTTGTAAATTTTCTGGTATTTTTTGATCAATCAAATCTAATAAAGTAGGGAGTAGGTCTACGAGGCTAATGCTACCTGAAACAAATTTTTGTTCTTTTGATATCCATGGTACTTTGATTAATAATGGAACTTTTGAAGATTCTTCATAAAATGACCTTTTCTGCAAGTGTCTATGATCGCCAAGCATGTCTCCATGATCACTTGTAAAAACTACTATGGTATTTTCTGATTGGCCAGATTCAGAAAGAGCATCTAAAACCTTACCAACATATTTATCTAATAAAGTAACATTTGCCATATAATTTGCCCGTAATTCTCTCCATCCCAATTCATTAGATAGATCATAACAATCATCACATGATGTAATTGAATCATTTACATGAACACTTTTATGAACACCATCAATAAATGATTTATTAAACCCAGTTTCATCATCTTCTGCCCTTGATGTATTGTAGTGTGAAACATTTTCGGGTTTTTTAGCAAATGCAGGTCCAACAGGAATTTTTTCAGGATCGTATAAACCATTTAATGGTCCAGTAAAAGGTGAATGAGGTTCATAAAAGTTTGCAAGTAATAAAAACGGTTTTGTATTTTCTTTGATATCTAATATTTCTTTTGATGTAATCTCTGAAATAAAACTAGCTTGAGTGAGTTCCTCTGGAAGATTATTTTGAAAAACTGCAAATATTTGTTGATTTTCTTCAACCTTATCAGTGTCTGGAAAATTAACCCCTTTAGAAATAAGCCATTTATGATAATCAGAAAGGTCTGAATAATCATTTCCTTCTATTTGGGGAAAATGAGCTGTTGTCATTTTTTCGAACCCTTGTTGAGGTTCTGTATGGTGCCATTTACCATGACAAATTTTTTGATAGTCATCAGGTATCAATTCAGTTATTGTTTTTGTGCCAGAATTTAAACGAATTCCATTCCCAACCGCACCGTGAGTGTGCGGGTACAATCCAGTTAAAATAGAAGCTCTGGAAGGTGCACAAACAGGTTGAGTCACATAAGCATTCTCAAAAACGAAGGAATCTTTTGCCAAACTATTTAGATTTGGAGTTTTTATCCAATCATTACCATAGCAACTTAAAGTATCGAATCGTTGCTGATCACTGTTGATAATTAGGATATTTGGTCTTGTTTGCAATTTAGAAACCTTCATACATAAAATATTAGTAATTTCACATATTTAATAATATCGCTGAATTTAAAGCAAGTATGTTCTTTCCCTCATGGTTTGATTGATGTTGCTTCTTGCTAAATCAAGTGTATAATTTGCAATTATTTAGACTAAGAAAAATGAGGGGATAATGAAATCTTTCCTTATATTAAATACTTTGATTATTTTGATTGTTTTTTCTTTTAGTTGTGGTGATCAAGGCGAGTCAGGGCCTAAATTTGGAACTGGCACATTAAAACAAGCTGTGTATAACCTCAACAAGGCCCCATCAAATCCTAATTCTGATACTGGGACAACTGGAAGAGTTGATAGATTTGTTGATTTACCTTTATTGTTATGGCCATCTTTTGAATATAGACGGATTCCTAGAGTTGTGGAAAAGGATAAAGTGGAACATTGTTTAATTACTGAATCTGAAGGTGCTCAATTACAGCCTGGCACAAAAGTAGAAGTTATTGATGAGGCTAGATGTTTTTACGTCCGTTTAAATTCCAAAGACGGGATACCTAGATCATATACGACTACATTCGCGCAAATAAGAGTGATAGAAACAGGCGAAGAAGGATGGACATGGTCTAAAGCTATTGAGTTTGACAAAGAGTAAATTCTGTTTTGTTTTCAATTTAGCAACTTTCATCTAATTTTTGATTTTTGCTTCAAATGTTTGGAAAGAGCCAAACTTGTTGGCAAGATTAGTGATGTCACAACCCCCATTATTAACACTGTCATCTTTAATCCTATTTGATCCGCAATAAAGCCGTAGGATAGAGGTGCTGCCACTGTACCTATTTCGTTTGTGGTGTAGAAATAACCGTAATAACGTGCCCGTCGTTGTACTGGTATAAATTTAGCAACGGTTGCATAAAGAACACTCGATGTCCCGTTTAATCCAACTCCGATAATTAATGCTAGAGGCCATAGTGAAATAGTTGGGGCTATTAAGGTTGATATCAGTAGAACGGTAGTAATTCCTTTTGTTAGCCATATCAGTGGGATAGTTCCTACTCTTTCATCCAACCATCCACATACGTACTTTCCTGATGCTCCTCCAGCAAATAGCAAAAATAGCATTAATGTAGTTTGACTTTCTGTTATACCTCTTTCGATCAGTATGAAGGGAAATAATATTAACGTTCCACTTCTAACAGCGCTATCTAATATTCCTATAACAGTTAATACAATAAATCCAGATAACTTAGACTCTGACCGGTTCTGTTCAGTAGTTGATGATGAAACTTGCGGCATGGGTTTTCCCAGATCTAATTTATTTTTTAATGGGATTACAGCTGCCATTAAGAAAAGTCCAAGAGTTCCCACAATCCAGAGTACGGTACGCCATGTGCCAAATAGAAGAAGTCCTGCTGCAGAAAGGGGCGCGAGCATTTTGCCTAAATCTCCAGCAAAATTAACTGTTCCAACTGCTGATGATCTTCCGGAAGATTCGTAGGCTCGTGATACCATGCTTGAGGCGAGAGGATGCTGAGTTCCGCCTCCTAACCCTCCAATAATGGTCATAGAAATAAGTGACCAGAAACCTGGCATTACGGACATTCCAATTAAACCAATGGAGACCCAAATATTTCCTCCCAGCAACATCCAAAATTCCCCTATATGTTCGGCCAAAAACCCTGCGGGAATCTGGAGAACTGCTGAGGTTCCAGCGAAAGCAGACCGCAATATGCCAATTTCTGTATAGTTGAGTTGGAGGTCATTTTTAATGGTGGGTAACAGAGGTATTAAGATTAGGAAAAATAAATCGCTTAAAATGTGTGTTGTCGAACCGAACAGGAGTACTCTTCGTGGTGGAATCGATCGTGGTTCGATTTTTCGATTTTTCTGAGATGTTATTGTCATGGTCCTTCTTCAGAATAATCGCTTACCAGATTAACAAATCCTTTTGGAAAATTTGCAACCTTATCTAATACGTACTCTGAATCAACAGAACTGGGACCTGTTGATTTAATTTCATCTCGTTTTCCTGGTGGGTATGCCGCTTCAAACATGAACCATCCATTGTAGTTGATATCTTTTAAGGCTCTGAAGATTTCCACCCATTGGATCTCACCGTCCAATGGTGAGAAATGGTCTGTACCAATCCAATCGTGTAGATGCAGGTGGATTAGTCGATCTCCACACAGAGCCATTGTTTCTCTGGCACGGTTCTTTTTTATGAATGGATTAACTTGATCCTTATCTCGTGTGTGTCCGATGTCTACAACCATCCCAAATTGTTCTGATCCTACCTTATCGACGAATGCTGTGTAATCAGCTAGATCTTGACCATTCTCAATAGCAAGTTTGATTGAATGACCATTTAGTTGATCTAGCATTTCGTTGACACTTTTTTCAGACGGTTCTTCTGGTTGAAAATGGCATACCATTATTTTAGCACCTAATTCTTCCGATACTTTCGCAGCGTGGACACCTTCAGCTACAGCTTTTTTTCGATTATCCTCGTTATCTGAGTTAAACAGATATCCAGGGCAATGGGTTGAAACCACAGAGATATCTTGTTTTTCGCACTCTAACCTCATCCAAGAGAGATATTTTTGGTCGTTGGCACCCAAATGGCCTGGGTTACCGAGACCACAGACTTCGATTCTGGAGATGTCTGCTTCACGTATTTTTTCGAGATCTTTTTCTTCGAGAAGACGATGCCTAGGGAATAGTATTGTAGATGATCCTAGTCGTGATTCTATTTCATTATAAGTCCACAACTCGTCAGCCAAATCTAATTGTAAATTATCAGTCATATTAGCTTCTCCAATAGTCTTGCAGTGATTTAATGTAATGGAGAATATATTAGCATTTGTTATTAGTGTAAGTAACTACAACTTAATGTTTTTTTGTTACTTTTTGATCTTGTCGATTTTTATCTGTTTGTGATGGGTATAATGTCTGAGTTGTTTAAAAACAATAAAAGTACTATTATGTGTCCAGTTAATTTAGTAATTTTAAGGAGAAATCTATGAACTCAAAAGCTCTTACAGGTCTACTTTTGATAATCGGTCCAATACTCATGACTATTGTTATATTTGGTGGTTTTCCTGGAAGTGGTGGGAATGAAGATTGGGTAACATCGGATTATGTTGCCGAAATTGCTGCAAATATTCAATTACATACTATTGGTACGCTGATTGAAACAACTGGAATAATAGCAATGATGACTGGTTGGATATTTTTAGCATATTCAATGCATGGATCTGGAAAACCAGGTAGCTTATTAGCTAAGATGGCTATTATTCTTCCTTTAATTTGTTTGCCTATAGCAGTTGTCTCTTCAGGATTATCCATGGCAGTCGCATGGGCAATAGAAGATGATCTAATGACGGAAGCTGGGATGTTATATGGAGTTTCAGAAGGCGTAGCCGGTACAATATTCAACGTAATTGGAATATCCTGGATTTTGTTAGGAATCGCTATGATCCTACAGAAAAATCTACATCTTATCCTTGCAATTGTCGTCATAGTTGTTGGTGCCTCGCTGTTTTTAATGAATTTAGTTGGTGGATTTTTATGGATAATTGGATTTTTAGGATTTTTGATATTATCACTTGCAACAGGGATACTTACTGTTATAGATAAAAATACTGATTAGTCTAATAGAAATATAGTAAAAAAGAAGGTTGCTTAGGCGTCCTTCTTTTTTACATATTGTTTTTTACTGTGTAATATTTGCGATTATGAAATGTCCTAAATGTGATTTAGAAGTTAAAAAAATTTTTTGCGCGAAATGTGGATATAAAGTATCTTCTGATTATCAATCAAAATCGATAGCTAAGTTTCTGATAATTTTAGGAATGACGGTATTAGGGCTATTTGGACTATTAATTAGCGGAGCCATTGTGTCAGCTACTTACCAGAGTTTTGGTGGTGGTTTGGCTGATGTGTTTGGATTCATTTTTCTGGGCCCCTACATTGCAGGTATCGTGTTATTGACTAGAAAGTTTCTTAAAGATTTGGATCAACCAGATAAAAAATCTAGTGATTCCTATTGCATGCAATGTGGAGTTAAATTTCTAGATGAAGAAGATTTACAGTTTTGTACTAATTGTGGAAGTAAGAAGAAGCCAGATGTAAAAGAAGATGAACGAGAAGATTTCTTTACATTATAATGTTGATAATTTCAATTTCTATAAAAGGAGAATTTAAATGAACATTTGTGTTGTGTCAACTTTTGAAGGTGAGGTAGAAGAATATATGTCAATGATTGCAGAATTTGATGAACAAATAAGGTCAGCTGTTTCAGATTTTGATATTGGGGTGGTAAAGACAGATAAACCAGGAATTAGTAAAGTCATTGCAATGATAAATGTTGTTCACGAAGAACTATTTGATGAAATTATGTCGTCACCTAAGATGCTTGAATGGGATAAAGCTCATAATAATACTGACATTATTTACTCGCTTGAACGGATCAATTAATTTCTATAAAAAGAGAATTTAAATGAACATCAAAATTTTATTAGTGCCACTTTTTATATTGATGTTATTTGTGGTTAATTGTTCTACTTCATCTTCAGGGGAGAATATAAATCAATCACAAGAAGTGGGAATCCAAGGTGTTTTACAGAGTACGACAGTACTAATTTTGGCCAGAGAAAGCTCTGTTCCAAGTCAATCAGAAATGGACGATTGTTATGTAAAAAAAATTCTTTCAACAGCATGTAGGGAAAAAAAAGTTCCACAACATATATGGACTGAAATGGAAGAGATTATGTCAAACTACTCTGATAATTTTGGCAAGGAGCCTTTTTGTTCGATCAATGAATTCAAATTTGAACCTGGTGTACCTTTTGAAGTTGGTGCAAAAGTTGAAGTAATTGGTGTTGCAGAAAATGATTGTCAGCGTGTGCTTTTAATGAAGCCAGGGAGTCCTCCTTCGAAACTTCCCACTTCTTTAATTAAAATAAAAGTTCTTGATGGAAAAGATAAAGGTTTAGAGGGATGGACATGGACTGGAGCTGTCGCACGCGACTGATTTTTTATTGTTTAGTAAGGATATTTTAGCTTTCTGTAATTGTTATTGACCTCCTGATTTATAATTTAATCATGATATGTCCAGAATGTAGTAAAGAAAACTTAAAAAAGGTGGAGTTCTGTAGCTATTGCCAAGCTAAGCTACAGTTGAGAAAAACACGCATATTATCTGATCTGACTTCTCAAGAAATTGTACACATAATTGAATCTGACTTACGTGGAGCTTATCCACCGCAAGGTATGTCTCTCGCAAAATCTGATGGCCCAGATGCTATATGGAGAATAACTGGTGTGTTGGACAAGTATTTTAACAACGTCACCTATGTGAGTTGGGCCCCCGAAGAAGCACCAATTCGTGTAAAGAGATTGATTGAAAAATTCAATACCTACGGTGTTGATTATACATGGTGGATTTCCCCTTCTAGCTCTCTTGTTGATCTTCCTAAGCTTCTTGAGGCTAATGGTATGGTGTATCAAGAAGATTTCCCTGGAATGGCGATTGACCTACAGAATTTACATGATGAATATGCAGAACTTACAGATATTCAAGGTCTTGAAATATCTCTAATTAATAACAAAGTTCAACTTAATGATTTTGTACACGCTTATATAGTAGCAACCGATTCCAACCCTCAGATGCAATCTGGTCTTGCTCGTTTGTTCACTATGTCAGGTTACAAAAAGACCGATAACTGGAGTCTCTATTCTGCGACGTTGCATGGAAAGACTGTTGCTACCACGGCGCTTTTCACTGGAGATGGTGTGGCTGGTATCTATCTAGTATCAACAATACCTGAGGTACGTCGCCGAAATATTGCCACTACCATAGTTACATTCGCTTTAAAGGAAGCACGAGATGCTGGATATAACATAGGTACCCTTCAAGCCTCAGAGGAAGGGATAGGATTATACCAAAAACTCGGTTTTAGCAAGTATTGTAGCTTCCCTTTATACACTCGATATTATCTTGGTTAAATTCTATTGTTGGTATATACCCACGCAGTTTAATTTCTACAAAAAGCGTGTATAATTTCGATTATGAGTTCATTCAATAGATTATTCTTCTTCTTATCTTTTTTGATGTTATTTGCGATTAATTGTACTTCATCAACAGATGATGAAATATCTCAAGCACCAGTTAAGGGTATTTTGCAAGATATGGTTGTTTTGATTTTACTTGATGAAATTAGTGAAACTGTAACCCAGAGTCTAAAAGATGATTGTTACGTAAGAAAGAATATTTCAAATCGATGTATTGAAAGAAAAGTACCTCTTAGTATATGGACTGAAATGGAAGAGACTTTGCTAACATATACTCGTGTTGATCAAAAGTTTCCAGATAAATATTCTGGCAAGGATGCATTCTGTTTGATCAATGAACACAAACAAGAAGCTGGAATTCCTTTTGAAATTGGAGCCAAAGTTGAGATTATTGCTCTTGCTTCAAATGATTGTCAGCGTGTGATGTTAATGAGACCAGGTAATCCATCTATGAAATTTCCCACTTCTTTAGTCAAGATAAGAGTTCTTGATGGAAAAGACAAAGGTTTAGAAGGTTGGACATGGGCTGGAGCTGTCAAAAAAGAATGATTGAGAAAGATCAGATCAATCCATTAACATATTTCATTGATTTTTTTAAGAACAATAACGATTACTTTAAAATTTCTAAATAAAATTCTTTTAAACGTAGTAATTTGTTTTGAGTTCAGCGATTCCTTCTTTTTCAGATTGATTCATGGTAACTAATTTGATTTAATTAGTAATTCTTTGATCAAGTAAACAAAACTAATGAGGAAGCCATGAGAATTTTATTAGTGTTGATAGGTTCCATTTTGGTAATGGTTTTTGCTGTTGCCTGTGGTTCAGGCAATTCAGGGCCTAAGTTTGGGACTGGGGTGTTGAAACAACCTACTTTAAGCGTTGAGCAGGGAGCTAAGGTTGATCTTCCTTTGCTTCTTTGGCCATCATTTGAATATAGAATGATTGACAGGAGAGGTAGTAGCAACCTTGGTGTAGTTAGAGGCAAAGAAGAGTTTTGTATTATTAATGAATCTACAGCTTCCAAGTTACAAATTGGAGAAAAAGTAGAAATTCTTGATGAGGCAAGATGTTTATATGTTAGATTAAATACTATAGACGGTGTACCTAGATCGTATACAGCAACAATTAATCAGATCAGGGTGATTTCTACGGGAGAGGAAGGATGGACTTGGTCAAAAGCTATTGAGTTTGACAAAAAGTAAGTTTGCGTTATTCCGATTGAATAACTTATGAAGTTTTGACTTGGTCTCAGGTAGTGTAAATATTGGATTAATGATTAACTTCAATAATTTAAGTAATGTAGTTTTCTAGGTGATTTTTTTTCTTATTGCTGAAATGTGTTTGGGGTTGGAAGCGCAACAACCTCCTACGATTTGTACATTTTTACTAATCCAATCTTCACAAATTTTTGCATATCTTTCAGGAGTGTTTTCTGCTGTTTCAATTCTATGAACTTGTTTGGTTTTATCAGTGGTTGCATCTGGGTTTTGAATGTATCCAATATTCGCATATGCACCAATTGGACCTTTGAATTCATTTTTAATTAACGGAAGTACATCTGTAATATCTTCAGGAGAGCTACACATATCTAGTATTGCAGCAACAGGAAGATCAGCAACTGCTTTAATAGCTTCAATGGTATTTTCTTTAGAACGTAAAGTTCCGGTGGAATCAAAGTGTTTAATTCCAAGAAATATTGGTAGCCTTGTTTCAGATGCTGCTTTTACAAGCATTGTAGCTTCATCAACCGAGCTGACATATTCTAATAACAAAAAGTCTACCCCGGTTTCAGCAAGAATTACAGATTGGTCTAGGAACTCTTTATATAAGTCTTCAGAAATTATACTAGATGAGGAAATTCCTCCTAATGATTTAGGTCTGCCTTGAGGGGGAGCCATGCTACCTGCAATGTACGTATTATTAGATCCGGTATTTTCTATTGCTTTTTTTGCTAAAATAACTGATGCTTGAGTATATTTTTCCATTTGAGATCCAAGTCCAATACGATCTAGACGAGTACGGTTTGACCAAAAACTGTTAGTAGTGATTATTTCAGCCCCAGATCTAATGTAATCTTCATGTATCTCACGAACAATATTTGGGGCATCAATGTTAGCTGTAGCTGACCATGCCCCCAATTCACCATTTTCGGTTCTTTGAGATATATTTACTCCGCGACTTTGGAGTTCAGAACCCGTTCCTCCGTCTAATATAATTGTTTCCCCTTTTTCTAATCTATTAATTATTGATGGCTTTGTCATATCCTCATCTTTCTTCCTTTAGGATCGTATAATGGTTCTTCAGCTACTATTGCATCAAACATTTTTTCAAAATACATGATTTTTAATTTAGTTCCTGATTTTGAATACTTTAATGGTAAATATGCATACGCTATTCCTTTATTGACGCTATATCCATAATCAGTGCTAGTTATAAATCCAATGATTTTATTTTTAAACATGACTGGTTCGGATCCCATTATAACTGATTGGGGATCTTCTAGAGTGAGGCAACATAGTTTTTGTTCTATTCCGTTTTTCTTGATGTTAATAATAGAATTTTTGCCTATGAAATCTCCTTTTTTTAGTCGAACAACAAATTCAAGGCCTGCTTCAAAAGGATTGTATTCTGTGTGAATATCAGTGCCCCATAATCTATATCCTTTTTCTATCCTCATAGATGTAAAAGCTCCTAGTCCAGCAGCGATTAATCCATAGGGAATTCCGGCTTTCCAGATTTTTTCCCATAATAAGTGGCCATACTGGTTGGGTACGTATAGTTCCCAGCCTAGTTCTCCAACATATGAAAGTCTGATTGCTAGTACAGATATTTTACCTATCTTTACATAACGTGCATCTCTATATTTGAAAGATTCATTGGAGAAATCATCGTTACTAATAGATTTAATAATATTGCGAGATTCAGGTCCCCAAAGACAAAGACAACCAAAGTCATTTGTCACATCTTTTATTGTTAAATCTTTATTTTTTGATGAGTGATCTCTGAGCCATTTAAGATCTTGGTAGCCATATCTGGTGCTAGTCATAACCATAAAATGATTAATATCCAATCTTGTAACTGTTAAGTCGGATATAATTCCCCCTTTTTCGTTAAGTAGAGTAGTGTAAGTAACTCGCCCAATTGGTTGGTCCATTTGATTGGTAGAAATACTCTGCAAAAAAGATAGGGCATCATAGCCCTGGACATCAATTTTCGTGATAGATGTTAAATCGAAGATTGCAGCTTTTTCTCTTGCAATTAGGTGTTCAGCGCCAACTATTGGAGACCAGTTTCTTGCAGCCCAAAAATTTCTATTAATCCATGTATGTTTTTTTGAAGATTTCTTAAGTAATTTTTTGTTTGTATCGTACCATTGTGGAATTTCCCATCCTGCACTTTCAAAAAATACAGCATTCAGTGCTTTTTCGTTTTCATAAAAAGGGTTGAGCTTGATGTTTCTGGAGCTATTCATTTGATCAAGAGGATGATGTATATAGACTCCTTCCTTGTATTGCTCAATTCCTCTTTGATGATAGAATGATTTTTTACGTTCTACGGTATGAAATCGGTTTATATCACATTCTCTAAGGTCGATTGACGATGAGTTATTTAATATCGATTCAGCAATTACTTTGGATACACCACCAGCATGAGTTACCCATACAGCTTCAGCTGACCAAAAACCATTAACTTTATCTGATTCACCTAAAATTGGCATCGCATCTGGAGTGAATGAGAACATACCTCCAAAACTATGAGAAATTTTAACGTTTTTAAGACTCGGTATTAATTCTATTGCTCGTTCGAAAGCTGCAGGCGCATCAGGATGATTCAAAGTACTAATTGCGGGCGTGCCACCTGAGTCTTTATGATTGAGAATATTTTCAGGATCTATTGGTATTGGCTCGTGGTAAGTATCTCCAAAACCGTAACACTCGCCTCTTTGTCGAAAATATAAACCTCCATCTTGGTGTCTCATAATTGGATGACTGATTTCTGATATTTCTCCATTAAGTTCTGGTAGGGGAGTAGTTTCTGCGTAGAGGTGTTCCATTGGAACAAGAGGTATTGAAACTCCTGCCATTTTACCTATAAGAGGGCCCCAAATTCCAGCTGCTGAAACAACAATATCTGTTTTTATATCCCCTTGGTCTGTAGATACAGCTTGGATTTTACCATTGCTAATTTTTATTCCTGTAACCATAGTATTACCATAGAAGGTAGCGCCCAGATTTTGTGCAATTTGTCCTAGAGATTTTGTAACACCAACCCCATTAGCAACTCCGTCTGTTGACATATATAGAGCACCTTTAATGCGATTGGTTAGAATAGGTATTTTTTTTCTGGCATCTTCTTTTGTAATTAATGTGGGATTTAGTCCCCAGGATTTGGAAAATCCAATTTTGCGTTTGAGGTCTTTTAATCGGTCATCTGTCCAAGCTATTTCTAAGCTTCCTGTTTGATTAAAAACAGGGTTTCCATTAAGTTGTAGATCTTTGTATAGGTTTACACTGTACTTGGCAAATTCAGTCATTGTTTTGGATGGATTACTCTGAAACATCAATCCAGGGGCGTGAGAAGATGAGCCTCCCGTGTCAAATAGAGGTCCTTGTTCAATAACTACTATATCCTTACATCCCAATTTAGATAGATGAAATGCTATTCCACAACCCACGATTCCACCGCCAATTATTACGATTTTCGTCTGTTTCTTCATTATTGATTTTTTTCATCTTTCTATATTTACTATTTTAGTATAATATTTTTGATTAGAATTCTTCCTATTTATATTTCATTTAAAAGAGATTAAAAAGGGACAAATATTTAAAAAATCAATTTGAAAGTTTATAAATATGAAATTGACAGATCCTGAGAAGATAATTTTAGTATTTATTTTTGGATGTTCTTTACTTTATTCTTTCATTTTTTTTCTGGGTGGCTAGCTAATATACTTTTACTCTTTACTCCAAAAGAGTTGTGCTTAAAACTTTTTGATCTAATTTCACTTTGATGTTATTTTTAATTAAACAAGATCAAATATAATGGTTTATAAGTCAGATGATAGATTGATTTGTTGCACTAAATTAACCAAAAGAGTATCTTTGAAATACGATTTAAGGGGTATATAGTTTTATGAAGTTTTCTGTATTAATTCTTTTGATTATAAATTCTTTTTTTATTATTGGGTGTGGTATTGCTACATCTACGCAAACTGGTTATTTAAAACAATCAACTGTGAATATTAACCCTGATACTTCAGATAAATATACTGGTGGTAACGTTAGCAAACAAAGAGCGATAAAGACAGATTTACCTTTAGAGTTATGGAACTCATTTGAGTATCAAAAAATAGCAGCTGGAAATTCATATTGGGTGACAGCTAAAAGTGAATTTTGTGTTTTTGAAGGCCCTGGTTCTAAATTATCTGTTGGAGAAAAAGTAGAAATCATTGAAGAAGC
>TARA_B100000686_G_scaffold353038_1_pt1 | contig 14661 bp, 13 predicted proteins | sample TARA_B100000686 | Tara Oceans TARA_B100000686 (sample SAMEA2622733) | marine metagenome | biome: marine biome (ENVO:00000447); feature: marine epipelagic mixed layer (ENVO:xxxxxxxxx); material: "saline water (ENVO:00002010), including plankton (ENVO:xxxxxxxx)" | depth 150 m
ATTACCTGTACTGGCCTGCCAGCAATCTCTGTGCCCTGTGGATTCACGCCGGATGGACTACCAATTGGGTTGCAGATTGTTGGACGTCATCGTCATGATTTTGAAGTGCTTCAACTTGCATACGCTTTTGAACAGATAACACAGCATTCAAACAAACGCCCAGCTATTATTGATATGGCTTGATTGATGTTTCAATAAACAAAAAATTAGTTTGGAGAAAAAATGAACCTTACAGCTAAAGCTCTATTATTTACTGTTCTAACAACATCGTTGGCTTCTGCAGAGATGGTTGGCGTTGATGTTGATATTCATGAAGACGTTCTAGGCGGTAAGTCTTGGGGTTTATCTGGACCATACGAAAAGATGATTGGAACTATGTACTTTGAGGTCGATCCTAATAATTCCGCAAACGAAATTATTGTCGATATTGAGCATGCACCCATTAACGACGAGGGCAACGTAGAGTTTTCTGCAAATTTTGTTCTAATCAAGCCAAAACAGGTGGAACGAGGTAACGGCACAGTCGTGCTTGGTGTGGCAAATCGTGGTACCCGAAGAATGTTGACGTTCTTTAATCATGCACATCAAGATCAGGGTAAGTGGGATGCTGATAATCCAACTGCGGAGGAGCATTTTGGAGATGGTTTTTTGATGGAACAGGGTTTTACCCTGCTTTGGGTGGGTTGGCAGTTTGATGTTCCATTAAGCCGTCCCAATGGATCGAGAGTATTTGTGCCGAGAGTTGAACCTGATGAGCTGATAGAAGGTTTGGTACGAAGCGACTTTGTTGTAAGGGAAAGGGTTTTCGACCGAACACTTGCAGATCGAAACCATGTGCCATATCCGGTTTCAGATCCAGATGCGCCAGAGAGCGTGCTTACAGTTCGTGATGATGTAGAGGATGCGCGCCAGGTAATTCCTCGGGAACAATGGGCTTTTGCGCGTCTAGAGAACATTGATGATCAGGAAGGTATTGGTGAAGTGGTGCCAGATCGGAACCGTGTATACCTTGAGTCAGGATTTGAGCCTCACCGCATATACGAAGTGATTTATAAGGCAGAAAACCCTGAGGTAATCGGATTAGGTTTGGCGGCACTTAGAGATGCTGTTTCAGCTCTTAAGTATGGTTCTTCAAGCGATCTAAATATTCCGATGGGATCTATAAACCATGCAATAGGTTATGGCATGTCCCAACCAGGCAGGACACTTAGAACGCTGGTTTACATGGGTTTCAATGAGGATGAGCAGCAACGTAAAGCCTTTGATGGAATCATTGCGCAGATAGGGGGAGCTGCTCGGGGTAGTTTTAATCTACGATTTGGACAAGCTTCAAGAGACGCTCATCCATTTTTAAACTTTTTTTATCCAACAGATATTTTTCCGTTTACTGACGTGGAACAGACTGATCCGGTAACTGGAGATACTGGAGGTATGCTATCTCATGTGCCTGAAGAGTTTATGCCGAAGGTTTACAACGTTAATTCGTCGTATGAATATTGGGGAAGGGTTTCATCGCTATTGACGACTACCGTGGATGGCCAACAAGATGCGCCAATGATGGATGACCATGCCCGGGTTTATCATTTCGCAGGTTCTGAACATCTGCCCGCGGCATTTCCACCAACGCGGACTAACGGTCAGAACCTTAATAATCCTAATGACTTTTCTTGGTTTATGCGTGCGTTGTTAGTCAGAATGAATGAATGGATTGTAGATGAAAGGCCAGCACCGCCAAGTCAATATCCACTAATCTCAGATGAAACATTGGTTTTTCCTGAAGAAGTTAATTTTCCTGATATCCCTAATATTAATTTTCCTACTAAGACACACAAGGCTTATCGAGTTGATTATGGGCCTCGCTTTGAGTCTGAAGGCATTATCACGAAGGAGCCTCCTGAAGTTGGCCCGGCCTTCCCTATACTTGTTCCTCAGGTTAATGAGGACGGGAATGAACTAAGTGGTCTCAAGACTCCTGGAGTTGTTGTTCCGCTTGCAACTTACACTGGTTGGAACCTTTATAATGAAGAATATGGTCCAACTGATACAGCATCCCATATGTCTGGATCTTACATTCCTTTTTCTGCAACAAGAGCTGAGCGAGAAGCTCAGGGCGACCCTCGACTCTCTCTTGAAGAGCGTTATGAGAACCGAGATCATTACCTTGGCCTCATTGCCGCAGAAGCGATTCGACTTATTGAGGAAGGATACTTGCTAGACGATGATCTCAGAGGGATATTGGAGCAGGCAGGTGTTATCTGGGATTCCATCTCTAATTAAAGATGAGATTCTAATAATTTAAGTCCGGAAGCTATTATTGAAACGTCTGTTTTAGGATCAGTTTTTTATCAATGGTATGATGAATATCGGAGGGAGTTCTTATGAAAAACTTTTTTCTCAGGAGCTTAAATGTTCCAGTTTTTGCGTTTCTTTATTGTTTAGCATCGACATCACTTGCACATCATTCATTTGCCGCTCAGTACGATGCTGACCAACCTATAGAGTTGAGTGGGTTTGTCACAAAAGTGGAGTGGACTAATCCTCATGCGCGCTTTTATGTTGATGTTGAGGATGAAAATGGCAATGTCATTAATTGGAATCTTGAATTGGCTAGCCCGAACATGATGGTACGTAATGGTTGGACCCGGCATTTTGTCGTAGAAGGGGATGAAGTAACGGTAATGGGAACGCTTGCAAGGGATGGTTCAAAAATGGCTAATGCTTTAAGAGTTTTTCTCTCTGACGGTACTTTGGTGATGGGTAACAGAGAATAGTGGGGGCATATGAAATATCTTTTATCAGTAATGATGGCTTTGTTTTTTTGGGCTTCATTGCAGGCACAGGAATCCACTAACGCAATTGCTAGAGCAGGAGGTGATTTGCTTTCACAAACTCCTGAGGATGAACTTCTCCAAATGCCCGCGCCACGATTGCCTGATGGAAAACCAGATTTTTCAGGTATCTGGGTGGATACAGGATCGCATCGTAATATTACTGTGGGTTTGGTAGAAGGCGAAGAGCTTGTGCTACTACCGGAAGCAAAGGCGTTAATGGATTCGCGTATGCAAAAAGATGATCCTGAGGCTAATTGCTTGCCAACAGGGATACCGCGAATTGCACCATTTCCATGGAGAATTGTCGGAGCTCCCATGAGTGGAGAAGTCACCCATCTTTACTTTCTTTTTGAAGGCAATATTCATAGTTATCGACAAATTTTTATGGATGGTCGTGAACATCCTGAAGATCCAGACCCTAGCTGGTATGGCCATTCAATTGGGCATTGGGAAGGGGATGTGTTGGTTATTGATACCGTTGGGTTTAATGATAGATTTTGGTTTGATTTTGCAGGACATCCACACACGGAACAGCTCCATACAATAGAGAGGTATGAACGTGTAAATTATGGAACACTCCGTAAGACGGTGACCATCATTGATCCAGGCGCATATGAAAAACCATTCACAGTTTCTTTTGATTCTACTTTGCGGCCTGGCTGGGACATTATGGAATACATTTGTAATGAGAATAATCAGGATGTAGAACATATTGTTGGGCCAGCTGGACAGGGTGGCAATCAGGCTGGTCGTCTCTAATAATTTTTTAGATTTGGTAGAATTTGTGTGCGAAGGGCCTCTAGCAGTGGCCCTTTTGCCTATTTAAAATGACTGATAACCAATACTATTTTTCTCCTTGATTTGCGATTGGTAATTCATGCCAATTGGTTGTGTATTTGGGTGAGGCCATATTTTGTTTCATAGGCGACCATTGATTAATATTTTGTGATGCATAATAAATTCGAGTTTCATACGCATTGAGCTGATCAATGTATTGCATAAGTCGTGTATTTTCTTTTGGTTCATTAGGGTCTTTAAATAAAGAATATTGCTTTGATTTTTCGTTAGTAAACCTACTAAGTAGAATGCCAGCTTTCGCATAATCATAACCAGTTCTAAAAATAGGGATTAAAGCCTTTTTTGCTGCCATTAAAATATCTCTAGTATCATTAGTTGGAGTTAATAGTTCTACAGTTTTATGGCCGGTATGTTCTGGTTTACGCTTATTAAAAGGGCTGGTTCTAATAAAGACTGATACCTGAGAGCATTTTTGTTTTTCGTTTCTTAATTTTTCTGCAGCTCTTACAGCAAAATTACTGACAATAGGTTTTAAGGTTTCCAAGTCGCTCACCCGATTACCAAAACTTCTGCTCACGATAATTTGTTTTTTAGCTGTCATGCTATGTTCAAGATTGAGGCATCTTTGACCCCTTAGTTCCCTAACGGTTCTTTCTAAAACAACACTGAATTTTCGCCTGATATAATTCGGGTCTGTGTCTGCTAAATGTAAGGCATTAGTTATTCTTGCCTTATTCAGATGTGCATTTAATCTTCTTCCAACTCCCCAAACATCATGAACTGGAGTATTTGCTAGCGCGTTTCTGATATCTTTTTTTGTCGCAAGGCGATAAACCTTGGTTGAAATATCGAGTCGCTTTGCTTCATTGATGGCTATTTTGGTTAACGTTTTGGTTGGTGCTATGCCAATACGAACGGGTACGCCAGTCCATTGCTTTACTAAATTTCTTATATAGCAACCAAAGCCGTATAAATCATAGTGTTGTTCGAAAGTATCTAGCCCTAAAAAAGCCTCATCAATGCTATAGATTTCTACTCTAGGAATGAGGCCTTCTAGAATATTCATGACTCTAGCCGACATGTCACCATAGAAGGTGAAATTGGATGAAAACACTTTACCGCCTTGGGCAAGAAAGGAATTTTTTATTTTGAACCAGGGCACGCCCATACCAACTCCCATTTTTTTTGCTTCGGTGCTTCTGGCAATAACACATCCATCATTATTGGAAAGGACAACTATAGGTGTGTTTTTTAGATCAGGACGAAAAATCCTTTCGCAGGACGCGTAAAAGCTTTCACAATCTACCAGCGCTAGTGCCATTAAAATTTATTAATAGCAGCAGTGACTGTGCCTACTATTTCTAAGTCTTGGCCATGGTTAATAAAGATAGGAGGGTAGTCAGGGTTATCTGGCACTAAGCACATTTTTGGTTTTAGTTTTAGCCTCTTACATACAAACTCTCCGTCTATAGAAGCAACCACGATACTGTTATGAGTTGGCTTAATGCTGCGATCGACGATAAGGACTGCTTGATCTGTTATTCCAGACCCAATCATAGACTGACCTTGAGCTCTTACTAAAAAAGTTGCTGCTCCGTTTTTAATAAGATGTTTATTAAGATCGATAGGGCTTTCAATATAGTCACTAGCTGGACTGGGGAATCCCGCATGGACTGGTTCAAGAAAATAGGGCATAAATATTGCCGGTAAATTTTCCTCAGATATTTTTCCGATATAGTTTACTTTCATAGGGATAATGCTGTATTTATATACAGTATATTTTAAATGTCTTTTTTGTAAAGTCATTTAAGGCTAAGTACTAATTAGTACTGCCAAACTTAGGTTGACGACTTGAGTTATAGGCAAAATCGGTTAAGAGCTCCTTTTTACTGCCAACAACAGTAGAATTGTCTCTAAATAAGGAGAAAACTGATGCCTATGCATATTCAAGCTATCTGTATTTTTTTATCCGTTATCCTCACAAATCCGCTGTATGCTCAAACAACACCGCTTGAGCGACTTGAAACCTACGTTGAGATTGATACGACCAACCCTCCAGGCAATGAGACTCGAGGTGTAGAGTTTTTTGCAGCTATTTTTGATGAAATTGGCATTCCTTATGAGACGGCTGAATCGGCGCCGGGACGTGGCAATATCTGGGCTCGATTGGAGGGCGGAGATGAGCCGGGTGTAGTTTTGTTGCACCATATTGATGTTGTACCGGCAACTCCAGAGATGTGGGACACAGACCCCTTACAAGCTATTGAGATAGATGGGGAGTTATTTGGGCGAGGAACATTGGATACCAAGTCTCTTGGAATAATGCATCTTGAAGCGTTTTTGGCGCTTTATGAAAGTGGAGTATCGTTGAATCGTGATGTCATTTTTATGGCAACTGCAGATGAAGAAGCTGGCGGATTCTTTGGTGCCGGTTGGATGGTGGAGAACCGACTTGATATATTTGAGGATGTTGGTTTTGTCTTGAATGAAGGTGGTCGAGGTACTGAAACCCATGACGGACATACGTGGTTTCAGATCGAGGTTGCCCAGAAACGTCCTTCTTGGCTGAGGTTAACAGCTACGGGCCAACCCGGACATGGTTCCCGGCCCCTGCCAAATTATGCAACGACTCGTCTGATAGCTGCTTTACAACGAATTCATGAGACACCTTTCGAGCCTCGGGTGCTCGGTCCTGTTCGGGAAATGTTTCATGGCATTTCAGACTATGTAGACACTAAGTGGCAGGAACCGCTAAGAAACATTGATGAGTCTATTCTGGATCCAGAATTTTTAGCGGAGTTTCAGGCGGAGCAACCTACGCTACACTCTTTGATTCGAAATACCTGTTCTATAACAATGCTTACAGGGAGCCAGAAAATTAATGTTGTGCCTCCAACGGCAGTTGCAGAGTTAGATTGTCGTATTCTTCCTGACCAAGATTCCGATGAGTTTCTTGAAGGAATACGTCAGCGTATAAACGATGATCAAATCGAGGTAGAGCAGATTATGTTATTCAGCGCCGCATCAACGAGTTCTGATACCCCGCTTTACAGTCTGTTAGTTCAAAAAATTCAGGAAAATTATCCAAATGCTGGTGTGGCTCCATCAGTATTGGGAGGATTTACAGACAGCCATTTCTTTCGTGATATTGATATTGCAAGTTATGGGTTTATTCCTGTTATTCGCACCGCAGAACAAGCTGCTGGTGTGCATGGAAATAATGAGCGTATCGGTATCGACGCCTTTAACCAAGGTGTGAGAATAATGATTGATGTTGTTGAGGATTTTGCAACAAACTAGAAAAAATGAGGAAAAATTATGCAAGATTTACTTAATAGACGGGATTTCCTGGTCACGTCATCTGCCGGTTTAACGGCGGCAGCTGGTGCAACTCTTTTCTCATTTCCATTATCAATAAATGCTCAAGGAAATAGGTCGTCTCAGGTGCCTCGTGGAACGTATGTACGTGCGGATGCTGATATGGATTTGTTTTTTCTTTCAGGTACAACGGCCCTAGACCTTTACCATTTACATCCTCATGTTCCCTATGAAATGACAGTGCCTGAAGATATTCGAGGACAGACACACATGTGTATGCGTAATTTCAAAGAAATTTTAGATGATCAATCAGTGACCTGGAGAGATGTCGTAAAGATTAATCGCTTTCAAACTGACCTTTCAGAATCTAATGCTATTGAAGAGGTTATGGCTGAGTATTTTGATTTTTGGGATTGGTGGCCTGCGATGACTGCCATGAAAATTAGAAACCTCAGTTCTGTTCCTACCCGTTTAGAAATGGAGCTTATTGCTGTCATTCCACGGGAAGCGTGAACTACTAAAATAATATTAAGGATAACGATTATGCCAATACAAGTAGTCAACACAAGAAATGTGCTTAAGACGAGTTTTGCTGCTGGTCTACGCATCAGCTCTGATATGGACCTTCTATTTCTTTCCGGTGTCACTGCCCGCCCTTTGGACCTGGCTCCTGAGGATTCCTTCCAATTCCCCGAAGATCCCGATCAGCAAGCACGATTGGCTTTAGACAATATTCAAGGAGTATTGGATGAAGCAGGAATCACATGGCGTGAGGTTATCAAGATTGTAAGATTCTATACCGAAACACCCTCTAACTCTGTCAGGGCAGAGTACCTTGGCGACTGGAATCCATGCAGTACAACTTTAGGCGTTGATGAACTTCCAGAGGCTGGGGCAAAGATTATGTTCGATGTTACTGCCGCTGTGCCACAGACTTAGGTTTCGGATAAGCTTAAAAGGCACCTAATATATTAGGAGTGCTTTATGTTTTTAAGACCAGCCAGATTAACATTTTATTTCGTTTCGTTAGTCATAGTGTTCTCCGTCTCTGGCAGAGTATTTGCTCACCATGCGGTTACAGTTGCCTATGACACAGAAAACCTTATGTCTATAGAAGGCGAGGTTATAGATATATTCTGGAGAAATCCTCATATTGTATTAACCGTTGAAAGAACCCTTGAAAATGGTAATACCGAGACTTGGGAAGCTGAATCTGGATCTACCAATTCACTGCAGAGAATAGGAATAGGTCGCGATATAGTATCCATTGGTGATCATGTTTCACTTTTTGGGGCCATATCCAGGCGCGGACTGAATACTATGGCCGCTTATACAATGATATTGTCGAGTGGAATCGAAGTGCCTCTATGGCCCCAGCGGGCGGCTCGGATTGGGAGGGATATCCAACTAGCTCCGATTTCTGAAGTAGCACAGGAGCGTGGGTCACTTGAGGCTAGGGGAATTTATCGTGTTTGGAGTCGAACTGGTACTGGCCTAGCATCTAATTTGCCATTCACGGCTGCTGCGATGGAAGCCAGACAGGATTTTGATCCACTTGGGGATGATCCCGCACTGCAATGTATTCCACCTGGAATGCCAGCCATGATGAACAACCCTTACCCCATTGAGTTTGCCCAAGACGGAGACAATATTCTTTTACGACTTGAGGAATGGGATGGTGTTCGAACGATTCATATGGCATCAGCTGCTTCAGTGGAGGATCAGCCAGCCACATCCTATGGTTATTCTGTAGGGCGTTGGGAAGGTAACGTGCTTGTTGTAACCACTACTAGAATTAATGAGCCTTTTTTTGACGATATCGGAACACCTCAGAGCGAGAATATAGAAATTGTCGAGCGATTTACTCTCAGTGATAATGAAAATGAGTTGAGCTATGGAGTTATCTTGACTGACGCTGCTACTTTTACAGAACCTGCGACCCTAACTGGAGTTTGGTTTTGGCAGCCTGGAGAGGAAATCAAACCTTTTGAGTGCGCACTTCCCGATGCATAATGTCTATGCCTTGATTAATGAGCAAACACAAAACTAAGACAGTTCTCAAGACTTTTAGGGAATAAGAATGCTCGTTAGAGCTGATCAGGGTAGAGGGATGAGGTTATTCCTTCCACGCCAGCTAAATCCTAACGGTTTATTATCCCATACGATAGACAAGCCATAGAGCTAGATCTGGGAACATAATAAGAAGCGTTAGAACTACTAGTTCACCAATGACGAATGGGAAAACCCCTCTAAATATCTCTTCCATTGGAACGTCTGGTGCGACCCTACGCATCACAAAGACATTTGCCCCGATAGGTGGAGTGATTAGCGCTAATTCAGCCATGATTACAACAAAAACACCGAACCAAACAGGATCAATACCAAGCTCATTAACAACTGGAAGGATGAAAGGAATTGTTAGGACTAACATGCCAAATACATCCAACATGGCACCCAAAACAAAGTAGAGCAATATCAATAAAATCAGAAAACCGACGCGCCCAAATTCTGCTGCGATAATAATATCTACTAATGCGTTGGTAAGTCCCGTTACCGCAAGAAATCTTGCCATCATATATCCACCAACAATAATGGCAAATATCATCGCGCTAATTAGTGTCGTACCTTTAAGTGCGTCTCTCATCGCTTTCAAGCTGAGCTTTCTTTGTAGTAAAGCGGCTACTAAAACGCCCGCACAACCCACACCAGCTGCTTCTGTTGGAGTAAAAATTCCTGCGTAGATACCACCAATTATCAGAAAAAATAACCCGGTTACCGGACCCAAACGACCGACCGCAGTCATACGCTCCCGCCAGCTTGCAGGAGGTCCTTTCGGGCCAAGAGCAGGGTTTAATAGACAGCGTATAAGGATAATAGATGAAAACATTAGAGCGGTGATCACGCCCGGGATGATTCCAGCAATAAACAGTGCGCCAATTGATGTTTCTGTCATGACGCCATAAAAAATAAAGATTAGGCTAGGGGGGATGAGAATTCCGAGAGTACCGGATGCCGCTAATGCTCCGGTGGCAAGACGAGAGTCATACTTAAAGCGTCTCATTTCAGGCATAACAATTGTGCCCATAGTGGCCACAGTTGCGATACTTGATCCGGTTACCGCTCCAAATCCCCCGCAGGCTAAAACTGAAGATATCGCCATGCCTCCCGGCACACGACCAACCCATTTTCGTAGTCCCTCATATAGATCGCTCGCGAGTCCTGCATGATAGAAAAGCTGCCCCATCAGCACGAACAAAGGCACAGCAACAAAAATAAAGTCACGCCCATGTTCCCATGGGATTAATGCAGCATGTGCCATAGTAGGGGATGGCCCCTCTACAACCCATAAACCAACCACCCCAGTAAACGCCATTGCAAACGCAATAGGTACCCCAAAGGCTAGCAACACAAGCAAAAAAACAACGCCCAGAATGCCTATTAGAATTAAATCCATGGGCTGGAATCGTCTAGTTCATCAGTTGAATCTGCAAAGGGGCTTATTAGGATTCGCATGGAAAAAACAATTCCACACAGACCGATAAACACCATAAAAGGCCACAATTGCACGTTTAAATCTTCGCCCGTCTCAGTAGTTAAAAACATGTAACGAGAAAAAAGGAAAGCTTGAATAGTTAATAGAAAGAAAAAAACTAAGCTAGCTAAAGCAGATAAGACATTTGCTAGGCTTTGCCATTCAGGTGAAAGTCGTGTGTAAATGACTTCCATTCGAATATGAAATCCACGATCCCATGCATGTGGTAACGCTGAGAAAAGAGTCATCAGCAATAATAGGCCATTCGCATCTCGGCTCCACTGCAGTGGAGCATTAAATACATACCTTAATATAACCTCCAAAGTGACAAGCAAGAATAGTGCAGGTAGCGAACCGTAGACACCAAAGTTATAAAGCCATCGAGATGTTTTCTTGGACCAGCGATCAAGGGAATAGCTAATCATAGATCGATGATTCCCTGAGTTGGGGAATTCATGATGCGATCGTTAATCTGACTATTTGATAGAGAGGCATATTCTGCAGCTAATGATTCGAGGTCGTTTACAGCAGCCCGCGCTGATAAACCGGCCGCTTCCTGTTGAGCGATGTAGCGTTCTTTTAGTGGGGCTACTTTCTCTCTCCAGCGATTAAGCTCATCTTCTTCAAGCTCGAAAATTTCCACTCCTGATTCTCGAAGCGTCTCAAATGCATGTTCATACCCAGAACCACTATAGAAGTTCTGTACCGTAAGTTGACTTCTTATGCGCAGTAATTGGTATAACGCTATTCTCAAATCTTGCGGTAAAGCGTCAAAACTGCGTTGGTTGAGGCAGTAGTGCAATACAAGAATATTTATATCGACCCGCGTGTAATAAAGGCCAATTTCTTGAAGTCTATAAGCGACAATATCTGATGCAGAAAGCGACACAGCATCTATAACTCCTCGCTGAAATGCGGGGTAAGTCTCTGCTGCAGCAATTGCGACAGGAACCGCGCCTAGTTCCCTAAGTATTTCTGAGGTAAGCCCGCCAGTTGCACGTATCTTTATTCCATTTAAGTCTTCCAGACTTCGGATAGGTGTTTTAGAAATTATGTTGTAGGGGCTTGTGCAATCGCAGTGGGCAAAATATACGCCCATCTTTTCAAACTCTTCTTTGAAATGTTTAGGGTATAACTCTTCCACTACCAGACTAGCGACCTGGGGGCTTGAGAACATAAAGGGAAGTTGTGGTGCGTGGAGCAACCTGAAACTGCCCGGTTGGTAGGTAATATATGAGTGAGTGTAATCTGTAATCCCAGTAACTGCTGCCTTAAACCCATCTATCGGGCCATGGAGAATCTTGTCAGTAAAGGGCTCTAATCGCAGTCGCCCTCCTGTTTCTTTTTCTACCAGTTCAGCAAATGGAACAAAGCCTTCTGTGTATAGGCCATGGGATCTCGGCGTGTGAGAAGTGTAACGAAGAGTAATGGGTTCCTGAGACCAATCCCGTTTACCTGAAATAAATGGTGCAGAAAGGCCTAACCCTGTAAGGGATGCCAAGAGATTGCGACGCGTTTTATCTATGATTGAGCTAGACCCATTAGTACATGCATCGTTAAGTATTGAATAGCTTTATTCATTGAGATATTTCAGTAAATATTAGAATTCTAAAAAATCTATGTAGTTAGAATTAAATTATTGCTCATTGTTGCAATCGTATGCCTCGACCTTAATATCAGGCTGCCATACCCAATAACGTTTGAATTCTAGATCCTCAGTAAATGACTCTGGGTCTGTCACAGACAGCGTATAGTAAAGTCGACCCTGCTCTTCATTCAATTCAAAGCGTTCTAGAAGATGAACCGCCCTACTTGTTGGAGTCCCATCCCCATAAAGGTGACCAGCTTGAATTTTTTCGGTTTCTATAACTAAGTCGTCGCCGTCCCAACGACCGTTTGAATAACCAAGATGGGAATAAGTGTTTGGATTGGGTGGAGGTAAGTTATCCATGTGTATAAGGCGTTCCAGGTCAAACTCCTCGATTTTAATCAGAATATTTTCTTCTATTGGTTCAATTGCTATGGGATAGGCTGATCCCATGATATAGGGCATAGGTTTTGGGTTGCATCCATTGTAGGGGCTGTTGTTTGGGTTCCACTGGGATTTAAGGGAATTGGCTTGTGCGGTCAACGGGTAATCGCCTGCGCTTAGAAGAGGATAACCCTCCGGGTCGTCAAAGATTGGGGTCCACGCTCGGAACATACCATCGGCACCTTGACGTCCTTGTGAGGCTTGTTCCTCATCAGTTTCCCGTTGGTAAAGATTACCGGTGATCCCAGCCGGCCAGAATGGTTTGGAAACAGCTCTTAGCAGCACTTCCCGTCCGTCATCTAGCAACATATTTTCAGCAAACATTTCGGGTAAACCACGTAATGAGGAGGCTCCTGCCAGTCTTACCCTATCGCCGACTTGAATGAAGTCTCTGGTTACACCACGCAGTCTGAGTGTACTTACAGAGCCAGTTTCAATGCGCCACTCTACAGTGTCACCATTATCGTCTGTTACTTCAGCTGTATACTCCGGGTGAGGGTTTCTCCATCGTACCCCGGTGATTATTCCCTCAATTTCAACCATATTGTCGTGGTCAAAAAGACCAGCACTACTATGATGGCTGTTTGTTAATAGTGGCAGGGTTGTTGCAAAAACAAATAAAGCTGCTCGTAACATGATGACCCTCAAGAGTTAAAATTATTATTTCTAGAATAGATTCTACCCTGTCTTTTAGTTGTTTTGGGTAGTCGTCCTAGACTCCACTATTCTAGAATAGCTAAAAATATACAAATCTTTGGCTTTATTGGATCGATGGTTTGGTCATATTAGATTGTTAGAATTAAAGAACATAAACTATGTTAGTTATGAATTCTCTGGAGTGTTTTAACAGAGAAGTGGAGGTTCCAAATTATGACGAAATCCAGAGATCCAGAAGAACCCTCAATTGAGCGACGACGATTCTTGCAGCATGGAACCCTTGCTGGTGCAGCTGCAATAATTGGATCTTCAGCATCAGATAAAAGTCAAAGCCAAGAAACCACTGAGGAAACTGCTTCTCGACCGGCAGCCCCTGTTATGACTGCTGAAGACGAGGCCGCTCCACCGGCACATGCACAGGTTATGTCAGCAGATGAGCGTAGTGGATCAGATTTTATGGTCGATGTTTTCCAGTCGCTAGAGTTTGACTATATTTGTGCAAACCCAGGGTCAAGTTTTCGCGGTCTACATGAATCTATAATTAATTATGGTGGTAATGAGCACCCCGAACTAATCACGTGCTGTCATGAGGAATCTTCGGTTGCAATGGCTCATGGTTACTTTAAGGCAGAAGGCAAGCCGCTAGCTGTTATGGCCCATGGGACCGTGGGCTTACAGCATGCTGCCATGGCGATATACAACGCTTGGTGTGACCGCGTTCCTGTTTACATGATTTTAGGTAACCATAATGATGCTGCGCTACGTCGAGCTGCCGAGTGGTATCACGGTGTACAGGATGCGGCCGATATGGTTCGTGATTATGTTAAATGGGATGATACCCCTTGGTCCTTGGAACATTTTGCCGAATCGGCTGTACGCGCATACAAAGTATCCATGACACCACCAATGGCACCGGTTGTACTGGTAGTTGATGGGCATTTACAAGAGGCCCCAATTCCTATTGATTCAGGTTTGCATACACCTAAGTTAACTATTCCTACTCCGCCCCAAGGTGATTCTGGAGCAGTTGAAGAGGCAGCTCAGATGCTTGTAAATGCGGAATTTCCTGTTTTAGTAGCAGATCGTGCTGCCCGCACTCCTGAAGGCATGTTTCTATTGATAGAGCTTGCAGAAACATTACAGGCAGCTGTCATTGATGGGGGAAGTCGGTTGAATTTTCCGACACGCCATCCTTTGAACCAAACCCATCGGGCTGGCAATGGCGCTCCCCCAATTAACCGAGAAATCATCTCTCAAGCTGATGTAATACTCGGTTTAGAAGTGATGGATTTTTGGTCTACTGTTAATTCACTGCGCGATCAGCTTCATCGATCTGTTTCTCGTGTTGCAAAGCCCGATGCAAAGCTCATTTCAATTACTACTGGAGACCTATATATACGCTCAAACTATCAAGATTTTCGTCGTATGCAGGAGGTGGATTTAGCTATTGCTGCCGATGCAGAGGCCACGTTACCAGCCCTTATAGAGGCAGT
>TARA_B100000686_G_scaffold288049_1_pt1 | contig 14653 bp, 13 predicted proteins | sample TARA_B100000686 | Tara Oceans TARA_B100000686 (sample SAMEA2622733) | marine metagenome | biome: marine biome (ENVO:00000447); feature: marine epipelagic mixed layer (ENVO:xxxxxxxxx); material: "saline water (ENVO:00002010), including plankton (ENVO:xxxxxxxx)" | depth 150 m
ACAAAGTTATATTTTCCGTATCCAACAAACATGTGCACAGAATTGACAGGCTTATTACTAAGGTCTAATCTCAAGGTCTAAAATAAATAAACGTGTTTCCTCGGTGTTCTTAATCGTTGAGTTTTATGGTTGGAACCTAAAGGGAAAGCGGTGTAAATCCGCTGCGGTAGCGCCACTGTAACCGGGAAGACTATCCACATTAGCCACTGTCCGAGCGACGGGAAGGAGTGGGTTAGTCGTCGATTGAGTATATCTTCTATTTAATATGGTTGAGCTCGCTCGATGTGACGGAAGCCAGGAGACCTGCCGAGGAATACTTGAGTGACTGCTCCTCGCCTAGGGTGTGGCCTCAGGATGTTAGTTTCTTGGATTTGTGTTTCAAGTTCAGTTTTTATGGAACTATCACCTTATGGACCCTCGACGAAGTAGTCGAGGGTGATTTTATTTGGAAGTTAAATATTCCAATTATCCTGAGTGGAGATTAACCAGGTCTCCGGTGCTAAGGCGTCTTAGCATCGGCGTTATGTTGCTCAGCATTGCTTCGATTCTAGCCGCAGTACTTGCCGCTTCAATTGGTCCTCTTAAAATTCCTTTTAGTCACTCATTTACTACGCTAATTGATGTAGCAGGTTTGGGTAAATCAACAGCGGAGCCTATAGAGCAGGCAATTATTAAGAGCATACGTTTACCTCGTATATGTCTTGCATTCATTGTAGGTGCAGCGCTTGGTATTTCTGGGGGGGTTATGCAAGGGTTGTTTCGAAATCCTATGGCTGATCCTGGGATTATTGGTGTATCAAGTGGGGGTGCGGTTGGTGCCGTTGCAGCGATTGCCTCGGGATTGAATACTGTTTCTACTTTATTTCTTCCTTTTTTTGCTTTCCTTGGCTCAGCTATAACGATGTCTTTTGTGTTTCTTATCGCATCGCTGGGTGGACGTTTTTCGATGTCAACTTTGCTATTAGCCGGTATTGCGATTAGCTCTTTTCTTGGGGCGATCACAACTGCGATCATAATCCTGACCGACGATCTGCTTTTGCAACGGCAAATTATATTTTGGATCGCGGGTGGTTTTGATACAGCTCGATGGGAGTCGGTCCAGATCGCTGGTCCAATCGTTTTTTTTGGGGCGTTTTTTACTGTTTTTGTCGCACGAGAATTAAATTTAATTTTGGTCAGTGAGGATGAGGCAAGGGCTCTTGGAGTACGGGTTTATCTCGTACGCAATATTTTGTTGGCTTCAGCTTCATTGACCACCGGTACTGCGGTGGCGTTCTCAGGCATTATCGCTTTCGTCGGATTGGTTGTACCACATGGAGTTAGGTTGATAGTTGGAGCAGATCATCGAGTTCTATTACCGCTCAGTGCTCTTGGTGGAGGACTTTTTCTGTTGATTGCTGATACGGCTGCCAGAATTGTCCTTTCTCCCGCTGAGCTAAGAGTTGGCGTGTTGACTGCTTTGATTGGAGCCCCTTTCTTTATATATCTGTTGCTGAAGTCGAAGGCGAGGTTGGCGTAATTAAATGTTGATGGACCATCGACTTGAATTTCGTGTCGATTACTTCTTGATAAAGAATAGTTTGCTTTCAAATAAGGAGAAAAATTTAAAGATGTTTCTTAGGTTTGCCAGGTTAAACATTGGATTTATTTCCAGTTTTGCGTTGTTTTTATTGGTGATTGTGGCTTGCGTCGGTGACGAAAAGTCCAATTTGGTACAGGATGTTGTTAACCCTGATGATGATCAGTTAGTTGAGTCTATTGCAACTACAGTACCCCCTACAGCGACTATGCCAATTGAAACGACCGCAACCCCTTATCCTACTGAAGTACCGACTGCAACCTCTGTGCCTGCCGAAGTACTGACTGAGCAAGTGGTTTTTGACGAATCACGCTTTGCGGACATTGACGGTATTGTCGATCCGACAAATTTCGGCTGGCCAAGAAGTATAGAAACTTCCGAGGGCCTGATCACACTAGATGCCCCTCCGAGTAAGATTCATTCTTTATCTTTGGGCCATTCGGAGATCCTTGCCGCGTTGGTTGACTTTGATCGAATCACTGCTGTCTATAATTTTTTTCTTGATCAAGAACAGTCGAATATTGCTGAACTTTCATCGGATGCACTGATGATAGGATTTGATCCGGAAGAGGTAGTAGCTCTACAGCCCGAAGTTGTTATCGCATCTCGGTTCACTAATCCTGACAACGTTGCCTTGATAAAGGATGCCGGAATCCCTGTGGCTCGAACGAATTTAGAGAACTCTGCGTTGGGTAATGTTCCTAATATATTGCTTCTTGGTTATTTAGTTGGCGCTGAAGCAGAATCTATAGCTCTGGCTGACGAGATCAGAACTAGAATGCAGTTTATTTCTGAAGGTTTAGGTTTGAAAGACAACCTCAAAGTGCTTTCGGTTTCTAAATGGACATCTATATTTGCAGCTGGTGCTAGTTCTACCGAAGGCGGGATCATCGAGCAGGCAGGCGGTATAAACGCTGCTGCGGACGCAGGGATTGAAGGACATCAGCAAGTCAGTATAGAGTCAATCGCAGCCATGAACCCTGATGTGATCATTGTTCCTCAGCTCCGTGAAGGAGCGGATTTGTTTATTGAAGAATTAATGACAAATCCTGCCTTAACGGAGGTTAAAGCTGTTAAGGATGGGGAGATTCACTATGTTTCTCCTAGATTTCATACGACGCTTTCACATTGGAATGTAAGAGGTGTTGAGGAGCTTGCAAGCTTGTTTTTTCCGTCAGAGTTTAAGAACGTTAATTTTGTAGATTTTTCAAATTGGCGAGATTAGTTAAATGTGTTGTTGAGGCTCTAATTAGTGGTAGTTTCGAATCAAGATACTGACGCTGTCCGAGATTTTTCTCGGAACGTTTTGGCCGTTGAAGAACTTTCAGCGCGATTAGATGGGAAGCTGATTTTTGATTCGGTCTCGCTTACGGTCGCCCGGGGCGAGGTACTTGGGGTTATAGGTGCCAACGGGAGCGGAAAAACGACTTTGATAAGGACCCTTGCTGGGTTAGTTGAAGGTGATACAGGGAAGATCGTAATTGACGGTATTTCATTTGGTATTGCGGGGGGTTCTGATGGAGCTTCTCGTAAACTTCGATCTCGCAAGGTTGCCTATATGCCCCAGTCAACTGAAAGTCATCCATTTACGGCATTTGAGTCAGTTTTGATGGGGCGTTACCCCCATTTGGGTCGATTTGACTTGGAAGGAGCTTCAGATCGTAGACTTGCATGGGAGGCAATGCATCGAACGTCTACGACTGAATTTGTAAATCGTAAGTTGGATACGTTGTCAGGTGGCGAGAGGCAGCGTGTAATTCTTGCTCGTGTTTTGGTCCAACAAGCCGATTTGCTGTTAATGGACGAACCTACAGCCTCACTTGATTTACGTCACCAAATTCTGACGATGGATCTGATAAGAGAAGAAGTCAGAAACAGAGATGCTGGTGCGATTGTCATATTGCATGATTTGTCATTAGCAGCTCGTTATTGTGATCGTCTTATTGTGTTTCATCTCGGCAAGAAGATTGCTGAGGGTACGCCTTGGGAGGTGTTGAACCCTACGAATCTAAGGATTGCATTCGGAGTTGAAGGCTTGGTAGAGGCAGATCCTGTTACAGGAAAACCACATGTATTAATGCTGGGTAGTCGGGATTTGAAAAATTCTGGACAAGTCGTTGGTCTCGGACGTACAGTCCACCTGATTTGTGGAGCAGGTAGTGGGAGGGAATTGATGCATCAACTGTTAGTTGCTGGTTACAAGGTGACATGTGGTGTACTAGGAATTGGTGATTCGGATCGTGAAGCCGCGGTTAGGCTGGGTATTCAATACGTCGAGGCTCCACCTTTTTCTAACATCACAGATGATCAACATGAAAAAAATATAAAACTGGTAAATACTGCGGATCATGTGGTAGTTTGCCCAATGGCTATAGGGACAAACAACTTGCGAAACATTGAAGCAGTTTTAGGATCTGAAAGTCTATTTGTTATTGCTCCGCCTTTATCAGAGCACGAGGGTTATTATGTTGGAGATTACACAGATGGCATTGCGACTGAGCTTCGAAATAGGCTAATAGAGAGAGTCGGCCAGATTTCGGAATCATCGCTTTTATTTGAGCTGGCTAGATCGAACAATAATAATGGGGATCTTGATTAATCTTTTGTTTCGCAACAAAAATTACCATTATCTCTATATTGTTTCTGTACTCTTCAACGTCAGTAACTTAATTGGAATTTAAAACTGTATTGTTGATATTTCATTGTGTGAATAAGCCTATTGATTTGTAAAAAATTCTCTGGTTGATCGTGTGTAATGGTACGGAGAATCATTGATGAAAAATGAACCGATAATTTCAGCAAAAAATGTATCTAAAACTTATCGCTCCCGCGATGTTGTGGTTAAAGCTCTTAACGAAATTTCATTGGAAGTTATGCGTGGTGAGATCGTCGCAGTTATGGGACCCAGCGGCTCTGGAAAGACCACTTTGTTGAATTGTATTTCGGGGCTTGATACCGTCGATTCAGGCGAAGTCAGTATTGATGGGCAATTGCTCAGAAATATGTCAGATGATACTTTGAGCGATTATCGGGCGAGATCGATGGGATTCGTTTTCCAGGCGTACAACTTGTTGCCGGTTTTAACTGCACAGGAAAATGTGGAATTCCCACTGATTCTTGCAGGAAACTCACAGAAAAAGGCTCGTGAAAGGGCTGTTGAAAAGCTCGAGCTTGTGGGTCTCGGTGATCGTGTGGATCACCTTCCAGCTGAGCTTTCAGGCGGGCAACAGCAAAGGGTTGCTATTGCTCGTGCATTATCAAATGATCCAGCGATAGTGTGGGGTGATGAGCCCACAGGAAACCTTGACTCTACGAACGCCGCCGAAATTATGGATCTGCTTGTACGTCTGAATAGTGAGCAAGGTCAGACGTTTGTACTTGTGACCCATTCTGAGGATATTGGCAGCATGGCTGATCGAATTATTAGGATGAGCGATGGTGTCGTGATATCTAATGGTGAACGTGAACCGTCGGTCGGTGCGGTCGAGTCATAGGGAATCGAACTTCGTGGAAAAGCTCTTTGGTATAGATATGAATGCGATGGCCATCTGGCTATCTAGCCTGATGGTCGGGATTCTTATAGTTTCGATTTTTTTGGCATCGCGCAATCGTATTCTGGTTAAGCTTGCACTTAGAAACATCCCACGTCGTAAAGCACAAACCGTTTTGATCATTGTCGGTTTAATGTTGAGTACCACGATAATAATGGCTGCGTTAGCTATAGGAGATTCGATCAACGGTGGTATACGGCTTGGTGCATTGTATTCGTTAGGCGGTACAGATATACGCATTAGCTCTTCGGTATCGTCACGTTTTGGTGATAGCTATCTCGATGATTCGGTAGTTGAACGGGTTAGGAGTGAGCTAAGTACCGACAAACGTGTTGACGGGATAATGCCCTTAGTGCGCGGGCAGCTACCCGTAGTTAATCAGAAGAGCAATAAGACTCTTTCTAGTGCTGTTGTTGTAGGTCCTGATCTCAAATCTCTGAGTGGGTTTGATGGTTTGATAGGTACCGAAGAGCAGGGACAAACAAAAGTTGATGTGGCGGCTTTGCAGGATGGTGAGACGATCATTAACCGACCAATGGCAGATGGATTGGACCTGCAGGTCGGTGATTTCCTGACCTTGATATCACCCATTGGTCGAAGTGAACATAAAGTCTTGGACATTGTTGACGCTGTCGGAATCCTTGGTGGTACAGAATCTACTCGGGAATCTGCAATGTTCCCTGATAAATCACTGCAGAACCTAATCGGGAAAACCGGTTATAGCATGATCGAAATTTCTGTTCAGGGTAAAGAAATTGTGGAATTCGTTACTCATGACGAAAAAACGTCTCAAGATGTAACTAAAAGACTTAAATTGGCTTTTACAAACGATGACGCTAGCGAGACGTTATTTGAGGTATTAAAGGATCCATCAATTAAGAATGCTTTAGAGATGAAGAATGCAGAAAATGTGTCTTCTCGACGCGGAGTAGACACTGATGATACTTTTTCTACGCTTGTATTTGAATTGGATAAAGAGTCACCTTCTGATGAGTTTAATATTGCAGCTAATGAAAGTGCTACTCAGGCCATTATCTTTGAAGTCGTTGAGGCATCCGGGGAACCCGATTTAGTAAAGTCTGTCGCTGAGTCTCTGGGAACTTTAGTTGAAATACGTGTCGACCCTATTAAGAATCGCAGCCTTAAATTCGCTGAAATTATCAGTTCGGGGATAGTGGTGTTTTTCACTATTTTCGGTTCATTTTCAATCATTGTGGGTCTGTTACTTATCTTTTTGGTATTCGTTATGTTAGCGGCCTCTAGGACTATTGAAATGGGTATAGCCCGCGCAATTGGAACAAAGCGTAGGCATCTTGTGCAGATGTTTACTTACGAGGGCTTGGTGTACTCTTTGGGCGCATCTTTTGCAGGTACTGTGTTGGGGCTTCTAGCCAGCATGTTGCTTATTCAGATCATGATCCGTGCGTTCTCAGCGAGTGACGATGTCACGTTCTTTTACTCCGTTACCTTTCGCTCGATTACGATCGCGTTTACAGCCGGGTTTGTACTAACGGCTCTCACAGTCATGATCTCGGCTTATAGAGTTAGCAAGCTGAATATTGTTGTAGCAATACGAGGTCTTAGCGAAGAACTGGTAAGCGATGAAGCTCCCAGTACTTTACAACGAGCCACAACAGTATTGAAATGGATTTTTGGACCACTCACTTTTGCGATAGATACTTGGAGATTGTGGCGAAGTGGACATGGTGTGGCATTGAGGGTTATTACATTTTTTTCGCTGCTCTTGATATTGCCTTGGATGATTGTTCTAGGAATCAAAGTGTTTAAATTTTTCCAACCCTGGTTGGCATCTGGCTGGCCTATACTCCCGCTTGGATTACTTTTATCTGTAGCTGGTCTTGATCCAGAAAAAGGAGTTGATAATTTTGCTTATGATAGTGCGGCTCTTTTAGCTCTGGGCGTGACACTTTCGATTGTTTCCATTGGACTCGTAATAAGACGTGTTCTTGGGAATAGAGGCTACAGAGAGGAAGTCCAAAAACGTATTTCGATGAGCTTGATTGGCTTATCTATGTTTGTTTTTTACAGTCTTCCATTTGATGCTTTGGAGAACATCACCGGGGAACTGAACGGTGGCCCAGAAATGTTTATTTTGTCAGGAGTTTCATTAGTAGCTGCTTCTGTATGGGTCGTAATGCATAATGCAGATGTGCTCGTATGGATCGTTAATAAGGTAATCGGTCGTTGGGGGGACTTACGTCCGGTTGTTAAGATGGCAATTGCTTATCCTATGTCAGCTCGTTTACGCACAGGAATGACTCTTGCAATGTTTTCTCTTGTGATTTTTACGATGATGATATTTGCCATATTAATTAATCTGGGTAACGTCGTAGAGGATGAGCCCGATAGAGCCTCAGGCGGATTTGACATCAGAGGCGTAATTAAATCGGAATTACCCATTGATGACCCCTACGCAGTTATTAGAGAAAATTCCAACAACCTTTCCGTTTCTGATTTTGAGCTGATCACATCTCAGGCGAAGTTGCGGGTTGAGGCAAATCAGAATCAAGGCGATTTGATCTACAAGGAAGTTCGTATTAGAGCATCTGATGAAGTTTGGCTCCGAAACAATAAGTTTGAATTTACTCACTGGGATCCTGCTTACGGTAAGACTTCCGAAGATATTTGGCAATCTGTGGCAAATGATCCTAGCCTTGCTGTCGTATCTGCGGGTGTTATTAGAGAGGAAAATGAGTGGGGACCGCCAAGTGATGATAGTGAATTTCTTATCACCGGCATTACGCCTGATGTGACGGGTGAAATTTCTAGCGTGGAGATTTCATTGCGTCCACCGCTTGGGGAAGGGGAGTTGAATAAAGTGGTAACTCGTAAAGTAATTGGTGTGCTTGACGAATTTGCTGATTATTTTGAGAACTACCTTGATGAGGACGATGAGGGTTATGTCAAAGATATCTATATGCATCACTCAGTGTTGGAAGAACTTTCCGATAAACAAATTCCTTTTACCGATTACAAATTCCGCATTACCGATCCTTCACGTGCCGAAGAATTGACCAGACTTTTAGAGACTGCATTCATTAATCATGGTCTGGCGGCTGAAAGTACACTTGAATCTATTGATCAACAGCAGGCTCAAACAAATGCCTTTAATCAACTTTTTCAAGGCTTCATGGGTCTTGGTCTATTGGTTGGGGTAGCTGCACTAGGCGTGATTGCTTTTCGTTCTGTAGTGGAACGTAGGCAATCGATTGGTATGATGCGAGCAGTAGGTTATAAGGCTAGGATGGTTCAACTGCAATTCCTTATGGAATCTGGAGTTGTGGCAGTTTTAGGATCTTTGCTTGGGATCGGTCTTGGGACATTAATTGCTTGGAATATATTCAAAAACATCAGTCAGGAATCCACTGGGCTAACGTTTTCTATACCTATAGCAAATGTCGCTGTAATTGTTTTGGTCGCAGTGGCATTCTCACTTCTGAACACCATAATGCCGGCACGGCAGGCATCCGGAATCAAGCCATCTGAAGCTTTGCGGTACGAGTAACCAATTTTGTTACAACCGTCTATTCCATTGACAGATTGGTACTACAGAGAATGATTTCGTGGAGTGAATCTACGGGCATCTAGAATTTTTTTTGCAGTTTTCAGGTTTTCGTGAGTGTCTATATCTAGAAGGCTAATTTGACGGGGATCAGACCGTTCAATGTCTTCGTCTGTGAAGAACGTAATAGGCGGATACTCATTCGCTGATGCGGCTTCAATGATTCTGCTAGGAGAAGATTCACCCTCAAAAAGTGCGTGTGCAATGTATGGAGCCCATTGTTCCCTAGGATAGATGGCGTGTAAAGGATTTAGTACACCGTTGCTGCGAGGAACAACTGCATAGGCGTTTTCGATTCCATCCACTATAGCTGCAGCAGCCATAGAGTTAACCAGTGTTGTTGATATGAAAGGATGATCCCCCGCGACAACGAAACTAAGGGGTGTTATCGAAGCTGAAAGTCCTGCATGAATTGCCGCAAGCGGTCCCGAGTAAGGCTCTGTGTCGACGATTACGTGCATGTTTAGCGCAATTCCCAGATCCGGTACGTCATCTTCTTGATCTGACCGGACGACCAGAATTAGTTCTGAACAGTACTTTTTTAATGTGTCCGCAACGCGGGCTAATACGAGTTTGCCACCTAGGTGGACGAGTAGCTTGGAATGAGTCAGTCCGAGTCGACTTGAATTACCGCCGCCAAGAACAATCCCTGTGATTCCATTTACTATATTGTTGGATTCGGTTTGCGGCATGATAGAGGTTTACATGAATAAATCGAATTACCTGTCTTACTGAGATTCATTCGGTGCCATATGTAATAACTCAGCATCCGGATAAAATCGGCTCCAGGCGAACCAAAAGCTAGTCATCCCTTCAAGCATTGCGAGGCGGTTTCCTTTGAATTGACCTTCGATACATTCACCGGTTATAGCGCGCCATGTTGAGCCTGTCTGTTGGTCTTCAATCATCCAAGCTTCGTAGTTTGGTCTTTCACCTTCTCCAGACGCAGTTACTTCCGCGGATCGGCGGTGAGGGTTTTTTGTTTTGCCTTTGAATTTCAGTATTTGCCCATTGACCATAGGAGAGAAGGCTACTGCTGTTGATGAGGCTCGTTCGTAAAGTACCAGCACAGGTTCGTTTCCTAGATTTTCCTGTATGAGAGGTGTCTCAATTAGTCTTGTGAATGAAAATGCTTTAGCGTCTCCTTTTATGTTGAGTCCCAGTACCACGTCCTTGCCATGAAGTCTTTTATCTATGGGATTGAGGCTATGCACTCCGTTACGGTCGTTGGCGTAATACCGTTCGAAAATATCGGTTTCTGGCCCCCCTTCGGTTGACATAATCTCTGTGTTGGGATGTGCTTCTTTCCATGCTATCCAAGTAGTGGTCAGCACTGGAATCTGACGCATCTGGTTACCGGCGTGGTGACCAGTAACTGCTTGTCCAGTGAACTGAATGAATTCGCTGTTAGATTTTTCCGGCATAACAGGTGAATTGTAGATTGTGTGGGTGTGTCGACCAAAGTTAAGGATTTCGTTATTTACGTTGGCAATGAATGCTCGCGCTGAGTAGGTAACGGGAGACCACGTGATCACAATCGGAGTTGTTCCGTATTCTTCGTTTGATATCTCTCTTACTCCAAGTGCGGCAAGTGGGTATGCGGCAGCCTCACCAGCGTGATAGACACCTATTACGCGATCGTCATCGAACAATTCTTCGTCAGCTTCATCAGGATCGATAAATTCGACTGGTTCACTTGGGGCGGTGCGTGCTTTACCGGGATTCTTGCGTAATTTTTCGTATATCGTCTCCTTGTGGTTTGGCAATGTCATGCTTATACGTTTTGCGAAGAAACCCCACCTAGCAAGAAAGTACACCACGAATGCGGAGGTGTAGATGCCGAAGAGAACATCTAGCATTTTGAGCTGAGCGCCAAATCCAATCTGAGTGAGGAAAAAGACGGCCATAAATACGGATAATCCACGTACTCGCGGTGATTGTGTATTCCAAAAAATTTTCATAGTTAGTTCTGGTCTGGCCCTAATTAGGGTTTGTTACCTGTTGATGTTAATGTCCGGTAATGATTAGTGGACTAGATTTTTGGCATTGGCGTATCGAGGTCAGTTTTGAATAACGAGATTTATCTTTCTCATAGGTAGTTGGCAATGCTTATTAATGTAGCTCTAAACGAACTTTCAGCGAATCTCCTGTGTGGTTAAGTTTCTTATGATTCACATGGAAAAGCTGGCTTACTTTATGCCACCCACTCATTAGAAATATGTGACTTGGGTATACTGCGCCAGCGATTTTAAATGTACTCTGAGTTTATATATTTTTGTTGTAAGTAGGAGGGTTTCCGTTGGTTGATGTTGCCGCAAGCGTATCTGGTGATCTATTAAAAAAGTACGAAACGGTATCGAACGCAACTGTGTTAGGTGCTCTTTCGAAACGGGGTTATCTGAAGGTCTTTATGAATGGAGTTAAGAGCCTTGCTCCTAGACGAAGATTGGTCGGTAGAGCAGTTACGCTTCGCTATTTGCCATCGCGCCCTGATCTTCAAGAGCATGTAACACGCGGTAGTCATGGAGAAGGGTTTAATGAAACTCCACGTTGGGATGCGCTTGAAGAACTTACCCCAGGTGATGTTTTGGTTGCTGACTGTATGGGGCTGAGTATGACCTCTACCGGAGGAGATGTAGTTTTCTCTAGGATACTCTCTAAAAATGCTGCTGGATTGGTGACCGATGGTGGGGTTAGAGACGGTCATAAAGTAGCGCGTTACGGATATCCAGTTTATGGCGGTGGTAGCACTCCAACGGTAGGAGAACCTAATGTTCTGCCCTATGAAGTGAATGAGCCAGTTCAGTGTGGTGGTGTACTTGTGTGGCCTGGTGATGTGATTCTAGGTGATGAGGATGGAGTGGTTGTGTTACCTTCTCAACTGGCTGAGGAGATCTATGAGGAATGTGTGCATCATGATGAGATAGAGGCAGCTATCTTGTGGTATACCCAAAAAGAGGGAGTATCACCAAAATTTTTCTATCCTTTCAACGAAGAAACTATGAAGATTCATCAGGCATGGAAAATGCTAGGCACATCTTCGGAGTAGCCAAATGATCGCTAGAAAAATTAAGGTTTCTGTGGGTGTTATCGTCGTTATGGTGAAGCTGAATGATTCATCTACAGCTAAAGCATTGTGGGATTCTCTGCCAATTTCTGGGAACGCCAATATATGGGGTGATGAAATTTATTTTTCGATTCCTATCTATCAAGAAGAGGAGCAAGACTCTCAAGAAACTGTCCAAATAGGAGACGTTGCTTATTGGCCTCCTGGACGTGCTATGTGTTTGTTTTGGGGTCAAACTCCTGTGAGTGCTCCCGGTGAAGTTCGTCCAGCGTCGGCAGTGAATGTTATCGGTGTGATTGATGGCGATCCAACGGTATTAAATAATGTTTTGGATGGATCAGAGATCACAGTGGAAAGAGTTATCGAGTAGCGAATCATCTCTCATAATTAAGTGACCTAATACAATCAGAAACAGTCTTGGATTGTATGGCTTTTTATGAGTGTTTAGTAACTGGGAGAGATCTGCATTTATGATTATCTGGCGTGATCAACAAGATGCCGTGGATCGATATCCAGGGTGTCCGCGTTATGCTATTGCAGGCGCCGATTTCGGGCACTCGAATTTACATGTAGGTGATCTTTACTACCTTCCTGGTAATGGCGTACCTCACCATTTCCACACTGGTGCGGCAGAAGAGACCCAGATTATGTTGGAAGGAGAATTAGAGTGTTGGCTTGATGGCAAGCGAGTGACGGTATATCCAGGTGACGCCGTGACTGCTAGTCCCGGTACAGGTCATGCATTTCATAACCGGACTAGTCACGTGGCGAGGATGATTACTGCTTTTCCGCTAACTCCTCCCGAAACTATTCATATCGACGATACCGTTTTGGAGGATGTTGAGTCTCATCCGGCTATCATTCGAGCCGGTTCACGTACTAGCTCTTATCGCGATGCCTTAGATGGAGTTGACAAGATTGAGCTTTCAGGAGATTTTTCAGGTACGCAGTCGACTTATTCGTACTTTGTAGATATCCAGCCTGGAGCTTCGATGCCAGTTGAGTCTTTTGATTTCGAGACAGCGATTTTCGTTGTGTCAGGAACGGCAAGATCTGTGGTTGGCGACAGGTTTTTACTAGGTAAAGATGATGGAGCCGTTGTACCTTCGGGTCAGGATTATGGGTTTGCTAATGAGGGTGGAATAGTGACTCGATTGTGTGTCGTACATCCATTTTTGAATGTGTAAAGATGATTTCGACTATTTGAACATTTGTCGCTATCAGTGAAGCAGAACTCTGTACATTTATTGTTTATGTTCAAACCATGAAATATCTTGAAATCTGATTTGTTTCAGCAAGGTTAGCGTAAGCTTTGTAAACTATCTCCTCAAATATATTTGTTTTCTGGAAGTTATTTTTATGACAATTCTTAGACGAGCTGACCAAGAAGAATCGAGCCCTATGCAGGGAGGCAAGCTCTTGACTATGGCGGGGGCTTCAACTGGTGCGTCAATGGCAACGGTGGGTGATCTAACCGTTGAACCGGGGGTTAGATCAGGTTATCACCTGCACCCTAATACCGAAGAAGCAATTTTTGTTGTAGAGGGAGAGATGGAGTTCCGGGTAGGCACTTCACGCTTTAGTGCCTCCTCGGGTGATTGCGTCTTGGCTCCTAAAGGAATTGGACACGGTCTTGAGAACGTAGGAAATTCTCCAGCGCGTTTGATTACCGTTTATCCGAATGCCGAGCCTTCACGTGAAGCATTACAAGACGTTGACTACACGGATGGTGCCCCTCCTTCTACGGTATTTGTTAGAGGGAAAAACAAGCCATACGAATTTATGCCGGGTGTAATGCGTTACGACATGGTTGGAGATTTTGTAGGTGCTGATTCCCTTTATATGAGTGAGCTAACCTTTCAACCTGGTTCGATCGCACCAAACCACTATCATCCAGGTCATGAGGAGTCTATGTTTTGTCTTCAGGGTGAACTAATAGCGGTTTACGCTGATGAAGACAATGTTCCGCTGGCTCAGGGGGATTGTTTTACCTGTGAGATAGGAATTCGTCACGGAATATACAATTCCGGTAAAGAATCTGCTAAGTTGCTGGCTATCCATCCGGTCTTAAACCCACCGCCTCGTATCGATGTGGATTAGTTCTGGATTGGAAAAAATTCTGTATATCGCTATTGCTGGTGCAGCTGGGACCTTAGCGCGCTATGGGATCGGCATGCTCTTTGAACGGGATGCTGTAGCGGGTGTTCCGTGGGGCGTTTTTATTGCGAATATGTTTGGTGCCCTCCTATTTGGGATGATTTGGGGTGCTAGTGAGGAGCGAGGCTGGATTAACGAGAATATGCGAGTGGTGGCGTTAGTAGGTTTTTTGGGCGCGTTTACCACCTTTTCAACATTTGCATTCGATAATGTTCAGATGGCGCGTGCGTCCGAATGGTGGTGGTTTGCGACGAACATAGTGCTTACAAATTTTGGGGGGCTTGTGGCGGTGTTTTTAGGATTTCGATTAGCCCGTTTAGGTGGTTGATGTGATCTTCGGTGATGCTTCCATAGTTATTTGTATTTTCGATCAGCAGTAATTTTTCTGACTTCGACGCGAAAGGACCCCGCTATTATTCAGAGTCCTTTCGCGTATTATTTAGCTGGCTCCCGAGGCAGGATTCGAACCTACGGCCCGCTGATTAACAGTTGTCTAGGACTCGTGTTGGACTGTGATGTATAAGACGGTTTTGTACTTGCTGTCAGGGTTAAGTTACTTGCTGGCTGATGTCCCGTGGTTAAATGTCGTGAACCGTTTGTGACACATTTGTGACTCTCCCGGTAGTATTGCTGCATAACGCGTGTTTACAAGCCGAAGAGTGAGAATAGGGAAGATAACGGATGGACCAAGATAATTTGCTCAATGACTACGAGCC
>TARA_B100000686_G_scaffold278714_1_pt1 | contig 14648 bp, 15 predicted proteins | sample TARA_B100000686 | Tara Oceans TARA_B100000686 (sample SAMEA2622733) | marine metagenome | biome: marine biome (ENVO:00000447); feature: marine epipelagic mixed layer (ENVO:xxxxxxxxx); material: "saline water (ENVO:00002010), including plankton (ENVO:xxxxxxxx)" | depth 150 m
ACCTATATTAATCAATCATTTAAAATTAATAATTAATGTAATAAATGAAGAAAATATAGATGAAATTAAAAAAGCACGCGATAAATCAGTAGTTCTAATAGGGTTTGCAGGAGGTTTTAGACGAACTGAATTAGTATCAATTGACTATGAAGATCTAGAGTTTGTTTCTGAGGGGCTTAAAATAATGATTAAAAGATCAAAAACAGATCAATTTGGAGAAGGAATGACGAAAGGTCTACCCTACTCTGATAACCTAGAATATTGTCCGGTTACCAATTTAAAAAAATGGTTAGAATTATCAAAAATTAAGTCTGGTCCAATATTTAGACGTTTTTCAAAAGGATCTACAATTACAAATAATAGATTAACAGATCAAACTGTGGTTTTATTAATAAAAAACTACCTAAATTTAGCAGGAATTGATAATTCAAATTTTTCTGGTCACAGTTTAAGATCTGGTTTTGCTACGGTAGCAGCAGAATCTGGAGCGGATGAAAGAAGCATAATGGCAATGACAGGTCACAAAACAACTCAAATGGTAAGAAGATATATAAAAGAAGCAAATATATTCAAAAATAATGCACTGAATAAAATAAAGTTTTAATTTTTATTAATTCTATCACCTATTCTAATAATTTTAGAATTTTTAATATTATAAATGTATCTAAAAGGGTCAATAATAATTGAATTTTCTGGAAAATTAAATTTAATAAAATCCGGATGTTTGGTACCTATAAAAAAGGTATGTAAAATATCTTTTTTGCCCCAATTAAAAGTATTTTTCACGTCATCAAAAGATTTATCTATATAAGGGTCCCATGAAAATACTTTTTTACCTTTTTCTTCTAAGATGTTTTGTAAAAGTAAAGATGGACTACCTAAAACAAGGTTTGTTTCTGGCTTAAAAGTTTTACCAAGTATATTAATTTGTCGGTTTTGAGAATTTTCAATTATAATTTTTGACAACCATTCAGTTTGTTTTTCTCTTTGCATCATTATGCCATTAAACCAATCATAAGAAAGATTTAACTTTTGAGACAAATGACTTAAAGCAATATTATCTCTTGGGTGACAACCTCCACCATCGCCCATACCTCCACTTAAATATGCATCAGAAATTAATCTTCTATTGGCCATTTTAAGAGCGTTTGTTACATCATCTATATTTGTATTTGGCAAATGATGACAAGCTTCCATAATTGTATTAACAAATGAAATTTTTGTAGAAATCATAGTATTATATGAAACTTTGATTAATTCAGCATTTTCGATTGTTGTTTTGTAGAAAGGTGAATCACATATGGTTTTATAAAATTTTTGAGCTGTTTCGGAAGCCTTTTCGTCATCAACACCAAATAGTATAAATTCAGGATATAAAAAATCTCTTATAGTAGATCCCATTGCAATAAAAAAAGGGTTATAGCAAAGCTTTGTATGATTTCCTAATAAAGGCTTAATTTCATTTCTGATAGTTCCTGGTAAAACAGTAGATATAATTATTACTACTTTGTCCTCGCCATTTTTTTCTATAGAACTTGATAATGTCCTCATGCCGTTTTTTAAAAATGTGTAATTAAAATCAATTCTTTTTTCAGGTATTCTTGTAACTCCTTCGTAAAGAGTTTCATGTGGAGTTTGAATTGGTACGAAAATTATATCTGATTTACTAACTAGATCATCTATGTTTGTTATTTGCAAGTTGCTCTTAGGTAAATACTTATCGACCCACTCTTCTCTATATCTAATTTTTCTATTTTTTATATCTTGTATTGTTTCTTTAGAAATATCATAGCCAAATATATTATGGCCTTTACTTTCAACAGCCAGACTTACAGGAAGACCTAATTTACCCAAACCTAAAAATCCTATATTCATATTAACAATTTAGCTTCTTCATTTCTTTTTTTTTCAGTATTAATCCATGTTTGGTAATCATTTTCTGGTATACCATCTTTAATATTCTTGAGATGAGTATTGTCAACCTCATTTTTGAAAGTATTAGCCGAATATTGAAAAATCTTTATTTTCGATGTTACAAAAAATTTTTTGCTTTTTAAACATAAATCACAAATCCAAGTGTCTAAATACCAAAATTTGAAATGTTCACTGCCTATGTAACCTAATCTTTTATACCAATGATCATTAATAATTGGAAAATCACAATGTAAATATAAATATTTTTGATTATTATTTATCCATAAACAATAAGGTTCGCTACCAACTTTTGAAAATTCAATATCTAATATATCATCCCATTTTTCAGTTGGAAAAATAATATCATCATTTATAGCTATAAATAAATTAGAATTACTTTTTTTAGCAAGAAAATTATGTCTTTCTGCATTAGTTAAAAAACTTTTTTTAAAAAATTTTAAATTTACAACTTCAAGCTTATTTTTTTTTATTATATCAAAATAATTATCAATCTCAGGTTCATCTTCATCACATAAAACTAGCAATTCAATTCTACCAATGTCTGATGAATTTTTTTTTAAACTTTCCAGCATTCTCAAAAATTTTTTAGATCTTTCTCTAGTTGGGCATAAAAGTGCAATTTTATATTTTTTTATTTTTTTTAAACTGATTTTAAAAATTATTGTGAGATATAAATATTTAATTGATGTATAATTATACCAATATATTCTTTTAATTGCTTTTAATATTTCTTTTTTTAAACTTTTAAAAATTGTTTTTTTATACATTTTTAATTATGGAGATTAAATTGTTAGCAACATTCGACCAATTTCTTTGACCTCTCTTTTCTATTAAGTGGTTTCTCATTTTTTTCCATAGGTCATCATCTTGAAACAATTTTAAGGTATATTTACCAAATTCAGCTTGATTTTTTGCAACAAAACCACTTTTTTCGTGTTCTACTCTTTCAGATAAACAACCTATACCTAAGGTTACTATTGGAATACACAATTCCCTAGCCTCTTCCGCAGCAAGACAAAAAAGTTCAGACTTATGACCGGGTATTAAAAAAACTCTAGCTTTAAGCAGATCATTTATTAATATTCTTTGATTAGTTAATTTTCTTTTAAAAATATTGTTCGACATAACTAGATTTTCAAAATTATTATCTGTTACTATGAGTTTTAAGTTTTTATCTTTTTGAAATATGAACTTATTCCATATGTCTATTAGTAAATTTAAATTACGATCGGGACGTGATGTAAAAATAGCAAGATTTTTATCCATATCATTATTCAATACTGTTTTTAAAAATATATCATCAACAGACCATCTTAAATCAATACTTCCGAATAAAGTTATTAATTTAGATCTTTTATTGCGATGATAATTGCTAATAAAACAAATTTTAGGTTTATATTTTAAATATGATAATAATTGACCTTTTCTTATAAATTTTTCAATTGATTGAATGCTATGTGAAAACAAAATTCTTTTTGATGAATTTGCAAATTTAAAATAATTACAATTTCCATTTGAAATAACAAGATCGTAATTATCTACTTGAATATTAGAATTAATATTTATCCAATTTATACCATTAATATTTTCATTTTTTGGGCAATTATTAATTATTGTTATGTTGTGACCTAATTTATGCAATGCATGAGATAGATTAATCAAAATACTTTCCGCACCTCTTAGCACATCTGTATATAAAGATTTTGAGTTATATTGAAATTTAGTTTTGTCCAGAAAACAAATTCTCATATTTATTAATTCCAGGCATATTTAATTTTTGATTTATAATTAAGAGTTTTATCAATTATAAATTGGCAAATTATGTTTGAATTAAATTTTTTAAAGTAACCTTTTTTTCCATTTGAAGCTATACGTTTTAATTTTTTTTGATTTTTCTTATAAAAATTTATTTTTTTTATTAAATCATCTACATCATTATAAAAAACAGCTTCTTCTTTTGTAATAATTTCATTTAAAAGAGTATTTTTGTCTATGAATGTTAGCAAACCATTCCCCATAAGTTGAACAATTCTGTCACTGCTATAATATTTAATTGGCTTACCTCTGCTTAAATTTAAGGCCATACTATAATTTTTCAGTGTATTTAAAAATTCCTCACCCCAAATAGGTTGAATTCCTTCCATACCATATTTATCAAAACTTATACCATTAAGTTTTTCGGATAAATTCATTAAAAAATCTTCTCTTTCATCAATTTTTCCATCTTTTAAAACACCTCTATGAACTCCATGGCTCATTGCAAAAAACAAGTCTCTACTTGGGAGTAACTTTGTATTATCAAGCATCTCAAATGAAGTATCACATGGATTTGGCATAAAATATGAATTTTTTATTTTAAAATTTAATGCATTCGGATGTGTAGTTAAAAAAGTAGTATCTATTTGATTATGTAAAGAAAGAATTCTTTTTTTATTTTTTATATAATCTGGGCCATTTAACATTAGAGGATCAAGAAACCATTGACAAATTTTTGCATTATTAGTTTTTTTTATTTCAAGAATTGTATCTTTTTTTAGTCTGTCAACATGACCTAAAACAACTAAATCAGATTTAAAATTTTTATGTGTATTAAGAATTTTATTATTAAGAAATTTTATACCAGATGGATCAGTTAAGCTTTTGTAACTACTTAAAACATCTCTATCACTTAAATTTAAAACATTATGTCCTAGTCTAACAAATCCATTAGTTATTCTTTTTCCAGTATTGTAATGAAGTCTGCCATCAAATCTTTCGTTTAAATTTGTTATATGAAGAATTTTTAACGAAGAATTTCTGTTTATAATTGATAAAGTATTAAGATTAGATATTACAGTTTTTCTTAAATTATCAACTAAACTTGAGACATATTTATTTGTTAAAAAAAAATTTTTATAAGTTTTTTTTTGTAATTTTTTTCTTAGTTTTATATTTTTTATTAATATTTTAATTTTTTTATATAACTCTATTTCATTTATTTTACTAATAATAATAGCATCCTTTGTTGTCTCAGTTAATCCTCCAGTATTACTAATGATTAAAGCAGATCCACGACTTGAAGCTTCGATGCTAGATCTTCCGAAAGGCTCGTTCCATCTAGATGGGACTACAGAAATACTGACTTCTTTTAATTTGTTTAAAACAAATGAATTTTTTTTGAAACCATAAGATATTAAATTTTTATGCTCAAAAAAATATTTTTGTCTTGGTTCGTCACCAAAGACCACAGCCGTCCAATCATTAAATTCGTCTAAAATTTTAATTATTGCCTTACCAAAAATATCATAACCTTTCGATTCATTTAATTTTCCAACAAATGATATAATTTTTTTTTTTAATTTAAAATTAATTTTAGTTTTTGATGTTGATTGAGGTATAACCAATAATTTATTTTGATAATCAGATACTTTTAAATTTAATGTGAATCTTGACATACACCAATTGCTATTAAAAATAATTTTTTTTGTTTTTTTTAGCAATTCGAGTCTTTCATTTATGGTTATAGAATTTTTCATTGTTAACGGATCATTGTGAAAGTATAATATTATCTTTGATTTTATATTTTCATCCATAAATTTCACATAAGATGGTCTATTATGAATCTCTATTATATCTGATCTTTTTTTTTTTTCTTTATTCATAAATTCTTTAACATAAGATTTCGTTTTACTTAAATTAAATTTTCGATCAGAATTTAAATGAATAAAGTTTTTTAATAATGTATTTTTTGTAGGAGTATCACCATAGATAAAAATATTTTTTTTAAAAACACTGTGTTTTGTAATATCTTTAACATATAATGAAACAGCGCCAGCATAATCATCAGAAAAGTTTTCTTTATAAGGAAGTAAAATTGAAATTTTCATAATTTTTAACTATATAATTAAATTTAATTTTATTCCTTTTAATTTTATTATTTTTAAGTTTGTATTCATTTTTTAATGCTACTGATTTATTGCTAAATTTTTTTTTGTAAATTATGATCCATTGTTTACCTTTAGTATATTTAGCTCCTTTAGATAAGTTGTGTAATAATAATCTTTTTTTCAAATTATTTGTACATCCAACATAAGAATAAAATTTATTTTTATGAAAAGATAACAAAATATATACGTAATATTTCATTGCAAATATGTAAATAGGTATAAATCTATTTTTTTCATTTAAAACCTCTATTTATTAAAAGAAATATTTTTTTAAAAATCGTTGATATAAATATAAATAAAGATAGCCATATAAATATGATTGAACATATAGTTATAAGAATAAATGGAATTAATATTATTGGTATTAAATCATTATAAAATTTTTTTATGGGTGAATTAATGTGTTCGTTGCACGAATAAAAGTTATCAAAAATTAAATATGGAGTTATATTGTTTCCATCTATTAAAGTTCCATAAAATAATCTATTAGGTTTTTTTCTTAAAAAATATAATTCATTCTTATTCATAATTCTATGACCATCAATCATAATTTCATTAACAATAAATTTATTATTTCCAATAAAAGACTCTGGAAGTGTATTACCATCCAAAAATTTTAATTTATTCTTGTATGATAATTTTTTAATATAACTAGTTTCAACACAAGATAATTCAATTGATTTTCTTATTTTAAAATCACTCAAGACAGAATTATTAATCGATTGAATAATAATAAAAACGAATAACATTATTGGTAAGAGAATAATAATTCTGAATAAATTTTTTATTACTTTTTTTATTTCACGTATTTTTTTCATTATTATAATTCTACCAAAAATCATGTTGTAATCTAAGGTTTAAATTTCAAAGAGGTTAGTTTGAAAAAATATAGAAAGTAATGCTTTTTTATAACTTGTTGGCGGTCCCTAGGGGAATCGAACCCCTCTTTCATGGATGAAAACCATGTGTCCTAACCGATAGACGAAGGGACCAAAAGTAGGTCTTTTAGTAGAAAAAAAGGTCATAATCAAGAATCTTTCTTTAAATAATAAATCAAAATATTGAATTTTCTTTTAATCTTATTTCCTTTGTATTGCTATTTTTATGAGTTACAAGAGTTTCAGATATAAATTTATTGCCTTTAACTTTAATCCCTTTAACTAAATCACCGTCAGTTATCCCAGTAGCAATAAAAATACTATCACCTGATACAATTTCATTAATTTCATATTTTTTATTTAAATCATTAATGCCCATTAATCTTGCTCTTTTAATATCATTATCTTTTTTAAACAAAAATCTTCCTTGAAAAAAACATCCAAAAGCATCTAAAGCCGATGCGGCAATAACTCCTTCTGGTCCCCCGCCTATTCCTATAAACATATCGACACTGTATTTATTATCAGAAACTAATAAAGCTCCTGATACATCTCCATCAGAAATAAGCTTTTTGTTTATTTTAAATTTATCAAGAGTTTCAATTATTTCTAAATGCCTAGGTCTATTTAATAAACAAACAGTTAAATCATTTAATTTTTTATTTTTACAATCTGCTAGATTATATAAATTTTTTTTTAAATCATAATCAATATCTATTGCGCCTTTTTCTACATCATTACCGACAGCTATTTTATTCATATAAGTTTCTGGTGCGCTAAAAAGTTTCCCTTTTTCAGAAATTGCTAATACTGAAATTCCTCCAGGAAGATTTTTTGCTACAAAATTTGTACCTTCTACTGGATCTACAGCAATATCTAATGAAATTCCATTTTTTAAACCTAATGTTTCTCCTATATAAAGCATTGGTGCTTCATCTAATTCACCTTCACCAATTACAATTTTTCCATTTATATCTAATTTATTTATTTCATTTCTCATAATATCAACAGCAGCCTTATCCGCTGCTATTTTATCATTCTTGCCAATAAATTTTGATGCCGCAAAAGCAGCATTTGAAGTAACTAATTCAAATAAATCTATGTATGATTTGTCTAATGACATTAAATTTTTTCAATTTCTTCATGATGATCAAGTAATTTTTTTTCAAATTCACTTAACCTTTTCCACACAGAAATTAATTCAACAATTGTGGACCAGCTTTTAACTAAATATTGTAAAGATCCTTCCACTCTACCAAAAGCTCTTGTAATTTGTTGTACAAAACCTAAAGTGATAGCACCTTTTACTATAGTTGGCGCCAATGCTAAATAAGGGACTATAACCATACCTTGAAAGTAGCTCCACTTAACGGCATTAAAATATAAATAATGAAAATATGATTTGTAATGTATTCCTCTTACCCTATCATATAGTTGACCTATCGTTGGTGGAGCAGCTCTGATGGGATCATCTTCACCGTGAACTAATTCTTTTCTATAACCAGCCTCTTCTTTTTGAATATCATATTCAATACCAGGTAATTTAATACCAACAGCAGCAAGTATAATCGTACCACCTAAAGCTGAAATTATTGCAACCCAAACAAGTGCGTGATTAACCTCACCAATCCACGGTAATACACTAACTTGTTTTGAAAGACCCCAAAGAATAGGTAAAAAAGCAATTAATGTCATAATGCTATCTAACAATCCAACGCCAAGTCCTTCCATTATTCTGGCAAATTTTAATGTGTCCTCTTGAACTCTTTGTGAAGCTCCTTCAGTTAGTCTGGCTTTTAACCATTGGCCATGATAATATTCAGCCATAGATGTTCTCCATCTAAAAACCCAGTGAGAAACAAAAAATCCAGTTATAATAGCTATTATAATCCAAAGACCTGCAACTTTAGCAAAAGTAAAAAGATAACCAATAAATTCATTTTCTGTTACAGATCCTGGTTCTGTCAATGCTTTTTGTAGAGTATCATAAAATTCACCGAACCATTCATTAATTCTTACGTCAAGCTGAACTTGATACCATGTAGAGGTTAAAATAAAAATTGATCCAAAAATACTCCATGGGAACCATTTTTTTTGTACAAAAAATTTAAACATTTAATTATTTAGTAAAATTATCTGCATAAGATTTTTTATTAATTTTTTTAATTTTTGGTTCAATTAATTCGTAAATGATATTATTTTTTATTGCATACTCAACAGCTAAATCTTTAGTTGGAAATTGAAGTTTTAATTCACTATAAGTATCTGTAGAGCTTTCCCATCCCATTAAAGGATTAATACCAGTATTATCAGTAATAAATTCAATTATCCATTTATTATATTTTTTATTACCTGATTGCATTGCAGTTTTAGATGGTTTGTAAATTTTAGCTCTTTTCATAAAAAATGGTCGGGGCGGCTGGATTCGAACCAGCGACCCTCTGGTCCCAAACCAGATGCGCTACCAGGCTGCGCTACGCCCCGAATGATCTAGTAATATAGTAGAATTAAAAAAATTAAAAGGTTATTAATACAAATTAAAAGAAATTTTAATAAATTTACTATATAAATAGACATGATCGTAAATTGCGAAAATTGCAATAAAAATTTTCTAATTCAAGATAATTTAATATCAAAAAAAGGAAGATTGCTTGAATGTGGCAATTGTCAACATAGATGGTTTTTTAAACCTGTAAAAGAAGATATTTATTTAAATTTAAATGAAAAAGTATTATCGAATGATTTATATGTTAATCAAACTAACCTACAATCCATTACTAATGACTCACAAGTAACTACAAAAGAATATAAAAATCAGTTCATAAATCATGAAAAACAGGAAAATAATAATAACCGAGGAATTAATAGATCTAAAAGTAAAAAAAAAAAAGAAGATTTTTTAAAAAAATCATTAAATAAAGTTTTTATAGTTATTATTTCATTTATTGCTTTAATATTAATTTTTGACACTTTTAAATTATCTATATCAATTATTTTACCTGGCATAATACCTTTTTTGGAAAATCTATATTCTACATTAAAAGATTTGCAGTTATTTATAAAAGATTTATTTAATTAAAATGATAAATTATATTTCAAAACCTTTTAAGTGGTTTTTTAAATTAGAAGCAGCTAGTGGTCTTGTTCTTTTATTTGCAGCTATTATTGCTTTATATATTAGCAATTCTAATTTATCAGAAATTTACTTCAGCACTCTTAATAAATACCTTTTCATTGGGATCAATAATTTTGGACATAAATTATCAGTCATTCATTGGATTAATGACGCTTTAATGGCTATATTCTTTTTCTTCGTAACGCTTGAAATAAAAAGGGAATTTATACAAGGTGAATTGTCAAATCCAAAACAGGCAATATTACCAATAATTGCTGCTGTTGGTGGAATGCTTGTACCTGCATTAATTTATATTTTTATAAATTTTAATGACGTTGAAACTATAAATGGATGGGCGATACCATCAGCAACGGATATTGCATTTTCATTAGGCGTTTTATCCTTGTTAGGAACTAGAGTCCCTTTATCATTAAAAGTTTTTTTAACTGCATTAGCTATTATAGATGACTTAGGTGCAATTTTAATTATTGCGATATTTTATTCTGGAGATCTTAATATTAAATATTTAACATTAATTTTTTTATCATTAATTGGATTATTACTACTCAACAAGTTTAATGTTAAAAAATTTACTCCATATTTAATTATAGGAATATTTATGTGGGATTTTACTCATAATTCTGGAATACACGCAACAATTTCAGGTGTCTTGCTAGCAATAACAATACCTCATAGAAAAAAAGAAAAAGACTTTTCATTGTTAATAAAAATAGAACATTTTATTAGTCCATATGTAGCTTTTGGTATAATGCCCTTATTTGCTTTTGCTAATGCTGGTGTATCTTTTGAAGGGCTATCTATATCATCTTTATTAAATAAAGTTCCTCTAGGGATAGTTTTAGGTTTATTTTTAGGAAAACAAATAGGAGTATTTATTTTTTCATATGTATCTATAAAGTTAAAGTTTGCGCAAATTCCAAATAATTCAAATTGGATAAATTTCTATGGTGTTGGAATATTAACAGGAATAGGATTCACTATGAGTTTATTTGTAGGAAACTTAGCTTTTGTTGAAAATGTTCAATACATGAATGGAGTCAAGATCGGAGTATTAACTGGATCACTTTTATCAACTATAGCTGGATATTTCCTTATACTATTTTCTCCTCAGAATAAAAAAAAATGAGCAAAATAAATGTTTTTATTTATTTAATAATTACTAATTTTTTTATGTTTTCTTTTAATCATTCTGCTAAATCAAATTACGATAAATTATTTTATGATTTTTCAATAAAATCATTAAATGGAAATAACATAAATTTAAATAATTACAGAGGAAAAGTAATTTTATTAGTAAATTTAGCTAGTCACTGTGGATTTACAAAACAATATAATGGATTACAAACTTTGTGGGAGAAATATAAAGATAAAGGTTTAATTGTCTTAGGTGTTCCATCACAATCATTTAATCAAGAAAAAGAAACTGAAATTGAAATTAAGGAATTTTGTGAGGTAAATTTTAATGTAAATTTTCCAATGACATCAATTTTTGATGTAAAAGGTAGTGAAGCACATAATATATATAAATGGGCAAGAAATAGTTTTGGCAAATCAGCTATACCAAAATGGAATTTTCATAAAATTTTAATTAATAGCAATGGAAAAATAGAAGATACTTTTGCACCTTTTACAAAACCAATGTCAAAAAAAATTACTAATAGTATTGAAAAACTTTTAAATCATGAATGATAAACCATCATAAGCTGGTATTATATTTTTAGGTAATTTTCTCTTAATTTCAGCATAATCAATTTCATTATTTAAATTTGTTAAGATTGCTTTTTTAGGGTTAATTATTTTCAATAAATCCAAAACTTCGGTCAGATTAAAATGAGATGGATGAGGCTTATATCTTAAACAATCAATAACTATATATTTTAGATTTTTAAAATATTTTATATCTTTGCTATAAATTTTATTTACATCAGGAACATAGCCACATTTATTATTTATAATATATCCCATGCTATTGATATATCCATGTTGAACTTTAATACCTCTTATTGAAATTCTATTTTTACCATCGTAAAAAATATGTAATTTTTTTAATTTTTTTGTTTCTAAAATTGCAGGATAATTTTTTGTATTTTTGAAACAATATTCAAATGATTTTATTAGATATTTTTTTGTTTTAAGATCCGCATGTATAGGTATTTTTTTTTTATTTTTTAAATAAAAAACTCTTAATTCATTTATTCCATGAGTCTGATCACCATGTTCATGAGTATAAAAGACTCTATTAATGTTACCAACTTTGTTTTTAAGTAATTGTGATTTAATATCCGGTGACGTATCTATTAATATATTTAAATTTTTTGAACTAATTAATGCAGAACATCTCATTCTATAATTCTTTTTATTCTTAGGGTTGCATTTACCAAAAAAACCATCAATTCTTGGGATTCCTAATGAACTTCCACATCCTAAAATAGTAAATTTAATAGTCATTAAAAAATAATTTATTAAAATTATTTGATGTTATTTTATCAAGATCTATAATTTCAATATTTTTTATTTCAGCAAGTTTTTGTAGAGTATATTTAATAAAACTTGGTTCATTTTTTTTTCCTCTCATGGGTACAGGTGCTAAAAACGGACTATCAGTCTCAATCAATAATTTATTTAAATGTATTTTTTTAAACGTATTTTGTAATTCAAAACTATTTTTAAATGTTATTATTCCACTCGCAGAAAAATATGTATTAAAACTCATTAAACTTTCTGCAAACTTAAGTGATCCCGTAAAACAATGCATTAAAATTTTTAAATTTTTAGTATTTTTATTTTTTAAGATATTATATGTTTCTTTTTCCGCATTGCGAGAATGAACAATTAGTGGTGCATTTAATTCTATTGCAGCATCTATATGATTTTTAAAGCTTACAATTTGTGATTCTTTATCGCTATTATTATAATAAAAATCTAACCCTGTTTCACCTATTCCTATTATTTTATCATTTATTTGTACTTTATTAATTATATCATATTTATCGACTTTATTATCTTTAGACTCATGTGGATGAATACCAAATGTACCAAATATAATTGGATCTTTTTTAATTATATTTAATATTTTATTATAAGTATTAATAGTTGTGCATATTGTTAAAATTTTATCAATACCAACTTTTTTTGAGCGTAAAAGTATTTCATTTAAATTATTAAATAAAGGTTCTTGATCTAAATGGCAGTGTGAATCAATCATTATTACTAATTTTTTTAAATAAAATTTCTAATTTTTTTATTTTGGTGCCTTCTTTTAAAATATTATTTTTAATAATGGAATTAAAATCAATTTCATTTTCTTTAATATCAAATATTTTTAATACCTTAATAGAAGTCTCTGGGATTATTGGATATAACATAATTGTAATTTTTCTTATTAATTCAAGAGATACATAAACAATAGTTTCTAGTCTTTTAATGTCTTTTTTTTTATTCCAAGGTTCTTGATCATTAAAATATTTATTAGCTGCAAAAAGTTGATCAACTATAAAATTTATATATGAATTAATATTTTGATTATTTGTATAATCTATTAATAAATCAAAATTTAAATTAAATGTATTTAAAATCTTTAAATCTTCATCATTAAATTCGCTCATTTGAGGAATTTGTAAATTGGTATTTTTTTCGCTAAAAGAAATAACTCTTTGACATAAATTTCCATAATTATTTGCTAAATCGCTATTTATACAGTTTTCTAATTTTTCCTTAGAAATATTGCCATCATTTCCAAAAGATACCTCTTTTATTAAATAATATCTTAGAGGGTCTAAACCATAATTGTTAATTATTTCTATAGGATCTAAAATATTACCTTTAGATTTTGACATTTTTTCTTCTCCAGACAATATCCAGCCATGTCCATATACCCTTTCTGGTGGTTTAATGTTTGCTGCTAGTAAGAAAGCAGGCCAGTAGATAGCATGAAATCTTAAAATATCTTTTCCAATTAAATGAATATTTGCTGGCCAAAAATTTTTAAACAATTCATCTTTTACATTAGGATAATTTAAAGCACTCAAATAATTTGTTAATGCATCTAACCAGACATATATAACGTGATCTTTGTTGGAAGGAACCTTAATTCCCCATGTAAATGATTTTCTACTTATAGAAAGGTCTCTTAAACCACTTTTTACAAAACTAATAACTTCATTTTTTCGTGATTCCGGTAAAATAAATTTTGGATTTTTAGAATAAAATTTTAGTAATGGATCTTGCCATTTTGATAGTTTAAAAAAATAGGACTCTTCTTCAACCCATTCTACAAGTGAACCTGAAGCTTTAGATACTTTGACATCATCTTCAATCGCAATTTCATCATCATTATAAAAGGCTTCATCGGATACAGAATACCAACCGGAATACTTTGATAAATATATTTCTCCTTTTTTTTCTAGAATATTCCACAAATTGGTGACAGATTTTATATGTCGATTTTCAGTAGTTCTAATAAAATCAGTATTTGATAAATTTAATGTTGTAGATAAATCTCTAAAAGTTTTACTTATTTCATCACAGAATAATAATGGATCTTTGCCAATATTTTCTGCAGCTCTTTGTATCTTTTGGCCATGTTCATCTGTTCCGGTTAAAAAAAAAACATTATAACCTTGAATTTTTTTTAATCTTGCAAAAAAGTCGGCTATTATGCTTGAATAAGCATGACCCATATGTGGTTTTGCAGATGGATAATAAATTGGTGTCGTTATATAATAATTTCTACTCACTTAGTAATCTATCTTGAAATTCTAAAAAAAATGACTC
>TARA_B100000686_G_scaffold235387_1_pt1 | contig 14639 bp, 8 predicted proteins | sample TARA_B100000686 | Tara Oceans TARA_B100000686 (sample SAMEA2622733) | marine metagenome | biome: marine biome (ENVO:00000447); feature: marine epipelagic mixed layer (ENVO:xxxxxxxxx); material: "saline water (ENVO:00002010), including plankton (ENVO:xxxxxxxx)" | depth 150 m
GACTTCTGACCTAAATACCGATCATCAAAATTATCATAACTAGTAGCAGCATTAATTTCACTGGTAGAGGCAGCGGTAGCACTCGCAGCAGAAGCAGTTGCACTGGTAGCAGAAGCGGTAGCAGAGGCAGCAGCATTATCAGCATTGGTTGTACTTATGTCAATCTGTGCGTCTACATAAGATTTATTAGAAGCATCATTAGCATTAGTAGGAGTAATAAGGTCTGTGATCTTTTTAGACTGTGCATCCCAACTATCAGCTCCTGATACGTCTAATGCTAGATGATTGTCACGCTCATCTAGAGCTTCTTGAGACATATAGAAGGCTTGTTTAGAATCTAAGTCTAAATCTGACTCAGTAAGGTTAGACCCATCTACATAATCAACTAATCTGACAGTATCACTTGAAGCCCTTTGAATAATTACCTTATCTGTATTGACTACTGTAGGTGAACTAATAGTAATCTGTCCGTCATTTACCCAAGTAAAAGTAGCAGAAGCTCCGTTAACAGTAACAGTTACATGACTTCTACTTATAAAAGGAAAGGTTACAGCAAATGACTGTGTACTACCATCTGCTGTGTATACATCTTTTGCTCTAGCCATATTATTGTTCTCTTTGCATTAGGTTAAATTGATTAAATCCTGTAGGCATATCCTCAGAAACTCGTTTCCTTAACTCATTAATCTTAAATTCAAATGTACCATGAAGTAGTCTCTCATAAGCTATCAAGGTTTGTTTCTTGGCTCTTTCCTTATTACCACTTATAGCCAACTCAAGGATAAACCGTTGAGTACCTAGAGGTAACTGGGTGAAACTCTTAGAGACTACAAGTTTCTCCAGCTTCTTGTTCCACTCAGTCCATCTATCAACAAAGAATGCCTTTTCTTCATCAGTCATAGTCATACCATTTATCTTGTTAACTGTAGATGGTTGACCTTGAGTAGACTCTAACTCTGCTAATTTACGGATTAGAGGACTCTTAGAACCAGTTACAGGAGGGTTAGGATCAAATAGAGCCTTACCTATATCTCCCATCATCTGAAAAGGTGTCCTATCTATTTCTTCATTACCACCCGGAAACAATACAGGCTCACCTACTAAGTTTTTAGCTGCTACTTTTGTTCCATAACCGGGGGTTACATCCCTCAATGCTTCTTCAAAGATAATGCCTATCTCTTTAGCAAAGTCTCCCATACTTTCCATGTCAGTATGTTGGAGTTTCTCAAGTTTTTCTGGTTCAATACCTCTAGTTAGATTACGTCTAAAAGAAGAATAGAAGCTAGTTCTAGGATCAATAGCACCTACTAGACGTTTACCAAAGGGTCTTAACTTAGATAACCCCTTGTGATCGCCTGTCATAATGTCTATTAGTTCTGCAAACCCTTGAAGATAGTGTCTATCTGTTAGTAGTTTGACAGTACCCATGATTCCTGCTTCTAATACTTCTTTAGCCTTCTCAAAGATTTCATCTGAGGGGTCACCTTGTTGATACTGTTTATGTAGATTAACAGAAGCTTTCATCATAATAGCTAAGTTTGCATTAGCAGCCATGATTACACCAAGAGGATCGAATCTATCATACTTCTTCCAACCATCTTGTATACCACCATGATAGCTATACCAATGTGGGCCACCCATATCAGCTTCTAAGGTTTTCCTTAGGTTAGGATCAAGTGGAGGAGCACCAGTAAAATTACCAGACCAAGCTGCAGCGAACATACCTCCCCACATAATACGAGAAGTAGCAACTCTAGCTTCTGCCAGTTCCTTGGCTCCTTGCCCCATCTTACCTGCCAATTCATCCTGTAGTGTTCTATTCCACCTTCGTAGCCAAGGTGTTCGTTCCCATGCAAAATTGAGGAGGTTAGCCGGAGTCTGAAAGAAGGGTATAAATACCCTTACAATACCTGTAGGATCTTTCTCAAGTATACCTTTGAGTCTATTGCCTAATCCTTGGACTACCTTTTCCTTACCTGTAATAGGATCAACTTCTACATGGTCAGCAAGTTTATTGGTATAAGTATTCTTGGCTGCAAATTCTCTGGCAGCATCAGTAATATCTTCATGTTTAGCTATGTTATTCATAATGTCATCTATTCGTTCTCTGAGTAGATGTTTTTCTCCTGAGGATGCTCCAGCACTTCCCAACTCATTTACAGCTTTACGGTAAGCTAAAGCTTTAACTTCAGCTCTATAGTTGAAAGTTTTAAATACTTCATCGGCAGTAAGCAGAAGTTTACCGGGAAAATTAACTACAGAACCTACATAGTCTATAGCTTTACCTAAACTTCCTCCTTGTCTGAATGCTTCTTTACTGATAGCTCTATTCTCAGGTCTTATGAAGTCCTGTTTAACATTGTTATCCAGTGGAGTCTTCCATGCCTTATGGACAATACTAAAGAACTCAGGGATTTCCTGTAGATACCCCCACATGAGTTCTGTAGCTTCTTTAAACTGTATTTCACCACCAGATTTAGCCCCTGCATACATTCGGTCTATAACACTAGTAAACATAGCTGTCAGATTACCTAAGAAGTTAACCTCTGAGGTTTTAATGGAAGATAATAGACCATTAATATACAGTTCAAGTCCAGCATCTCTGGTTCTAGCTTTACCACTCAGCCTCATAGCCGACAGTCTAGCCTTGAGTTGCATTATATTAGCATTCTCTATGTCAACTATTTCTTCCCTTCTAGCTTGTTCTATAGCTAATTCCCTGATTTCTTCGTCAGTTAACCCTTTCTTCTCTATGAGACCTAATTCTTCCTTGAGTTTCTCCCTGTCAGCTATTAGTTTCTTCTCATGGTCACTTTTGATTATCTTGGCTTTTCTCTCAGGAGCGATACCTTCCTTGATTAGTTTAGCTTTCATCAAGGTAAGTTCTGTTATCTGTTTATTGAGAGTTTCTATGCGTTGTTTCTCGGCTTCTTTAGCTGACTTAGGTACACCTTTTCGCTTCTTGGCTCTTATTTGCTTTAATAAAGCTTTCTTTTCATCCTGAAGTTTCTTGATTCCTAACTCTTGGAACTCCAAGTCCTTCTTTAAGAGGTCTGCTACATCCTTTTCATTTTGTTCTCTGAGCTTCCTGATCTCTTTAGAGAGTCTCTCAAACTTCTTTCTGAGTCTCTTTTGCTCTGAGAGTACCAAGTCTTTCTTTTTCTTCTTGTCTATTTTGATCTTACGTTTCTGACCCCCCGTAAATCTACCCTCTATCTCCATCTCATCCTGTTTCTTCAGCTTCTTGAATCTACCAGCTTTAGTCTTTCGGACTTCAAAGGGTTCTTTAAGTATGTTTTCTCTGGCAAAGAACTTGACTTCTTCCAGATTACTCATTCGGTTAACTGTCTGCTTATGTGCTCTTAGTAAGTCTGAGGAGGCTTTACTTAGCTCACCACCAGCTACTAGCATATCATAGCCCAACCCTGAGTTTTTCTGGAACTCATCCCAATGAACTTCATCACCAGTTTTAACAAAGAGATCCAAAGATTCGTCAGCTTTCTTCATAAATCCTGTAGCTAATGCTCTTGCAGCTCCTACAAATCTTATGGCTTCCCTGACGTTACCCTTGTGTTTCTGTATGATCTTTACGGCAGATCTTTTGTCTAAGTTGTATATCTCCTGTAACCCTGACATGGTATCAAAGTCACCATCCTTGATAGTCTTCTTAGTGAGCTTTGCTATATCCATTTCTCTTGAGAGAAACTGTAAGAGATTGGGGATATCACCCTCATCCTCGATCTTCAGTAAGTTCATAGACTCAATGATACTCATATCAGAGTCCTGTACGGCCTCACCTTTAGCCCATCTTTCAATAATGTCGTATACTTGTTGTTGTCTCTCTGGAGTTTCTCTTTCAAATGGAGTGAGGTAATCTCTCTCTAATTTATCAGCTTCGTCCAGTATGGCTGCTTGTCTTGATGGGAGTTGATCTTGGAGTTTCTTAATGTACTCAGGATCAGTAGTCTTCATCTTTTGTAGTGTATCTAACTGATGACCCACTACAGGTCTTACAGCATCAAATAAACTCTTACTTCCCTCTTTGGAAGCTGTAATAACATTTCCTTTACGAGTAGCATTAGGAAATATTTCCTGTACTTCTTCTAGGTAAGTATTAGCTTTCCTATTATTCTGCCATCCTTTTGGTGTTTCTTTACCTAAAGCAGACTTATCTCCCTCATGGATAAGGATATATACCTTACCGTCCTCTTTAAGAGCATTCTCAGCTTGTCTTAGAATCCTTGTTCTTACCTCAGGCTCCTTTATAACATTTAAAGTATTACTGATAGTTACTGTATCAGACTGTCCATCACCAGCAGATCTTATAGCAGCCTTGTTCTGACTTCTGGTTCTATTAAAGGGATCATAAATATGATTGGTAACACCCTTTCTAGCTAGAGATTCTGTAGTTTTAGGGTGTTTACCTCCTCCTATATCTAGGTTAACTGTATCTTTTTCCCACTTGATACCCTTAGAGTTAACTAAAGCTGTAGGTTTACTTTGGTTAATGGAAGTCTTCTCTGAGGTATACTGTTGTTTAGGAGCATCATCTACATCCCATAGAGGATTTTCTGTAGGTGCTACTCCATAGTCATCATCTGCATAGATATTACCTTCATCCATGTCATCCAGTTTAACCTTATCATCTGGAATGACCTCTCCATTCTTACCTCTGAATCCCCTGATAGCTCCACCAGCAGCTCTAAATACTTGGTCAACTATAGCTCCAGCAATAAGACCTGAAGTAGCATTTTTAGTTCTTGCAGTTAACCTAGAGTCACTATCGTCTTGAGCTAACCACTCTTTAAGAGCTGCTCCAGCCATACTGTCCTTGGCTATTGCACCTGAAGTTAACAGGAAGTTAGCTACATTAGGATCTTTAGGATCAAATGAAGCAAAATCAGAGATAGCTCCAGCTCCCATAGCTGAAACCATTTGTCCAGCTTTAGTGAGTTGTTCTGTTTTACCAAAGAAAGTAGAAGCTCTAAGAGCTGCAGAGATAGCCATATTACTTGGGATAAACAATGGGAGGAACTGCCCGATACCTTGAACAAGACTCTCGGCAGTAGTTGTAGGATCAGGCAGATGAAAAGCATTATCCTCAACTACTCCTGCAAATTCCAATGTTTCTTCAACACCTTTGGCAGCACCTATACCAAGTTGTTTACCCATGTTCATAACAGTACCAAAGAAACCACTATCATCATTATTGGCAATCTTGCTGATCTCTTGGTCAGCTATAGGAGCAAATTGGTTATCATGTGCTATATCCTGTAGATCATTTATGTGAGCTGAAGAACCCTCATACTCATCTCTACGTTTCCTTAGATTAGCCCAATTGGAGACTGCACTAGAATCATGCTCTATATAGTCATCTGCAAATATATCTTCTTGTGTTGGCTCAGTTCTTTTAACCATTTAAACCTCTAGCCCTTTTATTAGTTTTATAGCTTCTTTATAGGTAGTTCCGCTAGGAAGCTGTTTCTTAGATAACTCAAAGGCCTCTTTAAGAATTTTAGGATCACTTAGGTAGTAGTCAGCAACCTCTGGTTTATTTTCATGTTTAATCATAGTCCTTACTATGTCCATCAAGTCATCCTCAGTTACCTTTTCTTTACCTCCAACATTTTTCTTAACGTGTTCATAGTAAGCCTTGGTATCATTATTGTCTTCTGGAGGTGCATACTTGGTAATCATCTTTAACAAGTTACCATCAAGACTTTTAATCTTTGTGCGTATATCCATGAACATAGCCCTCAAGCCCATCTGAGGAGTATCAAAGACTACAAAAGGTTTCCTCCCTTGTTTTACTCTATCTTTTGCATAGAGTTCACCAGTCTCACCACCAAACCCCTGACCTTCTTCTACATTACCGGGATTATCCTTGATATCTTTGCCTGTATTCATGCTAACAAGAGTAAGTTTACCTAACTCATTGAACAACTGATGACGAAATCCTATTCTATCTACGTTATCTTTTAGTTGTTGCTGTCTATTCTTCCACCTTTGGTAATCCACATTCTTATCCAGTTCTGCTTGAGGTACTTTTTCTTGATACTTTGGAACTGTAATAGGTGTACTTGAAGGATTTAATAGTCTCTTTAGGTATTCTTCTTCATCCTCACTTTTCTTTTTATCATAGGTGTAGTTCTTACCCGATTTATATGTTCCTGTTTGTTGTTCTCCTACGAGTTTATCAAACCAACTGGAATCTTTTTTATCCTTTGGTTTAGGATCCTGAGTTTCATTTGTAGTTCCAGCTTCCAGTTTATCTCTCATACCTTCCTGAGTAGGACTGAAGGTTCCCGGCATTAGATATCCAAGTATTCCATCAAACATACCATCTTTTTTCAGTTGATTAACTTTCTCTACTACCTTTTGGTTGTCCTGTTTGTTAACCTTGGCTTGATCTACTATTCTCTTTTTTATTGCTTCATTAACTTCTTTATTCTTTTGTTTTACTTGTTCCATCCAAGGGAGTTTTTTATCAGTACCCCCAAATTGAAACCCTAGTTTAGAAGCAGTTTTATTCTGAGCTTTATTTTCAATGGATATTCTTAGTTGTTCATCTTCTTGTGCTGTTAACTCAGATATCTTTCTAGCTGCTTGTAATAGCTGATGTCCTTGTTCCTTGAAGACTTGCATGAACTCATCGGTTCTAACAGGGGAATCTGTAGCTGCATCTCTAGTTCCCCATTCAGTAGCTAGTTTATCCATGTCATTGAGCATTACCTGTAGCCCATTCATCATGGTAGAAAACTCACCACCATCTAAACCGCTGTCAGCTATGAGTTTCAACATCTCAGCATTCCCCAGCTTTCTCTTATCCATGACCTCAAGAATAGCTGAGAGATTCTTATTGTTACTGAGAGCCATTTTAATAGAGGAAACCATCTGGGAACGCATAGTAGATGTACTTTCCTTATAGCTCTTGATTAAACTCTTTCTTTGCTCACCTTCTTCTGTTAGTAGAGTTCCGACCTCTGACCATAAGTCAGTATTAATCTGTTTAGCTAGAAGAAGACTATTAAGCTGATGTTTAGTTGTGATCTCATTCTTGATAACCAAGTCTACTACTTCTTGGTATTGCTTGGAAAACCTACCATATCTCTCAGCACTATTGAAGTATGACTCAAAGGATTTCATCTCTGACTCAAGTTTCTTCTTGTCATCAAAAGCTCCACTATTAGTCAGGAACTCCCTAACCATTGTGGCAGCTTCCATAGTTGCCCCATTCTCCATGAATATCTGGTAAGCCGCATCTCTTGAGTCTTCTACCAATTTATCATAAGAAGCCTTGTCTTCTGTAGATAGTTTAGTGAATAAAGCCTTGGAGTCTGATAGATATTCTGAGTGCATCTTTCTGAAAGCATCAGCATCATCACCAGTACCTATGAGTAAGGCAGAATAAGTAAACCCTTTAGAGTATTCTTCTCCTAGAATATCATGGATAATATCAGGTCTCAATAGAATATCTTCATCTTGCATTAAAGTCTGCATAGCTAAGAGCCGTGCTTCTTTATTAGTAATCCACGGCAGAGTCTTTTTAACATCTAGACCCATAGCATTAATCCATCTTTTATTAAATATGTCAGCTAGTTCCGTTGCACCTGTTATCTCAGCAAAATTCTTAGCATCTGTTATGACATTCTTTATCCCTTGAATAGTTTCTACAGTCATATCTTTCTTTTCTATCTCATAGATGATCTTTTCTTGAGCTGCTTGTAACTCATTCATCTCAAGATTAAATGACTGTAGTAAGGCAGGATTTCTAATAGAATTCATTCCCTCAGCTTTGAAGGAAGCAAACTTGTTCTTTAAAACATCTGATTTTTCTCTAGAAGTGGCATCACTCTTAATAACTCCTAAGTAATCATCGCCCTCAGTCCATAGCTTGACACTAGCTAATACCTCAGCTTTAGTATTTATATCAACAACATTGTGATAAGCTGATTGAGCTACTGGTAGTAGTCCTCCCGGCATTACTTCTTCTCTAGCTGCAGCTTCCTCAGCTATAAGGGTGTCCTCTTGTATTCGTCTTTTTTTAGCAAAATCAGCTAAACTTCCCATAGCTTGAGAAAGGGCAGTTACACCGGCTTGTAACCCAGTATCATTAGTAGGAGTTTGTTGAACTGAAACATCAGAAATAGGAGCTGTGATTTTTGTTTCAACAGGATCAAGCCTGAATTGGTCTTGCTGTGACATATATGCTCCAATAAATCTTTATGTTGTAGTAATTGTAGTTTGTGTGGCTTTACCTGAGGTACTCAAAGTACCGACCTTAGCATCAATATTGTTCTGTATACCAGAACCCAACACTTTAAGGATAGCTCCAGTTTTACTTGGACTAATTTGTAAGTTGGAAAAAGCTATATTATTCTTACTAGTCGTACTTAGAGTTACATTCTTCCTTCGTTGGTCAAAGCTTGCCATTCTTATCTGTCTATTTAAGTCTTTCCGAGCTAAAGCTAAGTAAGCCCTACGTCTTATATTATCTATTACTGCATCAGAACTCTGACCAACTCTGCCTCTATCTCCACCCATACTTGCATTTATAGCCCTTTGTTTTGCTACTTCTTCCATAGACATTCGCCTAATATCAGCTTTATCAAAGGCTAATCGTTTTAAATCTAATGCTTGTTCTTGATTGATGTGTAAAAATGAATTGTAGGCTAATTGATTGTTTATGGCTACTTGTTTTTGAGCATCATAGAACCTTGTATCAGCAGCAAAAGTATCCCTTTTATACTGAACATCAGCCCCAAACGTCTCTGCTAAAAACCTACCAGTATATAATGTTTGAAATATTGGCATTAAGTACCTACCCTACAGAATTCATAAAATTTAACATTGTTAATTATGGTCTCTCCAATGATTTTAAAACCACACCACCTAATCCATTTAACATGAAGTGTATTTCTACTATCAATTATATTGCAGAGATAAGGATGTTTTTCATTTAGCTTAATTACTTCCTGTCGGCACTCTTTTAAAAAGGCTTGCTTAATTTTAGGTAAACCATTACTTCCTAACATCCATACTGAACCTGCATATTTATCTAATGGAACTACTCCAAACATAGCTACAGGATGACCCATGCTATTAATAATAGTCCTACAAGTAGAGCTATTAAGATAAGCAAACACTAAGGCTTTCTCAGGGGAGCTTCCTAAGGTTTCTACTTCACGTTGATCCGCTTCTCTGAGTCTAGGATATAATTCTACAACATCTTCAAGTTTACTTTTTCTATGGTAAGGTTTAATATAATCTTTGAATTTTACTAAAGACATTTTATCTCCTACTTACCGTCCTAACTACATAGTTACCTTCCCAATCTGCTCCTGTAAATGCACAGGGGAGATAGGAGTCAGATACAAGCTCAATCTTTAATCCTTTTGCATCAGCTAAAATCAGCTTCTTAAAATTACCAGTTTCAAATGGTACAGTTCCAACCTTATTTAATGTAGACCCAAGAATTCTACCGGTAAAAGTGTGGTTAAACGGATCTCTACCGGGAGCTGTTATTCTCATATCAAAGAATCCTGCCTTAAAATAATCTATATTGAACTTCCTAATCTTTAGAATACCACCAGAAAGAGAGCTTAATCTACCTGCTACTTCTGTTTTAATCGTAGGCTCAGTAAACTCATAGAGGAACTGATATTCTTTACCTACCCATACTGGATAAGCAGAGAAATCTCCTGTAGCTATAAGAGTTGTAGGAGAAGTCTGTGAAACTCCTTGTACTTGACCACCTGCTTTACCTTCCCACTGAGCACCATAGATCAATCTAAAGGTAGAATCAAAGTCATCAGGATAAGCTAATGTCCAAGTAGTTTTATCCGTACCTGCATTATAGACCCCTGTGATAGAATCAAGTCTATCTAAGTGTGGCTTAAATGAGAGTTGAGTATTAGACTCAGTAAGTCCTACAAGGTTGACATCTTGTAGAGTCATCTTGTCAATGTAAGTTCCATCAGGTCTAACAATAACAAAGTAAGCAATATAGTCTATAACGTGCAAGCCTATGACTTGTTCTTCTGGTTTAAATTTCCATTTAGACCAAGAGCTGAGCTTCTTCTCACCATTCTGAAAGAGATACTTATACACAAAGATTTCATTCATACTCTCATCTGAGAGAATAAATAGAGTCTCATCATGTGGGATGATCTTAAAACCCCTACCATTAATATAGCTTGGAACATGAGAAGTTATGTTTTCAGCAGTTTCTTCTTGTAAATCTTCAATTACCCCAAATTCTCTAACAGTAGAGAACCCATCATTTTCATCAGAAAAGTAAACCTTCCTACCATTGACTATAGGTTTAACAGTCTTATCATGTTCGTAAGACGTTAGCTTTGAAAGTTTAGCATTTGTAGGTGTGAGTCCACCAGCTGCAAATTCTGATAACTTAAACTGGCTAAAGTCGCTAAAGATAAGGAGGTCTTCATTATGTGGTATAGCATGATGTAATATACTTATTTCATTAGAGGGTGAAGCTAGATCAATAACTGCCGTATCTAATACTGTGGTGGCAGTTGTAGCATAAAAATTATAGTGTTCTCCCAGCTCAGACAATATAATATTTTCATTGGCTAAGAATCCTAATCTATTCTTGTGGAAGAACATATCATTTATTTTCTGCCCTATAAAACTAGGATCAGGAGCTGTAGTAGCATCTCCGGCTACTCTATTTACCCAAGTAACTTGACTTAAAGTAAAGGTATTGGGGGCTGTCCTGATTAAAGTCAAGGGCATAGTAGCAGGATCAATAGTATTAGCTAATCCCGGTTCTACTGTTTCTGTCCATTCTCCTACATCAGCATCAGAGGAGTTTGTATGTTTAATCCAGTAATCATCTGAACCACTGTTAGGCTCTCCTGTAATACGAATAGTAAAGCCATCTTTAGTTCTAGCCGGTAGTTCTGTGAAATCGACTACAGTATCTTTAATTGCTATTAGGTTAGACTCAGGTGCGTTACAGTGTAACGTAAAGTCAGCTCCATTCTGCCTTGTAATATGAACATTACTACTACCAAACTTAGTGATAGTAAAGGTAGAACCTATAGCAGTAGTAAGATCACTAACTATATCATCAATCTGTGTAGTAGCATCACTACTGGAAGTTACTGTAGATACAAGAGAACCATCTACATAGACGGTCATAGTAGATGCACTAGTAGCTTGCTTTAGAAATATAATTCCTTCTGGATTTCTAGTAGTTCCTAGTGTTGAACTCTTAGCCGTAGTCTTAGTTTTATTAACAATAAATGTGGTATCAGCTATAGACAATAGATGTAAGTTATCTCTAGCATTAGCTAAGGTCAAGTACGTTTTATTATCACCAGTGAAACCTGAGACTGTCTGTGCAGTTCCCTCTAAATCTGTAACTGTTAAATTAGCTTGAGTAAAATCGGTAGAGAACGCTGAGTCAAATTGATCAGAGGTTACTTTAACTATGTATCTTTCAGTTTCATCTCTGTTAATATAGTGAATATATGAGTCAGTATCAGTGTGTGTATTAATTTTCTTAACGTGCTCTAAGGGTGGTCTTTTCTTTAGACCCTCAGCCGGAGTAGATAGTCCATTTTCTTGAGCTTCTGCTTGGGAAGCTAATCTTAAACTAGGAGGTTGTTGTGAAACTCCATTGATTAAGTTGCTTATTTGCTCGTTGATAAGGGGCATTTACCATAATTTCCTATAGGTCTTAGTCATATTCACCATGTCTAATGTTCCAAATCCTACGTTAAATCCTGCTCGTTCTGCTTCATCATCTAGTAGATCAGCATAAGCTTCCGATTCTTCTAGTCTGTTAACTGATTCTGCTGATACTTGACCCACTACTTCTTCTTGGAATACTCTTGCAGCTTTAGCTGTAACATACTGTCGGAGGGTCTGTGGAGTATTCTGGAATTCTAATAAGGTTATGGTTACAGCATTATCTAAATTAGATGTCCAAGTAAACCTATTGTTATCCAAGTCATACAAGTACATAACTCCATCTATACCTCTAATGGTAGTTAACTTATTTTCTACATGAATAGATAATACATTTGATCCAATAGGTATTCTATCATCTGCATCTCGACTTAAACTAACATCCCACTCAGTATTAAAGTGCCAACCTTTTTGCTGAACTTCACGATTAATGTTTGATAGTAAGTTCTTTGCTTGAGTTACTTCTACAGTAGTAGCCGTTTCTAAACTAGATACTGCAGATTCACCTATAGCTGCTAACATCATATTAACTGCTTCTAATTCTGTTATGGGAGTAGTAGATATAAAAGACATTTAAGTCACCAAACTCATGCCCATTAACTGAGCATTTCTTAAGGTTAAATTATCGGTACTATCTATGTTAGCTACAAAGATTGAAATATAATCATTTGTTGCCATAGAAGCATAACCCATTGTAGTTATATTAACTGAATTAACTGTGGTTGCCGGAGAGAAACCTACCATCTTTGTTCCTGTGATAAGTGTTCCGTTCTTATGCAACGCTATTGCAAACTCTTTGTTAACTGCTGATGTATCTATTTCTAATGAAGCAGAGGCCATGAACATACAGTTTACTGTAGGTGTTCCTGTGTACCTAAGTCTTGCATTAGTATTCATATCAAACTCATTAGCAGTTGGAGCTGTACTAAGAGTATAAGTACCTGCACCTTCTAAATAAGTCCCGGCAGAAGCTATACTTGTAGAGGAAGGTGTTGATATATAAATACTACCTTGTTTAGCCTGAGTAGTTTCAACAAAATCACGCAAGTCTTGGGGTGTTATAGACCCTGCTGCTTGACCATTCTGAAATAAGTTAGTTGTTAAATCAGCAACTGTGCGTGATGTATCAACCATTGTTGTCTCCTAAATTAAAAAAAGGGGGAGCCTAGAATAATAGTTGCAACAACCTCTCGGTTTAACATATTAATTCCAGACTCCCCAAGTATTATGAGGTTTTAAGCTCAACACAACCTTCAGGTCTAATAAATCCGTGACCCATAGCATACTTCGCTACGATCCACCAACCTTGAAGCTTGATGTCATACTCGGTCTCAACTGCCAAGTTAATTAATTTAACTGTAGCAACGGAAGACTTGTGCATAACAAGTCCAACAGTAGTAGAGAAGTTACCTTCATGTGTGGTAACAGTTCCACCAGTGATGTTGGTAGTAGGCAAGTTGTTGGTCTTAACAATGTTAATACCTGCAACTTTCAAGACAGTACCTTCTGAGTACGTTCCTGATCCACCCCAATCCCGGTTGATGACGTTAGTAGTTTCGGCCATCAGATAATACTGAGCCGGTTTAACAAACATATACCTATCATTCTCAGGTACATTGTTTTCGTCTAACTTCTGAGCTGCATCAAACATACCTGCAGCTAGGGTAGAACCAGTAGTACCATACCCTGCAGCCGTTAATACTGATCCACCATTACCACCAGAAACTAGTGTAGAAGATCTAGCACCAAGAACACCCTGCTGTAGAATATTCTTATCCCATTGAGTACCAAGAGCGATACCTGCCTCTTTAGCATAAATGGATCGTACATCATAATGATTCATAGCTTCATCAAGATTATTGACAAAGTGATCCGCAATTAACAAGCCGTCAATCGAGATGACCTTCTCGTTCTTGTTGATAGCTGTACCATCAAGCTTGTTAGCTGCTGTACCAGTGTTACCACTAGCATTGATGTACGCATATTCGGTACTAGCAGTCTTCCAAACTAGAGGAAACTGAGCACTAATACCTGAGTTAATAGATCGGACAACGTGCTTGTCCATTGTTACACTCGCTTGCTCAAACGCTGTCAGGACTTCACCTGCATATACTTTTAGAAATAACGCAGTTGATGATCCTGTGGAGTTCGCTTGACCAGATCGAGTCATTGTTACTGCCGGTGCAGTTGTAGCTGTTACACCCATAGTAAACTCCTTTCATCTTTAAGTTAGTTGCGTTTCGCTAAAAGATTGTCTTCCTCAGAAGGTCTTTAAGTTACTTGTTCGCTGTGAAGTTAGATAGTACCAGTAGCAAATATCTCTGATCTATCTAGTTTATCTAGCACATCCTGACGATATGCCATGTCGCTTTCATATCTTGGGTCTCTCATAGCTTGGACTACTTCGGCATTACTTCTAAATACATTACCAGAAGTATCACCAGTAGGAGACTCGCCTCCATAAGTAGTTCCTTCTATACCAGTTGCTCCTTGATAGTCTGCCATAAGTCCTTTAGCTGCCAACATAGCAGAGTTAACATCTCCGCTATTAACAGCAGCATCATACGCTTCTATTTGTTGTTCAGTGTAGTTTGTCTTAGCCCACTCCACCATTGAAGAATATTCTTGTTCACCACCTACAGAAGTTTTTACTTGATTGCCTATTTGTTCACCTAAAGCTTTTACTCCTGCTATATATGTATCAGCATATTCTCTGCTTATACCTGCCTCAGCTAAGGTTTTATAACTTGCATCAGTTAAACCACCAGTTTCAGCGTATTCTTTAGTAAGAGCTTCCATGTCAAATGGAGCATCTGATTTTTCTGGAATACTTAAGTCTTGTGACCTCTCAAAGTCAGGTTGAGTTTCTTCGGGTGCATGAAATTTTCTTTCGAGTTCTTCATAGCTCTTTTTAAGCTTTT
>TARA_B100000686_G_C16805614_1_pt1 | contig 14632 bp, 14 predicted proteins | sample TARA_B100000686 | Tara Oceans TARA_B100000686 (sample SAMEA2622733) | marine metagenome | biome: marine biome (ENVO:00000447); feature: marine epipelagic mixed layer (ENVO:xxxxxxxxx); material: "saline water (ENVO:00002010), including plankton (ENVO:xxxxxxxx)" | depth 150 m
TAACGGATCCACTATACATATTGTCACCAACACCCCAGCCAACGTTGTGAGAAATATTGAAATGCGCTTGATCAGTAAGTCCGGCACAAAAATAACCGGCTGATCCTTTAACAGTAACATTGATTGGAGCAGTGAGGCCAACACCGATGTGATGACGAGCATCCGGATTCAAGATCTCGACATCTTCTCCGGTCTCCGCTAGTGCTCGTAACTGAACATTCGCATCACGGACACTTATCTCTGCTAAATCGAGCGAGACCATGTAGCGTAAGTGCCTGGTGCAGGCTCATGGGTATTCAATGCACGACCTGGGAAAAGACGGTTCAACGACACTTCTTCAGAGGCGATTGCAACCAAATCATCATCCTCGTACATGATCATTGGTTTAGCTGCAAGACGGTCTTTTGCATATCCAATTTCATCCTCGGTCGAAACTAGAAAGGAAAAAGTACCATCGAGGTCATCGATCGACGTCGACAAAGCGTCTTGAAGCTGTGCACCATTTGCCAGCTTGTCGGCGAGATATACAGCAATCAGTTCGCTGTCATTGTCTGTTGTAAATACAAAACCACGCTGCTCCAGGCGACGGCGCATCTTCCAGTAATTGGTAATCTGTCCATTGTGAACAATTGCGACATCAGCAAACCCGGTGGCCCAGAATGGATGCGCCGCCTCCGGCTTTACATCACTTTCTGTCGCTAATCGTACATGGCCCAAACCATGTGTGCCATGAAATTTATTAACATGATATCGATCATCCACATCGTAAGCACTACCAACGTCTTTAACGATCTCTAAACTAGTGCCGATTGAAATGACCTTGGCAGTTTGTTCCAATCCGTATGACAATTTTTGAACATCGCCGTCATAGTGGATAGTCACATTGTAATTATCCCATGCATGGGATTCGTCTTCGATAGATGCGCCGAGCTCAATGAGTCTCTTGCGAATTGTTGCGATAGAGGATTCAACCGTTGGTTCAACCATCGAATCAATAAAAAAACGGAGTTTCAAGCGTCCCGAGGGCTCTGGAGAATAAAGAGCGAACCCTGTCGAATCTGGTCCTCGGTGCTGACAACCATCAAGCATCCGTATCAGGGCTTCACCAGTTTTGAAATCCTGACTGCTTTTCCGATACATCAAACCTGCAATGCCACACATAGATGTCTTCCTTTTTTTGCACAATTTAGTATGCATGTGAGATTACGCCCAACCCACAAAAAATTCAACTAGTGGAAAAATTGTTTCCTTTGAGGAAAGGATACAATAGAGCACCTCTCCTTGCGGATGCTACGAGCTAGGGACCCATTTCTTGATTTTTAGGATAAATTTCTGCCGTATTATCTGTTTATGAGCCTTAAACGGCTCTTTTTTAACAATAGGCTCGTATGATATACAAACCCCTAGACCAGATGCATTATAAAAAAATACCTTTAAATTGTTGCCTCTCAAAATATGTGAGCGATTCACGGGGTTCGCAGGATCAAAAAAGTGAGTTCTTCTAATTTAGCAATCATTCCTTCGGCTTACACTTCGCTACCTGTTATCGTTAGCAGCCTCAACCTTCTCTAATCGTTGACACAAAATTTAGTACAATGGTTCAAATTCATGCCTTTTTAATCTCCACTAACTTTAAGCCATCTAGCTCACCCGTGAAAAATGTCGACAATAGAGAAATAGATCAATTCGAAGAATTGGCTAGCCGATGGTGGGATCCGGAAGGATCATTTAAGCCTCTTCACAAAATTAATCCTCTCAGACTTGGCTATATCGAAGAACATGTTGCCCTGAGTGGTAAGCAGGTATTGGATTTGGGATGTGGAGGTGGCATTTTGGCAGAAGCGATGAGCGAGAAAGAAGCGGATGTTATAGGGGTCGATGCGGCATCCGCTTCGATTGCGGTAGCACAGCTTCATGCTAAAGAAACAAACACAAAAACAGTCTATAGACGTGGTACGGCTGAAGATTTATTGGAAACACATGAAAATTTTTTCGATGTAGTGACGTGCATGGAAATGCTAGAACATGTACCTAAACCAGATAGAATTGTTGCTACCTGTGCCCGTTTGGTTCGACCCGGTGGTTCCCTGTTTTTTTCAACAATTAACCGTAATCCTCGCGCCTGGTTGCTAGCGATTGTTGGTGCTGAATATGCCTTAGGTCTTTTGCCCCGAGGAACCCATAGATACGATAGGTTTATAAAACCTTCAGAAATGAATGAGTGGGCTTCTTGCGTTGGTTTAAAACTGAATGGCTTGATTGGGCTTCACTATAATCCCATTAACGAACAGTATCGCATCGGACCTGGAATCGAGGTAAACTATATTGCACATTTCCTTCGTCCTGCTGAATTGTGAAGTTGGTCTTACCTTCAACACTCGACCCAACAATCTATCCGACACCTCTGATCACTCAATGTCTAGCGCTTCATCAAGCTCAGGAAGCGCTACAAATAAGTCTTCAACCCATCCATAGTCGGCTATTTGAAAAATAGGTGCATCTTCATCCTTATTGATGGCTACAATCACTTTCGAATCCTTCATTCCCGCTAAATGCTGTATAGCCCCCGATATACCAACTGCGATATATAACTGTGGTGCCACTACTTTTCCTGTCTGGCCAACCTGATAATCATTCGGTACATAACCTGCATCAACAGCGGCCCTCGATGCGCCGACTGCCGCACCGAGCTTATCTGCAATCCGCTCTAACATTGAAAAATTGTCTCCACTTTGCATACCGCGACCGCCCGAAATCACTATACCTGCAGATGTAAGCTCGGGTCGCTCACTTGGAGTCAACTCCTGGCCCACAAACTCTGCTACAGGATCCCCTAAAATAGAATCGATTATCTCTATAGTGCCAACGCCACCATCCATTGAAACCGGATCAAAAGACGTTGAGCGCACGGTAATAACCTTAATTTCGTCAGAAGATTCCACTACGGCCATCGCATTACCTGCATATATAGGACGTACAAAAACTCTTTCGGATTGAATATCACTAATATCTGAAATTTGCTGTACATCTAACATTGCAGATACGCGGGGAAGTAGGTTTTTACCAAATGTCGATGCTGATGACATTACGTACTTATATCGCGCAGCGTGATGGACGACCAAAGGGGCCAGAACTTCTGGCAAATCGTTGGCATAAGCTGCATCATCTGCCAAATAAACTGTTTTTACTCCTTGTATTTGTTTACATATATCAGCTAGTTGAGTGCAGTTATGCCCTACCAACAATAAGTCCACTTCATCGGTAATTTTTTGACCCGCACTTATAGTATTCAGTGTTGAAGCTTTAATCTCAACGTTATCGTGCTCACAAATGACTAGTACACTCATTATCAAATAACCTTTGCTTCGGTTTTTAGTTTATCCAGCAATTCACTGGCGCTTTTTACTTTCACGCCCTCACTTCGACTTGGCGGTTCAAACACCTTGAGCGTCTTTAGTCTGGGCTCAATGGTCAAACCTAATTCATCCGGTGTCAAAACTTCGATCGGTTTCTTTTTCGCTTTCATGATGTTAGGGAGAGAGGCGTACCGTGGCTCATTGAGCCTTAAATCAACTGTTACGATAGCTGGCAACTTTAGTAATACTTTTTCCAATCCGCCATCAACCTCTCTTACTACTTCGCATCTATTTTCAATAATTTCTATATTGGAAACAAATGCCCCTATAGTCCAGTTGAGAAGTCCGGCGAGCATTTGGCCAGTCTGATTATTGTCAGAATCTATGGCCTGCTTGCCAAGCAGGACAATGCTAGGCTCCTCACGACCTACTATGGCCTTGAGTAATTTTGCAATCCCCAATGGCTCTATAGAAGAATCAGTTTTCACTAATATGCCTCGGTCAGCCCCCATTGCTAAACCCGAACGGAGAGTCTCCTGCGCGGATTCCTCGCCAACCGTAACTAAAATAATTTCAGTCGCCTGGCCTGCCTCTTTCAAACGAAGTCCTTCTTCTACAGCAATTTCGCAAAATGGGTTCATCGCCATTTTTACATTTTGCAGCTCTACACCGCTTTCATCAGATTTCACTCTAATCTTGATATTTGCATCAACCACTCTCTTAACTGCTACTAGAACTTTCATACTTTGTTCACCTTAGAATAATAGATTGACGGTTTTCCTTTCGTCTTTCACCACGATATTTTATTCTCTTAATCGCTCGTTCTTGGGATCAAACGGAGACTCAGCTATAACTTTAGCGGGAAATCGTTCCCCGAGGATTTCAATCTCTAATTTAGTATTTAACTCTGAATATTTACTTTCTATCATACCGAGCGCTAATGATTTACCAACACGCCATCCGTAGCCTCCGGATGTGCAACGCCCAACCAGTTGAGAATCCGCATAAATCGGCTCTGACCCACGGGGATCGGTATCCTTGATTTCAAATACTTCTAGCGTAACGAATCTCCATTTGAATCCTTTTTCTTGCCATTCTTGCAGACCTACCTTCCCGGTGAAATTATCTCTAGATTGATCTACAAAACGTTCTAAACCCGACTCTAACGCAGAATATTCGATTGAAAGTTCTCTTGGAATTAGTCGATACGATTTTTCCAATCGAAGCGAGTCCATAGCACGTATCCCGAAAGGTTTCAAATCGTATTTTTTTCCAAAATCAAAGAGCATATCAAATAGCGTATTCTGCTCTTCTATTGGGTGATGCAATTCCCAGCCTAATTCACCAACAAAATTAACTCTTATAGCATGCACTGTGCTATTGCCAATTTCTATCTCTTGTCCAGATAACCACGGGAATGCACTCGATGAAAAATTCTTTCCGGTCAAATCTTGAAGCAAATTACGGGAATCTGGTCCGGCTAGAACAAATACACCCCACTTCTCTGTAATACTTTCAAGCTTAACATCTGTACCTTCAGATACTGATTTAAGCAGGTAGTCAAAATCGTGCCTATCAAAAACTCCTGCTGAAACTAAATAAAACCGTTCATCATCAATTCGATACACCGTAAATTCAGAACGAACACCTCCTCTGGAGGTCAAAAGATGGCACAAATTAATCTTTCCTCTCTTGGTTGGTACTCTGTTCGCAAAAAGTGACCCTAACCATTCTTCTGCGTCGCTCCCCGAAACAATTGTTTTTGAAAACGCCGACATATCAAGTAATCCAACTTTTTTATGAACATGCAAGCATTCTTCACCAACGAATGGAAAGTAGTTACTGCGACGAAAACTCCATCGCTCCCTAACAGCCGTGCTCTCAGTTTTAGGTGCATGATTCTCCCCTGCTATGGTATCTCCCTTTTGTAATTCTTCAACGGGAACCTCATAGTCTTTAGGGGCAAACCAATTAGGTCTCTCCCATCCATAGATTGACCCAAAAACTGCCCCCAACTCGGCCATTTTGTCATAGCAAGGAGACTTTTTTAGGGGTCGAGCTGCGGGCCGCTCTTCATCTGGGTAGTGCACCGTAAAAACCATTGAGTACGCTTCCTCATTTTTTGATATCAAATAATCTTTAGTCGCATAAGAACCGAATCGACGGGGATCAACACCCATCATATCAATAGTAGGTTCACCATTAACCATCCATTCTGCAAGCTGCCACCCAGCGCCGCCTGCTGCTGTAATTCCGAAACTATGGCCCTCATTAAACCAAAAATTTTTTACATTCCATGCTGGCCCTATAATTGGACTACCATCGGGGGTATAACAAATAGCGCCGTTGTAAATTTCTTTTACACCCACCTCTCCAAATATAGGGACGCGTTTAATTGCTGCATTGATATGTGGCTCAAGCCGATCCAGATCAGCATCGAATAGCTCATACTCTGAATTGTTAGACGGCCCATCCACATAACAACATGGGGCTCCTTTTTCATATGGGCCAAGCAATAATCCTCCATTTTCTTCTCGCATATAAAAAGAAGCATCAGAATCCCGAAGCACGCCCATTTCTGGTAGTCCTTTTTCCTGTCGCTCTACGATTCGATCGTGTGGCTCCGTTACAATAAATTGATGTTCAACTGGTATGACCGGAACATCTAAACCAACCATAGCCCCCGTTTGGCGCGCAAAATTTCCAGTAGCAGCAACAATATGCTCGCACTCTATAGAGCCCTTACTTGTTTCCACAATCCATTCATTATTCTTTTTTTGTTTTATGGCAGTTGCAGGTGTATCCCGATAAATAGTCGCCCCCAAACTTCGTGCAGCATTTGCAAAAGCTTGTGTGAGATCCGCTGGTTGAATATATCCGTCATCGGGATGCTGAATTGCACCAATAACTCCATCTAAGTTGCAGAGCGGCCAAATCTCACCAACCTCATATGGCGTAAGAACCTTTACGTTCACTCCTATTGTCTTTGCAACACCGCAATAGTAACGGTACTCATCCATTCGATCTTGAGTGGAAGCTAACCTAATATTAGACACTTGGCGTAATCCAACCTGCTGACCAACTTCTTGCTCAAGTTTGCTGTATAAATTAACGGAATACTTATGGATCTGGCCAACAGAGTAACTCATATTGAAAAGGGGCAACAAACCTGCCGCATGCCAAGTAGATCCTGAGGTCAGTTCCTTCCTTTCCAACAAGACTAAATCGCTCCACCCCTTTTTTGCTAAATGATAGAGGGTACTTACTCCGACCACGCCACCACCCACAACCACCACACGAGCGCTACTTTTCATTTATTAACAATCTCCTCAACATGCAAACATATAAATCGTTGCTCCGTCTATTCTATTTCGAGAATAAACGTACGTCCAATCCCTTTCTTTACTGGCAAACCTATAAACTAAACGAATTCGTTTTAAAATAACGAGATGAACCAATTGCTGTGACGTTCACAACACCAACTCCGTCGCGAGTTGATCAGACTTTCTTTATCGACAGCATACAATCAAAGATATGAAATGAGAAAAACCAATGAATACTAACCGTCCACGTCGAACAAAAACGGGTGGCCGCAGGGGCCGTCATTTACGAAAACCTGCCCAGGAAATAGCCTCACCTCCCTATATAACTAGAAAAGTTCCGGTATATGATATAGCTTCAGAAGAGCTATTAGCACTAATTGAAGCTAATGCGAATAGAGTTCTAGAAGAAATAGGAATTGAATTTCGTGGCGATACTGAAGCGCTAGAGCTTTTTAAAACAGCAGGAGCAATGATTGATGGTGAGAGAGTGCGCTTTCCTAAAGATATGTGTCGAGAAATTATCCAAAACAATGCCCCGCGCGAATTCATTCAGCATGCAAGAAACTCAAAACGAAGCGTCAAAATTGGTGGCAACAATATGGTTTTGGCTCCGGGTTACGGGTCTCCATTTATTCGAGATTTAGACAATGGTCGCAGATATGCGACCATTGGCGATTTCGAAAATTTTACAAAATTGACTTGGATGTCTCCAGCTCTGCACCACTCAGGAGGAACCTTGTGTGAACCTGTGGATGTGCCCGTAAATAAACGCCACCTAGACATGGTCTACAGCCATATTAAATGGAGTGATAAACCATTTATGGGATCAGTTACTGCTCCTGAACGAGCGCTTGATACAGTCAAATTGGCTTCGATCGTGTTTGGTGCAGAATTCGTGGAAACAAACTGTGTTGTAACTAGCCTGATTAATGCTAACTCTCCAATGACTTATGATGCGACAATGCTGGGAGCAGCTCGGATATACGCCCAATATAATCAAGGAACTATCATATCACCCTTCATTCTCTCAGGCGCTATGTCGCCGGTCACAGTGGTGGGTACCTGCACTCAACTTTTTGCAGAAGCATTGGCGGGTATGGCTTTCGTTCAACTCACCAAACCGGGAGCACCTGTAATTTTTGGAACTTTCAGTAGTTCAATTTCCATGCAATCTGGAGCGCCAACTTTCGGAACCCCAGAACCAACACAAGTGCTCTTTATCGCTGCCGCTCTAGCAAGACGCTTGGGAGTGCCTTTCCGAAGCGGAGGTGGGCTTTGCGCATCAAAAATTCCAGATGCGCAGGCAAGTTATGAGTCCGCGAATACTCTACAGGCGGCGATGTACGCTGGAGTAAATTTTATGCTACACACATCAGGATGGCTTGAGGGCGGCCTGACGATGAGCTATGAAAAATTTATTTTAGATACTGATCAAGCTGGAATGATAAATACATTCCTTGCAGGTATTGATGAATCAGAAAATGGCCAAGCTATGTCTGCATTAAAAGAAGTAGGTCCAGGAAATCATTTTCTGGGATGCACCCATACTCAGGAAAATTTCGAATCTGCTTTCTATAGATCTAGCATAGCGGATAACAATAGTTTTGAGCAATGGCGAGACGAAGGGGAACGCGACGCTGTATTCAGGGCTAATAAATTATATAAAGACATGCTGGCGAGATACGAAGCCCCTAAAATTGATGAAGGAATCGATGAAGCATTAATTGAATATATACGAGCACGAAAAGACGAAATGCCAGACGCAACCTATTAGAACAACGCTAGTAATAGATAATTAAAGTAACTCCAGCATACTTTCAGCATTACTAACCTCAAATTTTCCTGATTTCTCAATATTCAAATGTGTGATGACCCTGTTACGAACCATCATCGCATACCGAAGGGAACGTATTCCAAATCCCGCATCTGACAAATCCAACACTAGCCCGGCGGCTTTCGTAAACAAAGCTGACCCGTCGGCAAACATCTCGATCTCATCGGTAACTCCTTGATCTCTTCCCCAGGCGTCCATTACATACACATCATTGACTGAAATGCAGACGATCTTGTCAATTCCTTTCGCAATAAACTCTGCTGATTTAGTCAGGTAACCAGGCAGATGTTGCGCAGAGCACAGAGGCGTAAAGGCGCCTGGAACGGCGAAAACAACGGCATTTATACCGGAAAACCAGTCTAATGGTGAAATGCTCTCGGAACCCTTGGAAGACATTCTAAAAAGTCTCGCATCGGGTACATAATCACCTACTTTGATCATCAATAGCTCCTCTATACTCTATGGTTTTATGTTGGTTTTAAATTGGTTAACATACCACTGACTAATCCTAAATACTACCGGACTACTTTTCTGCCCATGAACTCTAAAAGAATTTTAAATCTCGTTAGATATATCAAGTGCAGATACCGACCAATAATTAACCGTCGGGAAAGATTTATATGCAAAAACTCATCGATCTAAGGAGTGATACTGTAACCCGTCCAGTGCAGGAAATGAAACTTGCAATGAAAGATGCGGAAGTTGGGGACGATGTCTTTGGAGATGATCCAACCATTAACAAACTAGAGCAAAAAGTCGCTGAACTTTTACAAATGGATGCTAGTTTATTTGTCACCAGCGGAACACAAAGTAACCTGCTTGCTCTATTCAGTCATTGCCAACGAGGTGATGAATATATAGCAGGTCAAGACGCTCACAGTTATCTTGAAGAAGGTGGTGGTGGTGCTATTTTAGCAAGTATTCAACCACAACCAATACCAAATGAGCCTGATGGAACCCTTCCAATCAAAAAAATCAACTCATTGATCAAGCCTGACGATTTTCATTTCGCCCAAACTCGACTAGTTTGCTTAGAAAATACCTGGCATGGTAAGCCGTTACCACTTAAATATATCGAGGAAGTTTCACAACTGACACAGGCTAATGGACTCGCTCTTCATTTAGACGGAGCCAGATTATTTAATGCTGTCGTGCAGCAGAAAACAGATGTTAAAACCGTATGTAAACATTTTGATTCAGTGTCTGTTTGCCTATCCAAAGGATTAGGTGCACCAATCGGATCAGTCTTATGCGGGTCACATGAATTGATTTCAAAAGCTCGCCGATGGAGAAAGATGCTAGGTGGCGGCTGGCGACAAGCCGGAGGCCTAGCTGCCGGCGGAATATATGCCCTAACGAATCATATACAACGCTTAGAGAAAGATCATTATCATGCCGCCCTACTTGCAAAATATCTCGAGCAGATTGAAGCACTAACAATTGAAAATGAACCTAATAGAACTAATATGGTATGGATAGAAATGCCTCAACATTTATTAAGCCCTCTAAAACAATTTCTTCTAGAACAACAAATTCTAATTAGTGTGGATGATTATCCTATCCGCTTAGTGACGCATCTCGATGTTGATGAAGAGTCGATTGAGCGAGCTGGTAAAGCATTCCAACAATTTTTCGAAACACAACACTAACTGAGAAGCTCTTCAAAATGCCAGCAATGGACCAATATAGCACGAGAAAATATGGCTTTCTCCTTCTGCCAGATTTTACGATGATCTCGGTCTCAGCATGCGTTGAAACACTCAGGATGGCAAATCGAATCAGTGGTGACAATCTTTATGAGTATGAGCTATTTTCACTTGATGGATCCTCCGTGGCTGCCAGTAATGGGTTAACACTGCATCCAATCTCAGAGCTTTCCCAGGATGTAAATCCAGAAGCTATTTTTGTATGTGCGGGATTGTCTTTAAACCGAGAATGGGAACAGAAACTTTCGAAACAGCTCAGACCGTTAGCTCGCAAAAAAGTTATCTTAGGCGGCATTTGTACGGGTAGTTATCTTTTGGCCAGAATTGGTCAGCTGGAAGGCTATCGTTCCACGGTTCACTGGGAAAACATCAGAGAGATGCGGGAGGAGTTTCCTGATCTAATTATCTCTGCTGAACTATTTGAAATTGATCGGGATCGTTATACGTGCTCTGGAGGGACAGCGCCAATGGACATGATGCTTACTCTGATTAGTCGCCAACATGGAATCGAACTCGCGACTGCAATATCAGAACAATTTATTTATGATCGCATCAGAGGCCCGAATGACCGCCAACGGATACCCCTAAAACAAAGATTTGGAAATAGTCAACCTAAATTAATTGAAGCAGTCGAGCTAATGGAATCGAATATTGAAGAACCAATGGGTCTTGATGAGCTCGCACAGCATGTTGGTGTTTCTCGGAGACAACTAGAGAGAATTTTTAAAAAACACTTAGACTGTGTCCCGACACGATATTATTTAGAATTAAGACTTAGACGAGCTCGAGAACTTCTATTAACTACACCTCGCTCTATAGTTGACGTTGCATTTGCATGTGGTTTCGTATCACCTCCTCATTTTAGTAAATGCTATCGCGAATTCTTTAAAATTCCTCCGCGAGACGAGCGCAACAACATAGGAACAACAAAAACCGATTTTTAATTTTTGCTACTCCCCCATTAAAGTTGATCTGTCGCTCTTCCAATCTCTTAAATCTTTGAAAAACTTCGTCAGCAAAATCTTGGACTCATCAGCACAAACCCCAGATATTACCTTACACTGATGATGCATCATCCTTGACTCCAACAAATTAATCACGCTACCAGCTGCACCAGATACAGGTTCGCGGGTGCCAAAAATTACTTCCTTGACCCGAGCCTCCAAGATTGCACCCACACACATGACGCATGGCTCCACCGTAACGTAAAGTGAAGATTCTTGCAGACGATAATTACCGATTTTCTTGCATGCCTCTCGGATTGCTCTAATCTCAGCATGCCCTGTAGGGTCTGATTCAGATATCCGACTATTGTGCCCACGACCAATAATTTCTCCTTTAATAAACAGCACGGCACCCACTGGGACTTCGGAACGAGACATTGCAATTCGTGCTTCTTTCAATGCTTCCTGCATTCGGGCAATGTGAAGTTTATAAGTCACCTAGCGGCTCACCTAAATTTAAATAACGATACATTTTTATCCTTTCTTGCACACTTTAGAACACCAGAATTTAATAATGTTGTTTTCTCGGTATTACACCACGAACCCCGCCCTGAGGATTGTCAACATCACCCTTTCTTCTAGGTATCAAATGTATATGCAAATGAGCTATTGATTGACCAGCATCTGCTCCAGAATTTATTCCAATATTAAACGCAGAAACTGACTCATCCTTCATTTCGATTTTCTCTTTCATAACTCGAAGAATTTTGTGAACTGCATTGATTTCGGAGTGATCTAACAAAAAATAGGACTCTACATGCCGTTTAGGAATAATCAATGTGTGCATAGATGTTACTGGGTGCTTGTCTTTTCTGGCATAGACCAAAACATCATCTAGAACAACCTCGCTTGAAATAGGATTACAAAAGATGCATGTGTTGGGCATTTTTCTTAGGCGTCTCTAAATTAGTGAATTTATGACATCTATAGTGCATCATTCTCGTATACGCTCTGACATGTCTTACATTGAACAAAATACCCTTTCCTATCATCATTGCCTGTCGGAAAAATAGGGATGAAAAACACCGTGATCCACTCTCGAAGGCTGATGACATCACATTTTTGCTTCATCTCGCATTTGGGGCAAATAATATAGCGTTCTGAAATTATTTTTCGTCTATCTCTGGTGCCAAATAATATTAGGAGCATTCTGCTGAACAACCTGATTCTGAGATCAAGGATAATGAAAGTATTCTTGAACGTTAAAATAAAAACCAACAATCTATTTCTGTCTATAAATATATTAGTTTAAAACATTTGCAATGTCTCACGTAATGCGAATTCCATACATGGAACAGTTTGTTTTCGGGACTTGCTATAAATTTCGCTTTCGCCAACTGGTTGAAATCCGATTTTTTTCAGCACATTAATAGACTCGTCATTATTCTTATAAGCTCTCGCCCTAATTTTCTTAGTTGGCATCTTGCGACAAAAATAATCAATTAATTCTCTGGCTGCTTCGGTCGCATAACCATGTCCTCGAAACTCTACCCCTAACCAATAACCCAGATAATAAAACCCGTCCCTTTCCGAAGTTAACCCCAAACCGCCTATCAAATTGTTGGCTAGAAAAATATTTAATTCAAACTCTTCTATCTTAACTCTTTCTATCCAGTTGTCAGCATCAGTCTCAGTATAAGGAAATGGTACGTCGCTCAAATAGCGTGCGATCGTTGAATCTTTCATCAAATCTACTAGTCTATTTTTATCACAATTATCGATTTTTTTTAGAGTCAATCTTTCTGTATTTAATAACATATTTTCTCCTCTATATTGACGCGTTATCGAGTAAAAACTATCGGAAACTCCTCACCCTCAAAGGGTGAATCGTCTTCATACTCAAGATCTGGAAAATCTGGTGATGTCCGTCCCGGGCGATTTACAAATCTGGCATCATCACCTACCCATCGTATTGAGGTCACTCGTCTTCTAGAAGACGAGTAATTTGCTGGTGCACTATGCAATGTACGAAAATTAAACGCAATGGCATCACCAGGTTCTACCGCCCAACTGCGTATGTCAAATGCGGTTCGATCGGCATCGATATCAGGAATTCCTTTATTCTGATCATTGGCATATAAATCTGTTCCATCAAAACGTTTGGGGGTGTAGTTCTTTGCCCATAGATGAGATCCGACAACATATTCGATACTGCGCTCTTTTGGGATTCGATCAACTGGTATCCAAAAACTTACGCACTGCGACCCCTCAACAAAGTAATAGGGTTGGTCATGATGCCAAGGAGTAACAACCGAATTACCTGGTTCCTTCACAAGTATATGATCGTGGAAAATACGAGCCACCTTTGAGCACATTAAATCTGCCGCAATTTGAGCCATCGGTGAACACTCAACTATAGATCGATATCCGGCAAACTTTGACCAAACGCAATAATCTTGAAAAAACTCACTTTCGCCGGCGTCGTCAGATCGATAAGTGCGTTCACGCCAACTTGGATTACACTTATTTTGCTCTATCGCCTCACGAATACCATTTACCCACGGTGTAAAAATATTCCGGAACATAATCACACCATTAGTCTGATATTCGTCGATATTTGATTTGGTCACTTTCACATGCATTTGGTTCATGATGTCACTTTGATTAACGAGCTTTGGTAAAGGATGAGCATAGATTCCCTAACATATTAACCATTTAAAGAAACAATTCATGCAACTTGAGCTATATTCAATGAAATTCTTATCCACTTTCACGTTTACTGTCGACAAAGCTTCACTCTTTTTTTGATTAATCATTTTTTCCAGTAGCATTGCTACGTTCTTCCCCAAATGGGACCATTGAATTCCATGCACCGTCTTTTTTAAATCGATGATATATTGCAGCGACCACATGAATAGAAATTAACCAGTATATTACCTGCACCAAAAGTTCATGTATTGAAATTAAAAAATCAATTAAAAAGCCATTCTTTAGGCCTAACCAAAAGAAGTAACCAATCATCAAACCTGAGAATGCTATTCCGGCAAGGCACATGTACATTGAAAAATGGACTATTTTAGCTACTAATTTTTGAGATTTAGGAGTGTTAGTCGGTAGCGAAGTCTTCTGCGTTTTAGTCATGTAGAAGAAACGAAACACAAGGAAAAATAAAAATACCAAAGCAAAAACTATTTCGGACTGAAGAAAAGAAATGTCTTCTAACTGATCAATATTCTCTACTTGCTTATATATTCCGTAAGCAAACAAATTTACGAAACACCAATGAAGAGATTTTGCTAGAAAACTATACTTGGGCTTAACTTGTTCAGTGTCACGCTTATTCAAGTTTGCTCTCATTCATTAGTAACGTAGGTATTTCCCCAAACAGCAACCTGCATCTACTTGTATGAATGGACGTTTGGAACCCTGTTCCTGTGTAAGTGATTGGTTATTCTATTTAATTTTTTTT
>TARA_B100000686_G_scaffold58884_1_pt1 | contig 14626 bp, 9 predicted proteins | sample TARA_B100000686 | Tara Oceans TARA_B100000686 (sample SAMEA2622733) | marine metagenome | biome: marine biome (ENVO:00000447); feature: marine epipelagic mixed layer (ENVO:xxxxxxxxx); material: "saline water (ENVO:00002010), including plankton (ENVO:xxxxxxxx)" | depth 150 m
ATCCATCAAATCTATCTGAATAAGTTACTCTTATAGGTTCTCCCCCTTGAAGGCTCACTATATATAATTCAAAATTGCTAAAGCCATGTTTGTTTGTAGAATATATAAGATATTTTCCAGACGGGTGAAAAAATGGTGCCCATGACATTGCTTGCATATTGGTTAACTGTTTTTTATTCCTTCCATCGCTATCCATGGTATAGATTTCTGCCAACACTCCATCTTCTGAAAATCTTCGCCAACATATTTTTTTACCATCTGAACTAAAAAATGGGCCGCCATCATAACCTTTGCTTTTTGTAAGTCTTTGAATTTCTGTCCCATCAATCTTCATTTTATAAATATCTATCATAAAGGACTTATCTACTTGAAATAGTTTCTTGTCCTTTTTGGACATTGCTGAATTATATGCTAAGCGGTTTGAACTAAACACTATCCAATTTCCATCTGGAGATATGGCGCCTTCGGCATCATATCCAATCGTATTAGTCACTTGTTTAATGTTTTTTGTTTTTCGATCGAAAATATAAAGCTCAAAATTTTGATCATAATCCCATTCATACCGACGTTCTTTTCCAGATTCTCTAATTGTCAATTCTTCGATTTGTTTGTCTTTTGATTGAGCATCTTTATGGGTTGAGGCGAATAATACATGATCCTTATCCGGGTGGATCCAGCCACAAGTTGTTTTCCCGAATCCTGGGGATATTCTCTCGATATCGCCATTTAATAGATTCATTAGATAAATTTGATAAAAAGGATTTTTTGGATCTCTCTCACTTTGAAAAACTATTAGATTCCCTTGTGGACCAAAATATCCTTCACCTGATCTTTTGCCTTCAAATGTTAGCTGTCGAATATTTGTAATAATATCAGCTTCTTCGCCAACAATACTATTTAAAATAACTAAAGGAAGCAAAACACAGACTATGTTCTTTTTCAATTAAGTTAATTCCTTTTAATTAAGCAGTAATTATAGGTTCTAAAAAAATATTAAATCTAAATCAAAGAATTAATAGCAACTTGAAGGTTTAGCCCTTTTGGATCATAATCTTTATTCCAACCAATTGCAGTCAATTTCCATCCTACATAATAAGCTGGTAGAGAAACAAAAGATACCATTGCCGAGGTTTCATTTTCTTCTAATTGGTTGTATCTATCCGGACCTACACATCTTACAATTTTTTGAGTGAGCCCAAAATTTTTTTTATTATATAGATTGCTCATATCTGGAAATCTTGGAAGGTTTTTATAGGGTGTTCGTCCTATTAAAGTATTTTGACCGGACTCATTCCGGTGATCTACAATTTGTACCACTGCTTCTTTAGTTGTAACTAAATCAATTATAATTAATTTTTTTTCTTGTAGCTCAATTTTTAGCACACTGAGGTTTTTTGGTGTTGCAGCATTTAAAAGATCGATGTTTGGTGATACAATATTTTCTGTGCTCCACTCATAAATTGAATGATCCGCAAATGATTTTTGTTTCTTGGCCTTATTAAAAACATTGTAATAGGCATTCAAAGTTGAATGTAAATATATCATTTTGCCGCTCTTTGTCCAAAGAGCGCGGATCCGAGTCTCAACATCGTTGCTCCTTCCTCAACGGCTATTTCAAAATCATTAGTCATTCCCATTGATAGCTCTTCCATCTTCAATTCTTCTGAAAGTTCTGAATTCAATTGTTCCCGCAGTAAACAAAGTTCAAGGAAGCTATCTCTAGCTAATCTTGTGTCTCTTGTAAATAAACCAATAGTCATTAATCCTTTTACATTTAAAAAAGGCATTTCGATGATTTCTAAAAAGCTCTCTTTATTATTGGTTGAAAACCCGTATTTGGATGGATCCATTGCTGTGTTCACCTGTAATAATATTTCCGTTTTCTCGTTTTTTTCTAAACCGATATTATTAATTCGTGTCGCTAGTTTTATTGAATCCACGGAATCAATGGAATCAAAAAGGTTGATTGCTTTTCTAGCTTTATTAGATTGCAAATGACCAATTAGTCTTTTTTTTATTTCTGGTAATTCTGGCAATTTTGGGAATTTGTCAATTGCTTCTTGTACTCTATTTTCACCAATGTTTGTAAGTCCACCTTGGTGAGCAGAAATTATAGCTTTATATGAAAAAGTTTTAGTAACGGCAACTATTGTAACAGGTTTTTCATTTTCACGACTAGCTCGGTGTCGGGCTTCCTTAATACGATCCTTTATCGAATTAAGGATGTCTAAATTAATCACCGTTAAGTCGTATCCTTTGCCTCAATAGTAGGTTCTTCTGATTCTGATGTTGGGTCTTCTTCCTCTACTGTGTCTACATGCGCGACTCTGCTTAATGATGATATCTTTGCTCCTTCATCCAATCGTATAAGTTTAACACCTTGTGTAACTCGACCAATTGTTCGAATGCTTTCTACTGGTTGTCTTATTAATACTCCCGTGTCTGTAATTACCATTAGATCATCTGAATCCACAACTTCCATAATGGCCACCATTTTTCCAACTTTTTCATTGGTACGCATTGCAAGAACACCTTTACCTGATCTTTTTTGAATACGATACTGCATAACATCTGTTCGTTTTCCATAACCTTTTTCCGTGGCAACTAAAAGTGTTCCTTCTCTCCGCACAACTACCATTCCAACGACACAATCATGTTTGCTGGATAGTTTAATCCCGGTAACACCCTTGGTTTTTCGACCCATTGGTCGAGCGTCTGATTCAGGAAAGCGAATTGATTTTCCTTCTCTCGTTCCTAGAACTATATCATTGTCTCCATTAGTAATTTTTGCTTCAATCAACTCATCTTCTTCTCGAATATCTATAGCATATATTCCTCCTTTTCGAGGCTTCCCGTAAGCTGATAACTTGGTCTTCTTAATCTTTCCTTTTTTTGTAGCCATAACGATAAACCGATCTTCATCGAAAGTTTTTACACTAACAAATGCTTTTACTTTTTCTCCTGGTTCTGTTCCTAAAAGATTAACAATTGCTCGACCCCTAGCTGCCCTTCCTCCTGGCGGTATTTCATGTACTTTTAGCCAATAACACTTTCCTCTATCCGTAAAAAAGAGAATGTAGTCATGAGTGTTTGCAACGAATAAGTGTTCTACAAAATCTTCTTCTTTGGCTTTAGCGCCTTGTAGACCACGACCTCCCCTGCGCTGACTTCTATACGTGGTGGCTGCCGTTCTTTTTATATAACCATTATATGTAAATGTTAGAACCACATCTTCCTCTGCAATCATATCTTCAACAGAAAAAGTTGTGCCTACTTCTTGAATTTCTGTCCTTCTGTCTTCGCCGTATCTATCCCGTATTTCTAAAAGGCCTTCTTTAATAATTGACATTTGTTGAGGCTTGCTTTCCAAAACTCCTTTAAGCTGAGCAATTAATTTGATCACTTCTTTATATTCTTCAACAACTTTTTCAACCTCTAATCCTGTTAGACGTTGAAGTCTCATATCAAGAATAGCCTGAGCTTGACGTTCCGACAATTCAAAACTGTTCATCAAACCTTCTTTTGCTTGGTTTGGGTCTTTGCTTCCTCTAATCACCTCAATTACTTCATCAATATTATCAAGGGCAATTTTTAGGCCCTCTAATATATGGGCTCGTTCTTCTGCTACCTTAAGATCGTATTTTGTTCTTCTTATAAGAACATCATGACGATGATTAATAAAGCATGACAAAAGCGTTTTGAAGGGTAGAACCCTTGGGACTCCTTCTACAAGAGCTAATAGTATAATACCAAAGGTGTCCTTCATTTGGCTGTGAACATAAAGTTGATTTAAAATAACTTCAGGTACTATATCTCGTTTGGTTTCTATAACTATACGCATACCATCTTTATCTGATTCATCTCTTATATCAGCAATGCCTTCAATTTTTTTATTTCTGACATGATCAGCTATTTTCTCAATAAGATTAGCCTTGTTAACCTGATAGGGAATCTCATTAACAATAATATTTGACTTCCCGCCTTTTAAGGATTCTATAAAGGCTTTTGCTCTAACAGTAATTTTTCCCCTTCCGGTTTCGTAAGCCTGCTTAATTCCATCTAAACCTTCAATAGTTGCTCCTGTTGGGAAGTCTGGTCCTTTAACATGTTTAAGGATGTCGTCAACAGTTGCTTCTGGGTTATCAATAATTTCTACTGTAGCATTAATGACTTCAACAAGATTGTGAGGTGGGATTTTGGTGGCCATTCCTACCGCTATTCCCTCTGAACCATTTACCAAAAGGTTGGGGATCGAAGCTGGTAACACCATTGGCTCCTCTAATGTTTCATCAAAATTTGTCTGCCAATCAACTGTGTCTTTATCCAAATCTTTCAACATTTCACTGCCAAACCTCGTCATTCTTGCTTCTGTATATCGCATTGCGGCAGCATTATCACCATCGACAGATCCAAAATTTCCCTGACCATCTACTAATTCATGTCTCATAGAAAAGTCTTGAGCCATTCGTACTAAAGCATCATAAATAGATGAATCGCCATGAGGGTGATATTTTCCCATTACATCACCAACGATGCGTGCTGATTTTTTATATGGCCGGTTCCAATGAGAGCCAAGCTCATTCATTCCATAAAGAATTCGTCTATGAATTGGCTTAAGACCGTCCCGTGCATCTGGGAGAGCTCGAGAAACTATTACTGACATAGAATAGTTGAGATAACTCTCTTTCATTTCTTCTGTCAGGTCTCTTGGTATAGATATGCTACGTTGTTGATCCATTAAAATCTCGTTCTATACGTCCAAGTTGACGACAAACTTCGCTTGTGAAGTGATAAACTCTCGCCTTGCTTCAACATCACTACCCATCAACTCCATAAAAAGTTTTGATGCAACACTAGAATCACTTACCAAAACTTTATACATAGACCGGGAATTAGGATCCATGGTGGTTGACCACAGTTGCTCTTTATTCATTTCCCCCAAACCTTTATACCGTTGCAGGTCTATTCTTTGATTTTTATTTTCTTTTTTAAACCTATCAATAATAGAATCTCTCTCTTCATCATTAAAAGCGTATCTCTCTTTTTTCCCTTGCTTAATCCTATATAAGGGTGGTCTAGCTATGTATACATGACCACCAAAAATAAGGTCTGGCATTTTTCTGTATAAAAAAGTTAGAAGCAAGGTTCTAATGTGGCTCCCATCTACGTCTGCATCTGTCATAATGATAAGTTTTTTATAGCGTAATTTTTCTATATTAAACTCTGCGCCAGTCCGTTTCTCCCCTTCTTCTATATCACCATTACCTCCATAGCCTGTACCAAGTGCAGTGATAATTGTTTGAATTTCATTGTTAGAAAGAAGTTTATCAACTCTTGCTTTTTCAGCATTAATAACTTTACCTCTTAGTGGTAAAATTGCTTGGGTTCTTCTGTCTCTTCCTTGTTTTGCTGAGCCACCTGCTGAGTCTCCTTCTACAAGAAAAAGTTCGCACTCCTCAGGGTTTTTACTAGAACAATCTGCTAACTTTCCAGGAAGGGACCCTCCTTCCAAGGCTCCTTTTCTACGTATTAGTTCTCTTGCTTTACGAGCGGCAGCTCTGCTCCGGGCTGACATCACAGCTTTATCAATTATTCTTTTTCCAACAGAAGGATTCTGCTCTAAAAACTCTTGAAGCCCCTCATAAACAATGGCGTCCACAAGACCTTTAACTTCCCCGTTTCCTAGTTTTGTTTTGGTTTGCCCTTCAAATTGGGGTTCAGCTACTTTAACTGAAATAACAGCAGTAAGACCTTCTCTAAAATCTTCGCCAGAAAGAGAAATTTTCTCGTTTTTATTAGTTTTAATAAGTTTGTTTTTTGAGGAATAGGTATTCATAGCCCTTGTCAGGGCTGACCGAAGACCCGAAAGGTGCGTCCCACCTTCTATAGTATTTATATTATTAACAAAGGTTAGTATGTTTTCGTTATAACCATCATTGTAACGTAACGCTACCTCTACAGGCACCTCTCCTTTTTCTTTTGTTACAACTATAACTTTATTATGAAGTGCATTTCTAGAACTATCTAAAAACTTAACATAATCAGACAAGCCTCCTTTATATCTAAAAACTTCTTTTCTTTGATCCCCCTCAGAGCGTTCATCAGATATAGAGATTTCTAATTCTTTGTTGAGATAGGCTAATTCACGTAGTCGCTCAGAAACAACTTCGAAATCCCACGATATGTTTTTAAAAATTTTTTCGTCTGGGAAAAAGGTTATTTTTGTTCCTGTTTGTGTTGCTTTACCAGAAGGTTTTAACTGTGTTGCGGTTGCTCCACATTCGTATCTCTGAGAGTAAATTTTACCATCTCGTTTTACCTCAGCCTCTAGCCACATCGATAAAGCATTCACCACAGAAACTCCAACCCCATGTAAGCCACCAGAAACTTTATAACTTCCTTTGTCGAATTTTCCCCCAGCATGCAAAACCGTCATAACGACTTCCAGTGCTGGTTTTTTTTCGTCTTTATGAATATCTACAGGAATGCCTCGACCATTATCCTCTACAGAAATAGAATCGTCTGAATTTATAGTTACGGAAATTTTAGTACAATACCCTGCAAGCGCTTCGTCAACACTGTTATCAACAACCTCGTTAATTAAGTGGTGTAGTCCTCTTTTTCCTACATCACCGATATACATCGCTGGTCGTTTTCTAACTGCTTCTAGGCCCTCTAACACCGTAATGTTTTCAGCGCTATAATCTTTTTGGTTTGTTGCCATTTTAAATAACCCGTATGTCCTTAATTAGGTTTTCACCTAAAAACCTGTTCGTTTTTCTTAATAATTCATCTTTTTTCAAAACTATTTCATTTCTCCACACTGGTGTTGAAGCTTTTAAAATCAGTTGGTTTTTTTGGATTTGATGGGGTTTGCAGTTTTTTGCGATAGCTTTTCCTGCAATTTCTTCCCAATGAAAAAGTGGTTTGTTTTGGCGAAGTTTACGCTCAACACCGTTCTTTTTTAGGGTGTTTGCTAGAACTGTTCCGAGTTCTTCCACGAATATATTTTCTCCCGCTTAATAGATGTTAAATATCTAGGTTTCTGTTTTCTGGAAACGTTTTTTGTTTTTTTAGTTAGTTCTCATTGGCATTAAAAGCATGGTGTTCTCTTCGTTTTCAGCCTGTGTTTCTGGACCAATTAATGTGGCTGATGTTGGTGTGTTCATCTTTAGTTCAATGTTTTTTGTGTCTAAGTGTGATAAGATGTCAATCAAATAGTTTGCGTTAAACCCCATGGATATGTTTTCTGAATCATATTCAACCACCATTGTTTCTTTAGCACTTGTAGCGTTTTCAGCATCTTCAGTTGTAATCTCCGCTAAATTGTTACTTAGTTTAAGCTCTACTTGTCGTGTGGATCGGTTTGAAAAAATGCTAACCCTCTTAATTGAGGAAAGAAGATCTTCCCTGTTCACAAAAAGTGTTTTGTTGTTATCTTTTGGTAAAACTGCTTTATAATCAGGGTATTGCTCATCAACTATTCTTGAAAAAACTGTAATGTGTCCAAATGATATAGTTACGTGATTATCACCAATCCAAAGCACTGAATTCTCTTCTACGTCTAAATATGATAAAACTAAACCAAGAAATTTTTTGGGTATAATTACATTTCCTTCATATCCCGCTGATGTAAAATCTCTTCTAGCACACACAGATAGTCTGTGTCCATCTGTGGCTATTGAGCTTATCTTGTCTGGTCTAACCTCTAGCAGGGCTCCCATTAAAGATGGTTTTAACTCATCTGAACTCAGTGCAAAAGAGGTTTTATCAATTATTCTTTTTAAGGTTGAAGATGAAATTTTTATTTCTTTTTTATTGTCAACTTCTGGCATGGAAGGATAATCTTCAGGTCCTGATCCAGCGATATCATAGCTTCCAAAAGAAGTTTGAATAATAATTCGTGATTCATTAATTACTTCTATACTTATTTCCGTTTCAGGGAGTGCATTTGTAATATCCATAAGAGTTCTGTGCGGTATTGCTATTGACCCTTCTCCTTCAATGGATGCACTTATAATTGTTACCACGGTTATTTCTAGATCCGTTGCACGAAGCTCTAGTTCATTTTCGCGAGCTGAGAACAATACATGGTTTAAAATAGGAATCGTAGATCGTGTGGGAGTGCCTTTAGATAGGTGCTGCAGGCTAGCCTGCAGCGCGTTCCTTGATATTGTGATTTTCATCATAATACTAAGGTTTTAAAGTTTTGAAAATTTAGGTTTGGTAGCATAGGGTTAAATCCTGATTTTAGATTAGTCAAATTTTTAATGTCTTACAACATTTTTTTGTTGAAAAAACCATCTTCATATTTATTAATATTTATTTATAATAAATAAGTATTTATTATATAAGCTGTTTATTACTTAAAAAAAAAAAAAGAAACTCCTTAAGTCCCCCCTTTTTTAATTTATTGAAAGAGTCACCTAATAAAATAGTTTATGTGTATAAAATGTTGAAAAAGCTTGTTTCCCAAACAATAAATTTTTTTGATTGATGAATAACATAGTTGTTAACATTCTTATTATAAAATGTGGAGTTTTTAATAAGAGGAAACTAATCTTTTGTTAACAAGTTTTCTACATAAATAGCTGAAGAAGCATTCATTAACCAATCCTGAAATCGATCATTTTTCTTTTCCGCCACAGCTAAGCCCTCAATTTCAGCCCAATGTGTTTCTAAAGATGGTTTTCCACCCACTCGAACCTCACTTACAAACAAGAGATGAAACCCTTCTTCAGCTGTTATTGGTGTCGAGCAAACCGAAACATCTAGTTCCGGTAAAACCAACCGTATAGCCTCTACCGGAAAACGATCGGAATCAATCCAGCCAAGACGCCCCCCCGAATCTTTTGTGCTAGCATCCCCTGAATATTTTTTTGCAAACAGAGAGAAGTCTTTTATTGTTTTAATACTATCTTTAAGAGCCAAAGCTTTGGAATACGTCCTGTCTTCATCTTTTGGACCCGATTTTGGGGTTATTAAAATGTGTCTAGTATTAATTTTGTCGCCTAAAAGCTCAACAGTCTCAATAACATGATAACCAAATTCAGTTTTTACCACAGGGCTGATTTCACCCGGCTGAAGCGAATAGGCTATGCGCTCATAGGCCGGAACCAGCGTTCCTCGGCCCACAAAGCCGAGCACACCACCCTGTTTTGCCGAACCAGGATCCTCTGAATAAAGCTCAGCGAGGCGGGAAAAGTCAGAACCCCCGACAATTTCACCCCTTAAAGAATCAGCTAACGAAAAAGCCAAACCAAGGCTCTCTTCTCCGGGCTCGATCGGCAAATAAATATGACTAGTGTTGTAAGCAGTAGGAACCGTTCTCAAAGAATCTTTAAACTTGTTGTAAAACACAACTGTTTCATCTCTTGTTACAACAACATCACCAAACAATTGTCCTTGATATCGCTCAGCAATTAGTTGTTCTCTCATGTCTGGCCACCACTCTCTGCGAAGCTCACTTAAACGCTTGCCAAGCATTCCTTCTAGTCGCTCCTCGGACCCTGCTTGGGCAATTGACTGAGCAATATACTGTTCAACAGCTTGGTCAACCTCCCGGTCTTCAACCTCAATACTTTCTACTTCCGCAATTTCTAATATAAGCTTTTGGTTTATTAAAGATTCTATTACCCTAGATTGTAATTGTTCTAGTTCTTTGGTGTTGGTCCGAGGGTCTAAACGTTGTTCCATTGCTGTCATTTGTACCAATTGAGCAACATCGCTTTTTAAAATTACATGCTCTCCAACAATCGCAGCAACCCCATCAACCAGGTTTTGTCCTGTTAAAACAAACAAAAAAGAACAAACAAACAAAAACCTTCTCAATAAAAAACTAATACTTTTCATTCTTCTTCCTCTTTGGTTTTATCATTAACCCCTAGCGTTTTGTGTTCTTTTGTTAGGCTGTCTAACAGGCTGGAAAACAAAGACCCGCGCTTCTTTCTATATATTTCTTGTGAAACATCATCATACACCTCATCTAAACCAACAAAAGAATCAGCTGGAAAAAAATCTAACACCTCAAAAACGTGAAAACCAAACTTAGATTCAACTGGACCTACAATTATATTGCTTTTATTCTTACTAAATAATAGCGCATCTACCTCTTGTGGAAGAGAGCCTGGAGAAATAGTTCTGGGCGACGCTTTGTGCTTTTTTATTGTCGTTGCGCGGATTGTTGGGTTGTATAGGGAAAGAGCTTCTTTGGTCGCAACAGCCTCCTCCAAAGTGTTTAGCAGAAACGATAAAACACGCAACTGGTTTGTAGCCCTTTTAAACCTGTGTTTATTTTTAATATAGTGAGACCGAATCTCATCCATACTTACCGTTATTCTTGAAGACTGGTATTCCTCCCAAAAAAGACGACCCAACAAAGCCTCCCGATATTGTTCCACCAACAACTCTGTTTTTTCATTATAACCCCCACCGCTTTTTTGATAGGCCGCATAGAGCAGTTTGTTGGTATTAGTAGAACCTTGAACGCTGTTTGGTTTTTCATCAGAAACATGCTTTTCCCCGCTCTTTTTTTCGGGGGTGCAACCCAAAAAAAACAACAAGAAACAGGCGACACAACCAACCCTAAAAACAATCTTTGTATTCGACATTAACATTCTTGGAAGTTAACCGCTTGAACGGCTGGATTCAAACGTGTATTCTAGCGTAAACAGACAGTCAACAATTGAATTTAATGAAAGAAAAAGACCTCCGTTGCCACCAGACTTATTTATTACTGAATACGGCAGACCTATTGTTGATACAGAACCCAACACCTTTCCTATAGAGTCTACAAGATTACAATCTTTTGAAAACAAAATCACAGCACCTTGTTCGGAAACTTCAATTGATTCTACAGAAAAACCAACACAGGACAACCGTATTCTTTTTATCGAAAGCAGACCCATCACTTCTTTTGGGGGGGGGCCAAAACGATCACACATTTCTTCTTCTATTAGCACCACCTTTTCAACTTTATCTGCCGACGATAAAAGTTGGTAAAAATACAAACGATCATCTTGTTCTTCAATATACTCAGAAGGTATAAGGGCGTCACCAACAACAGAAACCCCCACTTTTTTTTCACTTAAAAGAGATGTGTTTTTTGAGGCCCCACCCCTTATTGCAGCTGCCTCTCGCACAATTTTTGTGTAAAGGTGAAAACCAACAGCCGCCAAATGACCGCTTTGCTCTACACCAAACAAATTTCCACCACCTCTCATTTCTAGATCACGCATAGCAACAGCAAAACCAGATCCTAACTCCGAATTATATTGAATCGTTCGAAGGCGTTCTCTAGCATTAACACCAATATCAGATTGAGGTAAAACCAAATAACAATATGCCTGAACAGACGACCTACCAACCCTTCCTCGCATTTGATAAAGCTGAGCAAGACCATACAGGTGAGCATTGTTTATAAAGATGGTGTTAACATTTGGAAGATCAATCCCAGCTTCTATTATTGTTGTAGAAAGAAGCAAATCGAACTCACCATTTACCATTTTTAACATAACACCCTCTAACTCTTCAGGCTTTAATCTACCATGAGCTAAACCAATTTTTAGGTCAGGCAAAAGCTGGTGCAACCCCCTTTTTAACTCGGGAATCTCAGAAATGTTGCTATTTACAAAGAATATTTGGCCACCACGACCAACTTCATATAATATCGCACTTTTTAAAAATTCTGGCTGAAACTCTTCAACAGAAGTTATTATTGGAAGTCTTCCAGGGGGAGGGGTCTTTATAGTAGAAATGTCACGTATCCCAGAAAGAGAAAACTGAAGCGTTCTAGGAATCGGTGTAGCGCTCATACTTAAAACATCAGCACCCAAACAAAAATCTCTGAGAAATTCTTTTTGTTTAGCACCAAAGCGATGCTCCTCATCGATAACAACCAACCCTAAATTAGGAACCGAAACAGCCTTTGAAAGCAATCGGTGGGTTCCCACCACCACACAAACCTTACCAGAAGCTAGAGAATGAAGGATGTTTTTCACCTCTTTTGATTCTGTTAATCTAGAAAATTGCTTAACCTCTACCCCTAATAGAGCAAACCTTTTTGAAAAACTATTGAACAGTTGATTTGCAAGAATTGTTGTTGGAGCCAACACAAGAACCTGCTTACCAGCCACTAAAGCGCTGTAAGTCGCACGAATAGCCACCTCAGTTTTTCCAACACCAACATCCCCACAAATCAACCTATCCATAGGTTTTTTACTTTTCATATCCTTTTGTACTTCTTCAAGACACCTTATTTGATCTTCTGTTTCAGAATAAGGAAAAGACTCAACCAACCCATCCATGTCTATACCATCAGAAGAAAAAGAGAAACCCTCAACCTCCTCTCTGTCACCATAAATTTCTACAAAACGGTCTAACATTTCTCCCGCAGCCTTTAAAACCCCTTTTTTTGTTTTAGACCAGCGACTAGAGCGCAAGTCAGTCAAAACAACATTGTCGTCGTTAGAAATATAATTAGAAATAAGACCCAAACTATCTAGGGGAACATGAACCAAATCACCACGCTTAAACTCAAGAGCAACACATTCTCGCAAAACCCCATCCTTAGAAACCGTAGACAACCCAAGATATAAACCAACACCCAAATTTTCGTGAACAACAGGTTTTTTCCACGGAAAGACCAACAAATGATCAGAAGGCAGATCCTTTTTATTTGGAACAGAAGATAAAACTGGTTTTTGTTTGATAGCAAATATTGAATATAAAGAAACCCAAAATACACCCAACACACCAGAAGAAAAAGACGCGCCAAAAGGCAGGTTGGTTATAAGAAAAGGGTCAAGAGAAGGATTTTTGTCGACAACTACATTGTGAGCTTTCCCACAAAAAAGCAGACAACCAAAAGATGAGGCCTCAAATTTTTTAATTAAAGGCTTTAAAACAACCGGGTTATTAATGAAACTAGGGTGTGTTACACAAGCGAGATCAAAAGGTTGGTTAAAGGAATGTAGAAGAGGAGCAAGATCATAAATTTTAGAAGGCCCAACAGGTACCAAGGAAAAAATAGCTAAAGCAAATTGTTCCGACATGTTTTTTCCACCGCCCCCTTCAAAAATTTTTAAAGGAGGAACAACCTCTACCTTTTCAAAATCCAAAACCTCAACCATTTTTTGTGTAGACAAATCAAAAGACCTAACCGTAACAAGCTTTTCACCATAAAACTCTAACCTCAAAGGCACCGAAGAACCCAAAACGAAACAATCTATAATTGAACCTCTAACAGCATAGGTTCCAGGAGAATCCACCTGCCGAACCACATCAAGACCCCACTCATTAAAAAGAGAGATAAGTTGAGACCTGGTTTTTATTGAACATAATCGTAAGGGCTCAGAACCACCCCTCTGTATAATAGACCCAATATTATCAACAATCTCTGGTGACACCAGAAGAAAAGAGCCTACACCAGCTGAAAAAGAGTTTATATTGTGAAGATCAGCCCCCGACAATTCACTGGCAGAAGATCGAGAGACATTAAAAGCCGACCCCGGCTCAATTATTGACAGCTCCTCAAAAAGCCTTTGGCGGTCACGAAAACCCTCTACAGACACGACACAACGGAAAGATTTCAAATGAGAGAGCCATAATAGCAAAAACGGAACAAGAGAAGAATGCACGTTTACAAACGAAGGTAAAGAATTTGAAGGGAAACAAAAACTTTCCTCTATAGATCGACCAAGCCTTATTAACAGTTCTTGCAAAGACAACGGCGAAGATGTTTCACGTGAAACAGGGTCCACTATGAAACAAGGAGAACAGACAGGGCAGCTACGTCAGCTGGAGAAACTCCTGAAATACGTGAAGCCTGTCCAATGGTTTGAGGTCGAACCAACGAAAGTTTTTCACGCGCTTCCAAAGAAATAGCACCACAATTATTATAATTGAAATTGTAGGGAATAGGAGACAACTCATTTTGCTCTAAACGCTTTATGAGAGAGTTTTGCCTTTCAATATATCCATCATATTTGATGATTGTTTCCATTTCATCTAGCAAATCCCAACACTGCTCTTTAGTAAAAGAAGAGAGATCCACGTTAATTATAGATAAGCCAAGAACATCATTAATTGAAACGGAGGGCCTTCGCAACATTTCAGCAATAGAAAGTTTTATTCTCGTTTCTTTTTCCCCTGATTTTAAGAGCAAGGAATTTGCATCTTTGATAGAAGGCCTAATATGCAACGAAGCGGACTTAAAACGCTTAATGAAAGACCGTTTTTGCTCAACACTCTCAAAATCTTTGTCATCAAGCAAGCCAATCGACCTTCCTATCTTTGAGAGCCGAAGATCCGCATTGGTATGTCGCAGTAATAAGCGATATTCTGCATGTGAAGTAAACATTCTGTAGGGCTCAAGCGTGTCTTTTGTTACAAGATCATCGATTAGCACGCCCATGTAGGCATTATCTCTTCCAAGAACAATTGCCGGCTTGTTCTGAACAAACCGACTAGCGTTAATACCCGCCAACAAACCTTGAGCGGCAGCTTCTTCATATCCAGATGTTCCGTTTAGCTGCCCTGCGAAAAACAAACCAGCCACATCTTTTGTCTCTAAAGAAGATTTTAATTGAGAAGGAAGAAAAAAATCATACTCTATAGCATAACCAGG
>TARA_B100000686_G_scaffold353328_1_pt1 | contig 14615 bp, 9 predicted proteins | sample TARA_B100000686 | Tara Oceans TARA_B100000686 (sample SAMEA2622733) | marine metagenome | biome: marine biome (ENVO:00000447); feature: marine epipelagic mixed layer (ENVO:xxxxxxxxx); material: "saline water (ENVO:00002010), including plankton (ENVO:xxxxxxxx)" | depth 150 m
CTTGATACCCAGCCGACCGGTGGACGGTTCGATGGAGTTTATGGGGTACTGACCGGACTGGAGGTGATCCGCAGCCTGAATGATCATGGAATTCAGACTCGGCACCCGGTCGAGGCAGCGTGTTGGACCAATGAGGAAGGCAGTCGTTTCGCACCGGCCATGGTGGCGTCTGGTGTCTTTGCCGGTATTTATGACCTGGAGTACGGCCTGTCTCGTGCGGACGAAGAAGGCAAGACCATGGGTGAAGAGCTGGAGCGGATCGGCTATGCCGGTGATGAACCAATGGGTCGGCCGCTGCATGCTTATTTTGAAGCCCATATTGAGCAGGGGCCTATCCTGGTGGAGGAGGGCATTGAGATCGGTGTCGTGACCGATGCCCAGGGACAACGATGGTATGAACTCGAACTGACAGGCAGAGAATCACACGCCGGGCCAACGCCGATGGACCGGCGCCAGGATGCCCTGCTGGGAGCCGCAAGAGTGGTCAGCCTCGTCAACGAGACTGGCCTTGCCCACGCCCCATTGGCTTGTGCAACAGTCGGCATGGTAAATGTCCACCCGAACTCGCGGAATGTTATTCCCGGACGGGTCTTCCTGACGATCGATATCCGCCATCCCGACGATACAGTCCTGTCAAAAATGGATCAGGCCATCCGTGACGGTGTCCAGCGGATTGCCTCTGAAGGGGGTTTATCGTTTGATCTTGAACAGATCTTTTACTACGCGCCCGTACCGTTTGATCAGAGTTGTGTCGAGGCCGTGGACGGGGCTGCCCAATCCTGTGGATACAGCGCCCGCAAGATCGTTACCGGTGCCGGCCATGATGCCTGTTTCATTGCCCATGCCGCTCCGACCTCGATGGTGTTTATCCCCTGTATTGATGGGATCAGCCATAACGAAGTGGAGGACATCGAACCGGAGTGGTCCACCGCCGGGGCAAACGTCATGTTCCGTGCCATCTTGTCCAAAGCCGGGCACGCCGACGGTTAGACTGGAAAGAGGACTGCTTCGGTGACTCAGACAGTGCATACGGGGTCTGCGGTCGTACACACCAGCGATCTTTCGCTGGAGTTCAGTACGGACGATGGACCCGTACATGCACTCGCGAACATAAATCTCGACATTGCGGCGGGAGAATTTATCTCGCTAATTGGTCCATCAGGGTGCGGCAAGACAACATTGCTCAGGGTGATTGCAGATCTCGAGACGCACACAGGCGGTGAGATCCAGGTCAATGGTGTCAGCCCGCGAGAAGCCCGTGAGAGCAGGGCATACGGCTATGTCTTTCAGGCACCAGCGTTGTACCCATGGAGAACGGTGCGGCGCAACGTCATGTTGCCGCTCGAGATCATGGGGGTCTCGCGGCAGGAGCGTGAAGCGCGGTGTGCGCAATATCTTGATCTGGTGAATCTTGGCGGCTTTGAGAACAAATATCCCTGGCAACTATCGGGCGGCATGCAGCAACGCGTCTCCATCGCCCGGGCCCTGAGCGTCGAACCCGAGTTGTTGCTGATGGATGAGCCCTTTGGGGCGCTGGACGAAATCACCCGGGATCACCTGAATCAGCAACTCCTGGAACTCTGGGGAAAGACAGGTAAAACGGTCGTTTTTGTGACCCACTCTATTCCGGAAGCGGTATTTCTCTCGTCCCGCGTTGTGGTGATGTCTCCAAGACCCGGACAGGTGATCGACGACATTTCGTGCAATCTCCCCCGGGAGCGGACTTTGGATATCCGCGAGACACCCGAGTTTCTTGAGATCGCCCACCGGGTACGCGAGGGCCTGAAGGCGGGGCACAGTTATGACGATGATTAACCGTCTGGTCCATCAGGGGACATTTTTGCCGGTACTCACGGTAGTGACGAGTCTGATAGTGATCTGGTATGCGGGGGCGGTTTATCTCAACAGCACGCAGTTGATTGACCGCTATCAAAAAAAGGGAGTCGACTGGGACATCAGCCGACTGGCGCAGGATGCCTGGAAAATGGAGCGGCCAGTGCTACCCGCTCCGCACCAGGTTGGTGTTGAGCTCAAAAAAACCGTGATCGACAAGCGGGTGACTTCAAAACGCAGTTTGGTGTATCACGCCGGAATCACGTTGTCGTCGTCGCTGTTGGGATTTGCACTCGGGACGCTTCTCGGCATCGCGCTCGCTATCGGGATCGTCTATGTCACCACGCTTGATCGAAGTCTGATGCCCTGGATTATTGCGTCTCAAACGGTGCCGATCCTGGCGTTGGCGCCGATGATCATTGTGGTGCTGGGCTCAATCGGGATCACGGGGCTTTTCCCGAAGTCGGTGATCTCCATGTACCTGTGCTTCTTCCCGGTCGTGGTCGGCATGGTGAAGGGGCTTCGATCGCCCGAGCCCATACTCATAGATCAGATGCGCACCTACTCGGCCAGCCCGACCCAAGTCTTCTTCAAGCTGCGTCTGCCGGCTTCAATACCATTCCTGTTTGCGTCGCTGAAGGTGGCCATCGCGTTGAGTGTTGTCGGCGCCATCGTTGCTGAGTTACCCACAGGTGGACAGGGAGGACTGGGCGCCCGTCTTCTCACCGGCTCCTACTATGGTCAGATTACGATGATCTGGTCAGCGCTGATAGTCGCTTCGGTCGTATCAGCGCTCTTAGTGACAGCAGTTGGGCGTTTGGAAAGGATTGCGCTACGCAGACTAAACGGCGGCCAGGTGGTGGCGGTGTGAGCGTGGGTTCAAGAAAAGTCCCTGGATCGGTATTGGCGGGTGGCTTGTTACTCCTGCTGGCATTTTTTGGTTCGCCTGCGCCTGAAGTGAAATGGATTAACTTCGCGGGGGTCTGGGTTACAGCCGGTTCGCTTGCAGGCGTTCTGGTGCTTTCTCTTTTGGGGCCGACTTCATCGCTATGGAGTCGCGCCGCTCAGTTGGCACTACTCAGCTCAGCGCTTTTGGGTACGCTTGACCTTGTGCATTTGGAGTCGATCAGCGGATCTGCTGAGGTCGGATTCTGGTTGCTGGTTATCTCCTTAGGTTTTGTCGTCTGGCACGTGATGCAGCGATTCAGTCAGGCTAAACCCAAGGTAGCGTGGCTGCAAATGATGTTCCGCATCATCGTACCTGGGATCTTCGGTGCCTGGTTTTTAGCCCTGTGGGAGCTGGTGACTATCGGATTCGGAATTCCGCGGGTATTGCTGCCTTCGCCCGGTCTCGTAGGTGATGCCATCAGCGGATCGCTGAACATTCTTGCTGCAGATTTCCAGCAGACCGTGGTGCGCGCTGTGATTCCCGGGTTTGTCATAGGCAATCTTGCTGGATTCGCCGCTGCCTTGGTCGCGGACCGGTGGGGATTTCTGGGGCGGGGACTATTGCCCGTGGGCAACCTGGTCAGCGCAATCCCGATTATCGGGATCGCCCCGATTATGGTGATGTGGTTTGGATTCGACTGGCAGTCCAAAGCCGCGGTCGTCGTCATCATGACCTTTTTCCCGATGCTGGTGAATACCATGAGCGGGCTTCGCAGCGCAGGCGCTATGGAATTGGACCTAATGCGCGCTATTGGAGCGAGCCACTGGCAATCATTCCTTCAGGTGAGATTGCCGACCGCACTGCCGTTTATTTTCAATGCACTCAAGATCAACTCGGCTCTGGCCCTGATCGGGGCCATCGTTGCAGAGTTCTTCGGCACACCCATCGTTGGGATGGGGTTTCGCATCTCGACTGAGGTCGGGAGGATGAATATGGAGATGGTTTGGGCATCAATCGCCTTGGCGGCAGTGTCTGGATCAGTGTTCTATGGTTTACTGGCGGTAGCGGAAAGACGGGCGACATTTTGGCACCCCTCCTTCCGCAAACCGTCGTAAAAACGCCCCTAGGGGCACGTTCAACCAAACAGAGGAGGTTAACTATGAGACGCAACATTACGACCCTCATCCTGGCTGCGGCAATGGGTATGGCCAGTTCGGTGGCCCTGGCTGCGGACAAGGTCACCCTGCAGTTGAAATGGGTGACACAGGCGCAGTTCGCCGGCTACTTCGTCGCGAAAGACAAGGGTTTTTATAAAGAAGAAGGACTTGATGTCACGATCAAGCCCGGTGGACCAGACGTGGCGCCTCCGCAGGTGATCGCCGGCGGCGGTGCGGACGTCATCATTGACTGGATGCCTTCGGCCTTGGCATCGCGCGAGAAAGGTTTGCCATTGGTGAATATTGCGCAGCCATTTAAGCGTTCCGGCATGATGCTGACCTGCCGTAAGGACAGTGGCGTTAAAACACCATCCGATTTTCCTGGCCGAACCCTGGGCGTATGGTTCTATGGGAATGAATATCCGTTCCTGAGTTGGATGAGCCAGCTGGGGGTCCCGACTGATGGCAGTTCACAAGGTGTGACGGTCTTAAAGCAGGGCTTTAATGTCGACCCTATTCTCCAGAAGCAAGCGGATTGTGTGTCGACCATGACCTATAACGAGTACTGGCAGATTATTGATGCCGGTCTTGGCGCCGACGAATTGGTCACTTTCAAATATGAAGACCAGGGTGTCGCAACACTTGAGGATGGCCTGTATGTCCTGGAAGACAACCTGAAGGACCCGGCGTTCGTCGATAAGATGGCTCGTTTTGTCCGTGCTTCTATGAAAGGCTGGGCATGGGCCCGGGAGAACAGTGATGCGGCAGCGGACATCGTGCTTGAGAACGATGAGACCGGCGCCCAGACTGAAAAACACCAGCGTCGGATGATGGGCGAGATCAACAAGCTCACGGCGGGCGGCGGCAAGCTCGCTGAAGGCGACTATGAGCGTACGGTGGCGACGTTGATGAGTGGCGGCTCTGACCCTGTCATCTCAAAAGCACCTTCAGGCGCCTGGTCTCACGCAGTTTGGGACGCGGCCTTTTAGGCCAAGCCGGGCTTGCTGTAAAGCTGTAACTATAGGGCAAAAGCAGGGGCCCCGGATTCAGGCGAATCCGGGGCCAGCCTGCTGTGCCCGATTTGACGACTGGAACGGCGGGCACCGCCGGTAAGGTCTTTGGAGAAGGAATGATTAGTCGGAAGGATTAGCGGGAAGGATGAAAAAGTGGAACTGATCACAACAGCGCATAACGGGCCATCGGGCGTCGCTGCCGAGCGGCTGAATGAAGCCGAGTGCCAGAGTAATTTCTGTGAGATGCATGCGCCTCTCGAGGGGAACGCAGCTCGCGTCGAAGCCGAGCGGTGCTATTTTTGCTTTGATGCGCCGTGTACCGAGGCGTGCCCGACCGGAATCGATATTCCGGGATTTATCCGCATGATTGCCAGCGGCAACGCTGTCGGTGCCGCGGGCCTTATTCTCGAAGAGAACATCATGGGAGGGACTTGTGCAAGAGCCTGTCCGGTAGAGACTCTGTGTGAGGGCGTCTGTGTCCGCAATCACGGCGATGATCGGCCGGTGACGATCGGATTGCTGCAACGCTTTGCAGTGGACGATGCGCTTGAACAAGGTACCCGGTTTTTTTCGCGCAATGAGCAGACTGGCAAGTCAATTGGTGTCGTGGGGGCTGGGCCCGCGGGCCTCTCTTGTGCTCACCGTCTGTCGGTGCTCGGGCATGATGTCGTGGTCTATGAGGCCAGACCGAAGTCCGGCGGTCTGAACGAGTATGGTCTTGCTGCGTACAAGATGCTAAATGGATTCGCGCAGAGAGAGACAGAGTTCATTACCTCGCTCGGCGGAATCGAGATTGTCCACGACACGATCCTGGGAAAGGATGTCAGCCTGGAGGAGTTACAGGAGTGTCACGATGCACTTTTTCTGGGGATTGGACTGGGCGGCGGCAACAGGCTCGGCATCCCTGGAGAAGACGCCGAGGGCGTTGCCGACGCTGTCGCGTTTATTGATGATCTTCGACAGACCGACAAGCTCTCTTCTGTCCCGGTCGGTCGGCAGGTCGTCGTCATCGGAGGAGGCATGACGGCTATTGACGCAGCGGTTCAGGCCAGGTTACTGGGTGCGGAAGAGGTCACCATCGCCTATCGCAGGGGTACAGACGCGATGAAGGCCAGTATTGTCGAGCAGGAGTTTGCGAAGATCCGGGGCGTCTCTATCCGGTATTGGGTGCAGCCCAGTGCCGTGAGGCTCGAGGAAGGTCGGGCGGTGGCAGTGGAGTTTCAGGTGGGTGCCGATTCAGCCGACGGAGAAAAATTCGCGATTCCCGCGGATATGGTCTTGAAGGCGATCGGCCAGGGCCCGCACCTGGAACGAGCCGGATCGGTGGGCCCATTTGAACAGGTGGACGGGCGTCTCGTGGTAGACGAGAACCGGCAGACTTCCTGTCCGGGAATCTGGGCGGGCGGGGACTGCATTGCCGGCGGTGATGATCTGACCGTAAGTGCTGTACAGGACGGAAAAGTAGCGGCGAACAACATCCATCAGGCGCTTTCGCTTTAGGCCCGGTTGGGCTGTCGAGCGGAGGGTAACGAAGTGCACAGAGGTTCGTCACGGCGGGAAAACGGCAACAAGAGCAAAACGCAAAGAGCAAAGAGTCAATAGGAGGAGAGACCCATGAGCGATCTCAAAACTAATTTTGTCGGGATCGAATCCCCGAACCCATTCTGGCTGGCCTCCGCGCCTCCAACAGACAAGGCCTACAACGTCAATCGCGCATTTGAGGCCGGCTGGGGCGGCGTGGTCTGGAAAACCCTTGGAGAAGCAGGCCCGCCGATTGTGAATGTCAGTGGCCCTCGCTACGAAGTCCTGCATGGCAACGATCGCAGCGTGATCGGCTTCAACAACATCGAGCTGATTACGGACCGGCCTTTGGGGCTCAATCTTCAGGAGATCAAGCAGATAAAGAAGGACTGGCCGGATCGGGCCCTGGTGGTGTCATTAATGGTGCCCTGTCAGGAGGCCGCGTGGAAATCGATATTGAGTCAGGTGGAAGACACCGGGGCCGATGGACTCGAACTTAATTTCGGCTGTCCCCATGGCATGTCAGAACGCGGCATGGGCGCTGCAGTGGGGCAGGTTCCTGACTATGTTGAGATGGTGGCGGCGTGGTGCAAGGAGTATTCGCGGCTTCCCGTCATCGTGAAACTCACCCCGAATGTCACCAATATCCGCCAGCCTGCCCGGGCCGCGAGAAAAGGCGGCGCGGATGCGGTTTCATTGATCAATACCATAAATTCCGTAATGTCGGTGGACCTGGATTCGCTGAGTATTAACCCGACGATAGACGCCATGGGGACCCACGGCGGTTACTGTGGTCCGGCGGTCAAGCCGATTGCGCTTCACATGGTGTCTGATCTTGCACGTGATCCGGAGTGTGAGGGCTTGCCCATTTCAGCGATCGGCGGTATCAGTAATTGGCGGGACGCCGCTGAGTTCCTCTTATTGGGGGCGGGTAACGTGCAAGTGTGCACCGCCGCGATGACGCACGGATTTAAGATCGTCGACGATATGATCGTTGGCTTGAGCCGCTTTATGAAGGGAAAAAGTTTTGCATCGGTTTCAGATATGGTGGGGCGGGCCGTACCGTCACTCACAGATTGGCAGCATCTGAATCTCAACTACACCGTGAAGGCACAGATCGATCAGGATTTGTGTATCAAGTGCGGCCGCTGTCATATTGTGTGTGAAGATACGTCGCATCAGGCCATTTACGCACGGCACAACGGTGAACGGCGCTACGAGGTTAACGAGGAGGAGTGTGTCGGCTGCAACCTTTGCGTCACGGTCTGTCCTGTGGAGAATTGCCTCACGTTGCGCAAATTGGAAAACGAAGTGGATGTGCGCACGGGGCAGATGGTGAGCTCTGCCGAAAAACTGCAGTGGACCCGGCACCCGAACAATCCGATGGCCAACGCAGACGGCTGACCGGCCCGACTGGATACGATCGAAACGTCTGTAGATCAGTGACCCGCAGAGCAACCAGAAAAAAACTTAAAGGAAACAAAATGGCACAGGAACAAGAGCAACAGCAGCAGGAGTGGGTCGATCGCGATGCAACGCATCTGGTTCATCCTCTGCATAACCCGGCCGCGCACGCCTCAGCCCGCGTCTGGGCCGGTGGAGAAGGGGCCTATCTCATCGATGCAGACGGAAACCGTTTTATCGACTGTCTGTCGGGGCTGTGGAACAACACAGCCGGAAATGGCCGACATGAGCTTGCCGATGCTGCGTCGAAGCAGATGCGGGAGATGGGATTTGCCTCGGGCTACACCGGGAGTACGAATCCGCGTGCGATCGAGCTTGCAGAGCGTCTGGCAGACGTAACCTACCCAAACATCAATCACTTCTATCTGACATCGGGCGGGGGCGAGTCAACCGACAGCAACATCAAGATGGCCCGCTACTACTGGAAGGTAAAAGGCAAGCCGGAGAAAACCAAGGTTATTTCCAGAATCTGGGGCTACCACGGCGTAACCTTTGCGGCCATGTGCGCGACCGGTATCGCACCCTATTGGGGAATGTTTGAGCCGCGTATTCCCGGATTTGTCCACATTCCCAGTCCCTATCCGTATCTGTATGAGGCGCCGGAAGGAGCTCAGAGTCAGGGGATCGCAGCAGCGAATGAGCTTGAGAAGAAAATCCTCGAAGAGGGGCCGGAAACGGTCGCCATGTTCATAGCGGAACCCGTACAGGGCGCTGGAGGGGTGATCGTTCCGCAAGATGATTACTTCCCCCGTATCCGGGAGATCTGTGACAAGTACGAGGTTCTGCTGGTCTCGGACGAGGTCATCACCGGCTTCGGCCGCACCGGAAAGATGTTCGGACTTGAACATTGGGGCGTTCAGCCTGATTTAATTCAGTTCGCGAAAGCAGTGACGTCAGGCTATTTCCCCCTTGGCGGAATCGGGATCAGTGATGAGATTGCCGATGTGATGAACCAAAGCGGCTCTCCCTGGATGCATGCGTATACCTACAGTTCCCATCCGGTGGGCTGCGCTGTCGCTCTGGCCATGCTCGACATCATTGAGCGCGAGTTATTTGTGGAACAGGCCAGGACAAAAGGTCAACGCCTGCTTGTGAAACTCAAGGACGCACTCGCTGATCATCCGCACGTAGGAGATGTTCGCGGACTCGGGATGATGTGTGGGGTGGAATTTGTCAAAGACAAGGCAACCAAGACGCTTTTTGATGCGGGTGAGGCGATTGGCCCGAAGATTCATAATGAGACGGTAAAGCGGGGCATGTTCTCCCGTGTTCGGGGCGATGTGTACTGCGTCGCCCCGCCCATCGTCACCGACGAAAACACGCTGGATCAGATTCCGGAGATTCTGGCCGACGCCACGCGGGCGGTGCTTGGGTAATCTTGAAAATCTAAGGTGAGCGACCCGGCCTGGGGCCGGGTCGCTCATTCGACTGCATTCGACGCTTTCCCTCTGGCCTACGGCCGGTCGCTTTGTCATGCTTAGGGCATGGCTGTTCTGGATAAAATAAAATCCTGAAGCATGTCCGAGGCTCCATCACCGGCGCGAGCGGGACGCAGTGCCCGTAAACGTGCCCGCGAGGATCGCAAAGTTGCTCGGACGGGCGCATCGCAGGTTTCGCAATTAGCGTTTGGTCCTCTAATCAATTCATATCCCCCGCTTGATCCGTTAACCGAAGAACAGCTCGAAGCCATTCACCAGGCGTCACTGGACCTCTTGCGGGATGGCGGCATTGAGGTCATGAGCGAGCGGGTCCGCCGCGCTTTTGAAAAAGAAGGGGCGAAGGTGCTCGAGGACCGCGACGTGGTGCTCGCCGATCCGGACATGATCGTTGAGCTGGTCAGCCGCGCACCTAGCACTTTTACCCTGACTCCACGTAACCCGCAGCGAGCGCTTCAGTTAGGCGGCAACCAGAGCTATTTCGGGATGGTGTCAGGGCCTCCCAATGTACATGATCGGGTCAACGGGCGTCGCCCCGGCAACTTTGCGGACTACCAAAAGCTGCTGAGTCTCGGTCAGCACTTCAACGTGATAGGCCTATTCGGCAATCAGACGGTTGCGACCACAGACCTGCCCCCAACGACGCGGCATCTGGACTGCTATCTCGCAAACCTCTCCCTGACAGACAAGATCTTTTCGGCGATTCCAATAGGGGCCGGAAGGGTCAGGGATGCGGCCGAGATGTTGGCTCTGGCCCGCGGGATCAGCCTGGAAGAGATGCGGAAAAGTCCCGGGCTCGTTGGCAATATCAACGTGAATTCGCCGCGCAAGCTTGATGAGGCGATGTCCGATGGAGCGCTCGCGTTGGCAGAACTCGGCCAGGCGGTCATCGTGACACCGTTTACTCTGCTTGGTGCCATGACGCCCGTCACCATGGCGGCGGGCCTTGTCCAACAGAACGCAGAAGCGCTTTTTGGGATCGCCATGATTCAGTTGCTTTATCCCGGCAGCCCGGTGGTCTACGGGGGGTTTACGTCGAATGTCGACATGCGCTCGGGTGCCCCCGCGTTTGGCACACCGGAAAACGCAAAAGCGAATCTTGCCGGCGGTCAATTGGCCAGACGCTATGGCTTGCCGTATCGAACCAGCGCGTGTAATGCGTCGAACGTGGTCGATGCGCAGAGTACCTATGAGACACAGATGGCGCTATGGGGCGCGGTCATGGGCCACGGCAACGTGGTGTACCACGCCGCAGGGTGGCTGGAGGGAGGACTCGTGGCGTCCTATGAGAAGTTCATCCTTGATATAGAGATTCTTCAACACCTCGCGCACATGCTGTCTCCCATTGATTGCTCTGAAAGTGAGATGGGCGTACAGGCTATTCGGGACGTGGATCCCGGAGGGCATTTCTTCGGGACCGACCACACTATGGCCCGTTACGAAACCGCCTTTTATGCACCGTTGGTGAGTGACTGGCAGAACAACGAGAACTGGCAGGCAGCAGGAGCAAAAAGCGCGACGGAAAGAGCCACGACGCTCTGGCAGTCGATACTCGCAGATCATGAATCGCCGACACTTGACCCTGGCGTGTGCGAGTCTCTTGAAGATTACGTTGCTCGTAGAAAAGAGGAGATCGGGACCGGCGAACCCTGAGAGGCCTCACAGAGATCATCGCTCCCTGGTTCAAGAGGAGTGAGTAGTTGGACAGCGTTTCACAAGTGCTGGACGCTCAGTCGATTAGGGTCTTGAGCAGTGGAAATATCAGATCTGCTATCACGTGTTGCGCTGTCTCGTTAGGGTGCAGCCCGTCGTCCTGCAGGAGATCGGGTCGCGAGAAAATCTCGTCGAATATCGAGGGCACGAAGGTGATGTCATAATCCGCGGCGAGTTTGGTATAGACCGATCGAAATGCGTCTCGATACGCGGGTCCATAGTTCGAAGGAATGTCTATGCCGGTCAGGAGAACCTGTGCACCTGATCGCATCGATTGCTTGATCATATCAGCAAGGTTTCTTTCGATGACGGCGGGAGGATGTCCTCTTAAGCCATCGTTGGCGCCAATCTCGAGGATGACAATTTGCGGCCGGTGTTGATCAAGAAGGCCGGGAAGATTTCGTGACGCCCCGGCGGTTGTTTCGCCGCTTATTGCAGCATTGATCACCCGGGTTTGGGGTGGCAGGCGCTTCTGGATAAGGCTGACCCATCCCTTCTCTACAGGCATGCCATAGGCGGCGCTAATGCTGTCGCCGATGATGAGAATAGTTGGCGGCGACGCGCCTGCGGATGCCCCAAACAGAAATGAAGCAAGGAGCAATAACCAGGTGGAAAAGTTTGTCTTGGAGGCCAACAATGTGTCTCGGCGGGTTGAAGGTCCGGCAGGAACGCTCACGATTTTAAATGACGTCTCACTAAAGGTCGTCCCAGGCGAGGCTTTGGCAGTGACGGGCCCCTCCGGCTCAGGCAAATCAACGCTGATTGCCCTTTTGGCCGGCCTGGATCAGCCCAGTGAGGGCAAGATTATCCTCGCGGGGAGTGATCTCGGTGTGCTGGATGAAGACGGTCGGGCGCGACTGAGAGCGGGACGCGTCGGTTTTGTATTCCAGTCATTTTATCTGGTAGATACGCTGACGGCGCTCGAGAATGTCATGTTGCCACTGGAATTGGCGGGAGATGATGCCCCACGGGACAAAGCAGCTGACTGGCTGGATCGGGTTGGACTGTCAGACCGATGTGACCACTATCCCAAGCAACTGTCAGGAGGCGAACAACAACGTGTCGCCATTTCCCGCGCCTTCGCCATCGAGCCCCAGATTCTTTTTGCAGATGAACCCACTGGAAACCTGGACGATGCCGCCTCCGATCAGGTGGCGGAGTTGTTGTTCTCGCTCTGCAGTACCCGTCAGGCGGCTTTGGTACTGGTAACTCACGACATGGCCCTGGCCCAGCGCTGCGACCAGCATCTCCGTCTCGAGAAAGGGCGGGTCAGCGGAGCCCGTCAATGAGATTCTCCCTGCGTCATGGTACCCGTCAGTTCTGGCGTGACTGGCGTTCGGGTGAGATGCTTGCTTTGGGGGGTGCGCTTCTGACGGCCGTCGCGGCAGTCAGCGCCGTGGGCAGTTTTTCGGATCGGGTAGAGAACAGCCTTCAGCGAGGAGCAGGGGAAGTAATCGCTTCAGACATAAAGATGACAGCGAGGGCACGAGTCCCAGACGAGATTGAGACAAAAGCCAGATCCGCGGGGCTCTCTACCGCCAGGACGGTAGTTTTCCCAACGGTGCTTTTTATTGACGGCCAGACTCTGCTCGCATCGATAAAGGGCGTCACCCCCGAGTATCCGCTTCGGGGAACCCTGGGTCTACGGGGAGAGTCTGATCGAGCCGAGATGACCCGCGCCGCGTACGGACCGGATCGTGGCCACGCCTGGGTAGATAAACGGCTTCTCACGACCCTGGGGCTGCGCCTCGGCGACCGCCTGGATATTGGGGAGGTCTCAGTGAATCTCGAAGCCGTTTTGGAGTATGAACCTGACCGGGGCGGTCAATTTTTTAGTTTTAGCCCAAGGATTTTGGCGCATCAGTTGGATGTAGAAGCCTCCGGACTACTGGGGCCGTCCAGTCGCGCGACCCACGCGCTTCTCGCAGCCGGTCCTGTGAATGAGGTGCTCCGCTTCCGGGACTTTCTGGACGCGCACGCGTTCGAGGGAATCCGAATCGTTGATTTGGAATCCGCCCAACAGCAGGTTGGGGCCACGGTGGGTGCATCCACGGAATTTATTGGGCTGGCGTCACTGGGCACCTTGTTTATCGCGGGGATCGCGATCCTGGTTGCCTCCAGGCGGTATGTCGACAGACGTCGTCGTCATGCCGCGTTGCTACGCTGCTTCGGAGCGACCGGGCCAACGGTCCTGCTGATACATATTCAGACTCTTGTGATGATGGGAGTGGTGTGGGGGTTTTTCGGAGCCGCGTTGGGTTTTGGTGCTCAGGAGCTGATGACCCGTCTTTTGGGTGAAGTGTTCTCGCTTGGCGTAGGGAAAGCCGGCGTAGGTGCGGTCATGGTCAGTCTCATTCTGGGCCTTGTGCTGCTGATCGGCTTTTCAGGGCCGCAATTGGCCCGATTGTTGAGAGTCGCTCCGATGGAGGTGCTCCGAAGGACTGAGATCCAAAGGCCGTTGATCTCAGATGCGCTGTGGTATTTAGCGCCAACCCTGGTATTGATCCTGCTTGCTGTTCAGCAATCCGGACAAAGTCGGTTGGTGTTCTATGTATTGGCAGGTATTGTTTGTGCGCTCCTGGTGATGATGGGGGTCAGCTTCGGGCTGATCAGACTATTAAAGCGCAGCGCGCGAGGCGTGGGCGTATCCTGGCGTTTTGGGCTGGGTCGGCTATATCGGGCTCCGGTCTCGACGACTTTTCAGATTGCGGCGATGGGATTGGGGCTCACCGTGCTGGTGACGCTGTCGCTGGTGCGTGGACAATTATTCGACAGCTGGGAATCTCGGGTGCCCCCCGGATCTCCAAATTTTTTCCTCGCGAATGTGCAGGATTATGAGCAAAAGAGGATAGCGCAGTTTTTTCAGGAGAACCTGAATCAGAGCCTGGACTTTATTCCGATGGCTACTGGGCGCCTTGTCACGATAAATGGCCAGGTACCGACCGCGGAGGCGTATCCCGATCCGCGTACCACGTCCCGGATCGAGGGCAATCTTAATTTTTCGTGGGCCAAGGAGATGCCCCGCGACAACACACTCATCGCAGGAGACTGGTGGCAGCCCGGGACGTCAGAACCCGTTGTTTCGCTGGCTGAGAGCTGGGCGGAGCCGTTGAGGGTAAAGGTGGGAGATCGAATCGGTGTCCGGGTGGGTTCAGAAACGATTGATGCCAGAATCGCAAATCTGCGAAGAGTTCAGTGGGAAAGCTTCAATCCAAATTTTTTCGTGCTTTTTCCACCAGGCGTTTTTGAGGATGCACCACACAGTTTTTTGAGCTCGGCTCGTCTTGAGGAAGAACAACAGGATGTCCTTGTGGAATTGAGTCGACAGTTCCCGACGGTGAACATCATTGATATAGGAGCGATCCTGCGACAGGTTCGGCACCTGATGGAAATCGTTGGCGTGGCGCTGAACCTGGTCTTTGGGTTCACACTTGTCGCGGGGGCGGCGGTGTTGTTTGCAGTTATGCAATCCAGTCATGACGCTCGGGTGCGTGAGGCCGCGGTGCTGAAGGTGCTTGGATGCGATCGCTCCCGCCTGATGCGCGCGTTGAACACCGAATTTGCGGTCATCGGTCTGGTTGCAGGGGTC
>TARA_B100000686_G_scaffold330418_1_pt1 | contig 14594 bp, 11 predicted proteins | sample TARA_B100000686 | Tara Oceans TARA_B100000686 (sample SAMEA2622733) | marine metagenome | biome: marine biome (ENVO:00000447); feature: marine epipelagic mixed layer (ENVO:xxxxxxxxx); material: "saline water (ENVO:00002010), including plankton (ENVO:xxxxxxxx)" | depth 150 m
GAGAACCTCGGTATTTTCAGAAGCGTTATCCTGACTCAATGAGATCTCTTCAATGACGATAAAGTCATCGCCGCCTTCGAGGTCCGACAAAAATCCACGCATATCACGATAGTCGCCTTTTAGAAACATGGTCATCTGTAGTCGGGCCAAATGACTCCCCTCCTCATGGTTCGTTGAGGAACTTCGGCGTTCCATGACGAGATTATTTCGAGAGGCCGCCTCTTCCAATCGTGCGAAAGTGATTCCACGTGCATCTGACAAATCAGTTGGGAGTATGTCTCTATAGAAAGTCTGCAATTCCTGATCAGCTTCGAGTTTTCCGTTGACGGTGATCTGGGCAGCTGCACGGGCCTGTTCGGCCGCTGTTAAATCGGAACTGGCCGTTGCCACACGTTGTCTCGCATTAGTAACGGCGAGAGACCACGGCACGACGGCCAATGCATACAATGCCATATCAATGACAACAGAGACGATCACGACCGTGATTGCCCAGCGTTTCTCGGAGAGTATTCGTTGCAGTAAGGACATATCTCTAGTTATCGATTCGAAACACCTGGTTGCGGACCAGACCTAGACGAACTCCATCTGAATTCACCTGTTAATTGTGCACTGTACATTCCATCCTCAGTTCGTTGTTCTTGTCTTGCGAGAACATTGTCAACTGATCCAGTGGCCTCCAGGTCTTCAATGAACTGTTCGATGTCCGTAACGCGTTCACCAATCACGCCTATCGTCAAAGTCATACTGCCTGACGTGCCCGTTGGTCTCAGTCCAGTGAGCATCACTCGATCCGGCAACGTCTGTTCGATAACGTTAAATAGTTCGGTCCAAGAAAAGACCCGTTGGTCGATCAGTCGATTGGCTTCGGATGCCGACAACCGTAACGCCTCAAGTTCGTCTTCTGACACGCTTTGATTGAGGGCGACCGTCTCCTGGGCCACCGTACCGGCTTGTGCTTCCGAGCGTTCGGCCGTTTTGACGACATCAGCATAAGTGTTTGACAGTTGGAAGACCGTTCGTCCGCCAACCACCATCAGTACAAGCGCCCCGGTACCAAGCAATAGCAAGACGGTGTCTATCGCGCGTTCATTGTAGAAAGGTCGTGTCGCAAGATTGATCTTCAGCATGGCTTCCAGTTATTTAATCGTCTCGGTCTCGCAGGAGGATCCCAATAGGGGCAGCTAGACTGTCGAGTGCGCTTAGTGGCAGACCTTGTGTGTTTTTGATAAATCCAGTCAGCCGCTTACCGAGTTGTTCGAATCTAACGTTGGAGGAACCGTCAAATACGTGATTAAACACTGCCTCGAGCTCGATCGAGGAGCCCTCGGTTCCAGTGGCTGCGAAAACGACGTGTTCGATACCATTGCCATCAAGGCGATCCTCGTAATACATCCTAGTCTGATAGAGAAAGTCATCCAAAGAATGATTTGGCTCGACGACTTGCGTTCTGTAAAAGAGAAGCTGAGTATCCCTGAGAATAGCGACCGTGTTGTAGTCGCACGCCGTGTGCACCAGCATCCAATCACCTTGCTGTTTATCAGGACTCGTGTAGAGGGCGGCGTTAATGAGGTTAAAACTCGTAAGATCAACACATCCCACTTTTAGCCCAAGTGTGTCGCAAGCAGCCTCATACTCACCTAAGACGGATTTCTGTATGACGACGGCCAGAAACCGTGCTTGAGTTTCGCGGCTCCTTCCACACTCCCTGTAAGACAGCTGTGAATCATCAAGATTAAACGGCGCTGACTTTTGCATTTTGACCTTAATGAGTTGCCTGAGGTCATTTTCTCGTTCCGGTACTGTGTCGAATGTAAGCAATGTTACTTTGGCGACGGCGTCTGGCAAGATCAGCGCAATTCGTTTGGGAAGCTTTTTATATTTTGTGATTACCTGTCTTACGGCGCTCGCGACCGCTGTTGGGTTCGTAATATTTACTGACAGCACACTGGGGACGACTGTGCCTATTTCAAGCGGCTTGATTTCTTGCACGGACAGGGCAGCCTGCCCTGAGCGTCCTGTGAATCCAGCTGCGACGACTCTGTTCCGGCTGATACTGATTGCTGCTTGAGCTTTCGGAGTGCGAAACACTGTGCTCAGGCCTCCTTTTACTCGGCGAAAGTTACTTTGTTTATCTCGCGAAGAGTCGTACGTCCCCGCAGAACCTGTTGAATCGCTGATTCCCTGAGAAAGCGCATTCCAGCTTGGCCCGCGATTTTTTTAATCTCCGAGGTTGGTCGTCTATCCAAAATCATTTCCCGTATATCGTCGGTCAAGTCCAACAATTCACAGATTGCTGTTCGGCCCTTGTAGCCTGTTCCGCCACATTCCATGCAGCCTGCACCCTCGTAGATCTCGTGGTTTTTGATCCGCGCCTCAGAGATGGCGGACTCCTTTAATTCGTCCCGCGAAACGGTCACTGGGCGCTTGCAGTCTGTGCATACCGTGCGTACTAGTCGTTGGGCTAATACACAGTTCAGAGCCGATACAAATTGGTACGCTTCGACCCCCATATTTAGAAAACGACCAAGAACGTCGACGACGTTATTCGCATGCACCGTCGTAAAGACCAAATGCCCCGTCAATGCTGATTGAATGGCGATCTGCGCTGTTTCAGGGTCCCGTATCTCTCCAACCATAATCTTGTCCGGATCATGTCGAAGAATTGAACGAAGTCCGCGAGCAAACGTTAGACCTTTGCGTTCATTGATAGGAATCTGAGTAATTCCTTGCAATTGGTATTCCACGGGATCTTCAATCGTAATGATCTTGTCTTCTGATGATTTGATCTCAGACAACGCACCATACAACGTGGTTGTTTTCCCGCTTCCGGTGGGCCCGGTGACAAGCACCATGCCGTACGGTTCGCTTATGTAACGACGAAACCTCTGTAGTTCTTCTTCCGGAAACCCAAGGATATCTAAGCTGAGTTCATGAAATTGCTCGCTAATCGATTCCTTGTCGAGAATTCGAATGACGGCGTCTTCACCATTAACACTAGGCATAATCGACACTCGGAAATCGATCGTCTTGCCTGGCATGCGCAGCTTGAAGCGACCATCCTGCGGGACTCGCTTCTCCGCGATGTCCAGTTCAGCCATTACTTTTATGCGGGATAACACAGCACTGTGGAACTGTTTATCGATGGGGCGCATGGCGGCTTGTAGTACTCCATCAATCCGATATTTTACGTGAACGGCATCACCCTGGGTTTCTACGTGGATATCACTCGCGCGCCGCTGGATAGCCGTATAGACCATCGAGTCCACCAATTTGATTACCGGGCTAATATCACTGGTCAGCCTTTCGACGGTGAGGCTTTCTTCGCCATCTTCATCTTCACGTAAGAGTTGGAGTTGAAAGCTTTCCGTTGCGTCATCTAGGACTCGTTGAGAGCTTTCACTTTTGGTGAGCATTTCCGTAATGGCCGTTGGCGTGCCGACCGTGACCGCTAGTGGAAAACCCAGTAGCAGTGAGAGTTCGTCAATCATTGGAAGGTCAGTCGGGTCTGACACCACGATTACGAGTGTTTCTCCTTCTTTTCGATGGGGGACGAAACCGTATCGAAGCATGAGCTCGGCGGGGATAGACCGAAACAAACCCTGATCAATATGGAAGTCTTCCATATCGACGTATTCCAATCGATAGCGCTTCGCGAGTGCACGTGCTTGAATGATTTCTTCTTCCACTGTGAGTTGCCGGTCATTGGCCATCGCGGTCAACTCCCCGATTCGTGCTCCTGAAGGCTGCGCTTGGTGAGCATCTATGTCTTTGAGATCCGGGTCAGCTTCGCCCATTAGACGGTCGCTCCCAATTGAAACAGTGGTAGGTATAACGAAATCAAAAGTCCAGCGATTACGACCCCCATCACTAGTAATAGCACCGGCTCAATAAGTGCCATGAATCGTGTCAGAGTCGTATCAATCTCTTCATCAAAAAAGTCGGCCACATTATTAAGCATGTCTTGTAATGCACCGGTCGACTCGCCTACCTCGACCATTTTTATCGCAACCGGAGGAAACGTTGACCGCTGCCTCATGCAGCCCGACAGACTTTGGCCTTCTCGGACCTCCTGCGCGATGTCAGTTAAGGTTTGCGCAAGATATCGATTGGAAACTGATCGAGACGCGACATCCAACGCGCTGACCAGAGGAATGCCCCCTCCTAGTAACGTTGACAATGTCCGTGCCAACTGGCACGTTGAAAATTTTGTCGCAACATCGCCAATGCCAGGTAGGCCGAGCAACCGCTCGTCGAGCCACGTCCGCCTTTGTGGTTCTCGAAACCAGCCCCAAAGTACAAATCCGGTGCTTACCGTTACGGCTAGTAGGAGCCAAAAATAGTTTCCGACGATAGACGAAATCGCGAGCAAGGCTTGTGTGGCTACCGGCAATGACGCGCCCATGCCGTCATAAAAACTAGAAAACTCCGGGACAACTCGCAGAACGATGACAGCAACAACGAGAATAGAGAGTGCGAAGAGCACGATTGGATAAATCAGCGCAGAGAGTGTCTTCCGTCGCACACGTTCCATAGTCTTTGTGTGCGTCACATACCGACGCAAAACCTCTTCGAGTCCACCACTCTTTTCTCCTGCCATTAACGCAGCAATATAGACCCCAGGAAAAACATTGCCGTGGCTTTCAAAGCTTTCTGCGAGCGAAGAACCGCTCCGAACACGTTCATAAATGTCATCGAGGATTAGTTTGAACCTGGCGTTGTCGACGCGTTGACGAAGAATATCAAGCGACTGTAATACGGGCATGCCCGCTCGCAACAATGCTGCCAATTCCTGATTAAAAACAATAAATTCGCGGGTTCTAATACGTTTAGACGATTGTTGCAGTAAGGCGGTGAATGAAAACTGCTTCTGGCGTTTTAGTGATAGTACGAAGAGGCCCTGATCTGCAAAGTTCGACCGCAATTGCGTCTCGGTGTCAGCTACATACACTCCTTCTTGAATCTGGCCTGACGCGCTTCCGAGTCGACAACGGAATTCCATGTGCTAACGCAACTCTTTGTGTGAGGACCGATTAGATAATCTCCGCAAGCCCTTACTTGGCACGAGCTTATAAGGATTCCACTCCTCTAACCATTATAGCGATGTCGAGACGGTTCGCAGCGAAGTTTGCTACGGAGAGGGTGATCGTCAATCTTTAAGATTAGTGGCGAATGTTTTAGCGTATCTGGACCGGCTGGGCGGCAATGTCGAGGACGCGGGTTACGTATTTACGAGTTTCAGAATAGGGTGGCACACCATCAAAGGCTCGGACAGGCCCCTCCCCTGCATTGTAGGCTGCTAGGGCACCCCGTGTGCCGAATTCGTCCAGGAGAATGCGAAGATGTCTCGTGCCCGCATCAATGTTAGCCGCCGGATCAAAGGGATCCTGAACCGCATAGCGAATCGCGGTTTCCGGCATTAATTGCATGAGGCCCATTGCGCCCCGTGGAGATTCGGCGTCCGGTCTATACCCGGACTCGACCTCAATGAGCGCGTAGACGAGGCTTGGGTCAACACCGTGCAGGGCAGACGCTCGCTCAATTAGTTCGGCGTAGGGCTTGTCTTGCTGGCTTGCACTTTCAGATACAGGCCTCGCCTGACTGTGCTTGACGTCATCTGGTTCGATCCTGATAATAAAATTTGGGTCGGTCACCATGGTCTGTCCGTCGGCTAGGGTTAAAACAACCTCATTCCGAGAGACCTCATGCCATCTAACATGCAGATCGTCGCCGGTTGCAAAGAAGATACGCTGGCCAGCCGGCGGAGCTAATACCGTGGGCACCGTCGCGATCACGGCGGTAACAACCAGGCAAACCGCCAGCAGACAAGATTTGGTCATCCAACCAAAGTAGCACATTTGCACTTTTTTGCACAGTCGTTCACTCATAAACATAGTAGATTCAACTAGTTACTGGTAATGCGCTATCTGGCTTCGAAGTACGTGTAGAAAACCCGCACGCCAAGCTCTCGTGTATCTTCAGGCGCGCCGCCTCGTGATGCTGGAGAGAACGTTTGGTCGACCGTAAGCGCCAGCTCAACGATTTCTTCGGTTCCAAGCTGCTCACGGGAAATTTCCTGTGTAATGTATGTGCGGTCATTGCTGTCTAAAACCTGCTCGTAAACACTTTCATCGCCAACTAATACGGCAAGGTTCTGCGGCGCTTCGAACATGTCCGGCCTCGCGTCCAACTCGAACGAGAAGATGGCGTCCGCCATCGGATTCCGCACCGAGAGCACCGCTCTACCAGAAGTCCATCTCCAATCGTTTCGGCCGTCGCTCGCAAATTCTGCAGAGTGCCAGCCGTTTTCGTAGACTAAGAAACTACTTTCTGGCTGCGGTGCGAGGCTGATTGTTCCCACCTGATAAGCCATCTGCCCCAGGTCCTCACCTGCCAATGGAAGGCGCTCACCGGTCCGGTAGGAATAGAGCCCGACCGCGATAAGTGCTTCACCAACATAGGGATACATAGGCACCTGAATTCGATGCTTGTACTCAACGGTCTGATTTGGTTGCCACTGCGTCGTTGGAACGGGTGGGTCATGATCCTCTGCCCATAACAGTTCTTCGTCACTGCTCAGGATATGGAGTAAAACGCGATAATCCTCGGTCAAGGCTGGTAGGTCCGGCGCTAAGTCGAATCGAATATTAAATTCAAGCGGCGCGCCAAGTGGCGCGTTTACTCGATCGACGCCTAGGGTTACGGTGCCAATTGCTGCCTGCGTTGGTCCTCCACACGCGTAACTAATCAAACAAAGAACCCCAACAATCGCTCGACCGGCGTAGGTCTTCATAAGCATCTGTTGCACAACAGCGTATCGTAACGTGTTGCGGCAATTCCGCGCAATATGCTACGCTGCCGACCGGTCTGGTAACGATGCTGTATCCGCGGTCATTGCACGGTGCTCTGATTCGTTCTTACGGCCAACGGCAGGAGCCAACAGAAGATGACACTCGAAGCGCTAGGCATGGTTGAAACAAAAGGCCTTGTTGGTTCGATTGAAGCAGCTGATGCGATGGTAAAAGCCGCTAATGTCGTTCTCGTGGGAAAAGAACAAATTGGTGCCGGCTACGTTACTGTGATGGTTCGCGGCGATGTGGGCGCGGTCAAGGCGGCCACGGATGCTGGTGCTGCTGCCGCGCGTCGAGTTGGTGAACTTGTCTCTGTACACGTAATTCCCAGGCCGCATAGTGAAGTTGAAAAGATTCTGCCAAAAGGCAAATAGCCTGAGTCTCCTCCGACACACGCCGAAAGCGTGGTCGGAACGTCCATCCCGTATGACGTATGGGTAATACGCTTTCCTCGACCGAACAACCTAATGGTCCGGTAAAGGAAGCTACCGAACTTGCCGTGCGGGCCGCTACTGCACAACCGACGTTAGCGGCACTGAGCCAACTCGACATTGATCGAATTGTGGAAAGTATGGCGGCCACCGCCAAACGCCACGCCGACGAGCTTGCCACTGCGGCCGTCGACGAAACGCAGTACGGCATACAAGCGGACAAAGTTCGCAAGAATCTGTTTGCGGCGGAAACGATTTATGAATTTATCCGTCCAATGAAGACGGTTGGCGTTGTTCGACGTCACGAGGCAAAACGTGTCGTTGAGATTGCTGAGCCCTTTGGAGTTGTTGCGGCAATCATTCCGTCGACAAATCCAACGTCAACCACGATCTATAAGTTGTTGATTGCGATGAAAGCACGTTGTGCCATCGTACTTAGTCCTCATCCGTCCGCCGTTCGTTGTATTACGAAAACGGCTGAACTTCTTGCTAGCGCCGCTCGTAAGGCAGGGGCACCAGATGGCGCCATCAATTGGATGACTGACGTGAGTCTTGAGGGCACTCAGGCCCTAATGAGTTCTCGTGAAGTGTCGGTCATTCTGGCCACCGGCGGAATGGGTCTGGTTCGCGCTGCGTACTCCGCGGGAAAACCAGCCTATGGTGTGGGACCCGGAAATGCACCGGCGTATATCGAACGGTCGGCAGATATCCCGAACGCCGTCCAAGACATCCTGGAAGGCAAGACGTTTGATAACGGACTTCTCTGTTCTTCAGAGAACTCCGTCGTGGTAGACGCCGAGATAGCCGGAACTGTGAAGAACGAGTTCATGACGCAAGGCGGGCAGTTTCTTAACGATGAGGAATCTGATCGTCTCGCGAGCGCCTTGATTACAAAGCAACGGCTTCCGAATTCTGAATTTGTCGGGCGAAGTGCCATAGAGATCGCGAACCGTGTTGGCATCGACGTACCTACTGACACCAGAGCTCTGATCGTTTCTCTTGACGGCGTTGGAAGGGATTATCCGCTGTCTATTGAAAAGCTGTGTCCGGTTTTGTCTTTTTATGAGGTATCAGATTGGCAAGAAGGGTGCGAGCGGTGTCAACAGATTCTTCGGTATGGAGGGATGGGACACACCATGTCCATTCATTCGCGTGACGAGGACATTATTCTTGAATTCGGGCTCAAGAAGCCGGCGTTCCGTATTGTGGTCAACACTCCAACAACGCTTGGTTCCATAGGCATGACCACCGGATTAGATCCCTCGATGACCTTAGGTTGTGGAGGGTATGGCGGAAATATCACCTCTGATAATATTTCGCCGAGGCATCTATTGAACATCAAGCGACTCGCGTACGATACCCGCCCTACGCGGAAGTCTGAACACACAACTGAGACTGAGACGTCGCGGTTATCAGTCACTCCTCAAGCGATGCCACCGAAGCTCGATCCACAGCTTATTGCCGAGCGCATCGACTCGTTTCTTGCGTCACGCGGATTGCACGTTGGCAACCACAAAATCCAAGAGACAACAACGAGCGATGATCTGTCAGGCACGGCTACCGCGACGACGACACCAACCAGTGAGTCGGGCCGCCGACCAAATCAAGAAGAAAATACTGAAGACGTCGTGGCAGTGGAGTTTGTTGCCGAAGATGATGTGCGTCGCGCATTGCAGCAGTCACGACAGATCCTAATTGATGAGAAAACGATCGTGACACCGGCTGCCCGTGACCTCGCGGTCGACCACGGTGTGTTTGTCGATCTATCTGCCGGTCGAACCCGATAGTCAGGCGCTGACGCGGAGCGTGATCAAGGTCCATACCGCCGAGATGAAATCTTTCCAGGAGATTTTTTTACCTTCAGCAAAGCTTCGGCCGTGATACGAAATCGGCACCTCGTGAATGGCGATTCCTTGCTTTAGGAGTTTGGCCGTAATTTCAGGCTCAACGTTGAAGCTATTGGACACGAGCTGTAGATTTTTGACAAGGCGACGATCCAGTAACTTATAGCAAGTTTCCATGTCAGTCAGTTGACTGCCGTAGAGCAGATTTGTCAGGCCTGTTAGAAGCCGATTGCCTACGAAATGACGTAGAGTCATGGTTGGCTGTGAAGTTGCGAGCCGCGAGCCGTACACCACGCGTGCATTCTCGGTTTTCACGATAGCCAACAACTTCGGAAAGTCAGCCGGGTCGTATTCAAGGTCCGCGTCTTGGATGATTACGAAATCACCGGAAGCATGCTGAAATCCGGTTCGCAGCGCCGCGCCTTTCCCTTGATTTCGATTGTGCAGCAAGAGCGTGAACGTTTTGTTACGGAGCTCTTCTAGAATCGCCCTGGTGCCATCTGTAGAAAAATCATCGACAACAATGATCTCTTTCTCAATATCGACGGCAGTCACGCGATCAAGAAGTTCGATGATTGTGGCTTTTTCGTTGTATACCGGGATGACGACGGTTAGCTGCATAATCGTGGATAAATAATAACCGGGGAGTGGGCTTACCCCGGCAACCTAAATATTTCGAACAATGAGAAATATTTCAAGAAACTGTTACAGGAAAGAAGGTCGTCGAAATCTTTTATTCGTATTTACCTATTTACAATGCAGGCTACGTCTTTTTTTCGCCCGCCGTCTATGTTACTCTCGTGTTGAAATCTCGGTCTACTTACGAACCCTATGATCCCAAAGCGCTACACGTGCATTTTCGCCGACCGTGCCAGTGGCGCGGTGCACCGATTTACGATCGCCACCCGTCCGACGATCGCTGCTTGCCTCGTGTTGCTAGCGATTCCTGTGGTCTTTACGGTCCATAGTCGTTGGGCGGCACATTCCGAAATAGGGCAACTTCGGCTTCAAAATGCCAGACTCGAATTAGAGAATTCTGGGTATCGTGTCACGGCCGACGAACTCACAACAAGCATTACGGATCTACAGGGCGGACTCTCAGAACTTTCCTCTCGACTTGAACTGACTGCGTTGGACACGCCGGCATTTAATCAACTTCCTGATTCGATCCGTACCACGTCAAACGGACACGCCGTCCCGGACGTGGCACCGACAGAGACGTTTGACATGTTGGCTGGTGTCCTCGGTTCCGTCGAGCAACGGTTACAGCGAATACGACACGGCGTGGCACTCAGAGAGGCGCTGTCCGATGCTACCCCGAACATGTGGCCCGCAGACGGCTGGCTTTCCGCGACCTACGGCTATCGAGAAGATCCGTTTACAGGAGAACGTGATTACCATCCCGCGATCGATATTTCAACACGAAGTGGGCAGCCAGTGTACGCGACCGCGACAGGTCGGGTTACGGAGGCGAGTCGGAGCGGTGACTACGGAAAGCTTATCCAAATTGCGCACGGATTTGGATTAGTGACCCGCTATGGGCATTTGGCTGATTACGCGGTCCAGGTTGGCGACACGGTCCAACGCGGCGATATCATCGGCTATGTTGGCTCTACCGGTCGCGCTACGGGTTCTCACGTCCACTATGAAGTGCTCGTCAATGGGCGAACGCTCAACCCTCTCCGACTCTTGCCCGATTCAGACGCAATGTCGGCGAACTAACGGTAAACTAACGGATTTGAAACTCCTGTTTGCCAACAAAGCGACCGAGCACTACAATCCTTCATTCTTATTTCTTCCGTGCATAGGTCGTAACATTTAATGCTGGATACCTTACTTGCCAAGGTCTTCGGTACACAGAACCAGCGTGACCTGAAGAGTGTCCAGCCCCTCGTCGCCGAGATTAATGCGCGCGAAACAGAGATTCGTGCATTAACTGACGCTGAACTCCAGGCAAAGACCACCGCATTTCGAGAACAAATTGATCAGGGGGCGTCCCTTGACGATCTCTTGGTCGAAGCCTTTGCGGTGGTCCGTGAGACAGGCTGGCGCGTTCTCGAGATGCGCCACTTCGACGTGCAACTGATCGGCGGGATCATGCTGCATCGAGGCAAGATTGCCGAAATGAAAACCGGGGAGGGGAAAACTCTGGTTGCCACATTGGCGGCATATCTGAACGCCCTCGACGGCAAGGGCGTACATGTGGTCACTGTGAACGATTATCTCGCAAGACGTGACTCCGACTGGATGGGCCGTATTTATCGATTTCTCGGAATGTCGGTCGGCGTCGTACAGCACGCGATTAAGGACCCTGACCGGCACGCGGCCTATCGCTGTGACATCACGTACGGAACGAATAATGAATTCGGCTTCGACTATTTACGCGACAACATGAAGTTCGATGTGGCCCAATTCGTGCAGCGGCCGCACAACTTCGCGATTGTCGACGAGGTTGACAGCATCTTGATAGACGAAGCCCGTACCCCATTGATCATTTCCGGGCCGGCTGCGCAGTCGACGGACCTCTATTACGAAGTCGACCGCATTATCCCAAAACTAAAGATGGGGGCGGTTACACAAGGCAATGTACCTGCCGAAGAACGTGAGGCGCTTGAAGATACCGGCGATTTCCTCAAGGACGAGAAACATAAAACGGTCACGCTGACCGAGAGCGGGATGGCGAAATGCGAAACGATGATGAAGGCACGCATCCAGCCTGGCGGTCTGTACGATCCCGCCAACATGCCCCTGCTCCACCACATCAACCAGGCGCTGCGCGCGCATAATATCTTCGAGCGCGATGTTGACTACATGGTGAAAGACAATCAGGTCGTGATCGTCGACGAGTTTACTGGGCGACTGATGCCCGGCCGGCGATGGAGCGATGGATTACACCAGGCCGTGGAGGCGAAGGAGAAGGTCAAGATTGAACGAGAAAATCAGACCCTCGCCACCATTACGTTTCAGAACTACTTTCGAAAATACGACAAATTGTCCGGGATGACAGGGACGGCGGAAACCGAAGCGACCGAATTCGCCAAAATCTACGACCTTGATGTCTTTGCCGCGCCGACAAATCGGGAGCTGATTCGTATTGAGGAGCCAGACCAGATTTATCGCACGGCAAAAGAAAAACATACGGCCATCGTGAACGATATCCTTGAGGCGCAGGAGGCCGGACGGCCCGTCCTCGTCGGGACCGTCTCCATCGAGAAATCGGAACAAATCTCAGGTCTTCTGAAACGACGTGGCATTAAGCACGTTGTGCTCAATGCGAAATACCATGAGAAAGAGGCGGAAATTGTCGCACAGGCGGGACGCCCCGGGAATGTGACGATTGCGACCAATATGGCTGGCCGTGGCACCGACATTCTTCTTGGAGGTAATCCTGAGCACATGGCACGGCGACAAGCGATGGCAGAGGACGTCGCCGAACGTCTAGCACCGGGCGAACAAAAGTTCGTTGATGACGAAGAGTATGTGTACTTCTTCCAGGACGGCTTCTTTCGTGTGCCCCGCCCGGATTGGGAACGAATTTTTAGCCATTTCAAGGCCGAGACAGATGAAGGCCATGATGCCGTCGTGAAAGCAGGTGGTTTGCACATCATCGGGACCGAACGGCATGAGGCACGGCGGATCGACAATCAGCTGCGTGGGCGCGCTGGTCGACAAGGTGATCCCGGTTCCTCGCGGTTTTATCTGTCGCTTGAAGACGATCTCATGCGGATTTTCGGAGGAGAGAAACTTCAGACACTCATGGACAAGATGGGTATGGAGGAAGACGTTCCCATCGAAGCGACGATGGTGACAAAATCGCTAGCCCGCGCTCAGAAGCAGGTCGAAGGCCAGAACTTTTCTGTACGAAAGCACCTGCTCGAGTACGACGACGTGATGAACAAACAACGTGAGAACGTGTATGGCTTGCGTCGCGAACTGCTGGAAGGCGCCGTTCGGGTTGACAATGATGGCGAAGTCGAAGAGATCGACACACGCACGTATTTGATGACGCTTGCGGAAGACGCGGTCAACGAGAACGTGCAGTCGTATTGTGGCGAAGAGATTGAACCGGAAGAGTGGGACGTTGACGCCGTCAAGCAGGAGGTGCGCGATCTCTTTGCATTGCCTCCGGAACAGATGGACCAATTGGACTTGACGGACAAAAATCCGGACGAAATGCATGACGCACTCTGGGCCGCCGTGCAGTCAACGTATACCGAGAAGGAAGCGGCGATAGACAGCACCGTCATGAGACGCGTCGAACGCGACATTATGTTGCAGGTCGTTGACTCGCAGTGGAAGGACCACCTCTACTCTCTCGATCACCTGAAAGAAGGCATCGGCCTACGTGGTTACGGGCAACGGAATCCGCTCGTTGAATACAAACGCGAAAGTTTTGAAATGTTTCAATCCATGAAGGAACGGATTGATGAGGAAACTATTCGGTATCTATGGCGACTGCGTCCGGTGAAAAACGATGGCGCGGACCCGATGAGCAACGCCCCTCAAATTCGGCGAAGTGCGCCGGTAACACTGAACGATCCGACTGCGCAGCCGTCTGCGTTCACCGGGGGACCGCCATTAGCATCGTCGGCACCCGCGCCGGCACGAACGGGTGGCGATGATGCCAAAGTGAAAACCATTCGACGCGATGTTGCCAAAGTCGGGCGGAACGATCCGTGCCCGTGTGGAAGCGGAAAGAAATATAAGAAATGTCACGGCGCGTAACTTCATAACAAAGGGACACTCATGGGTGTAGATACCGACCGCGCAACGACTGACCGAACGGCGATCGCCATGACCACGGCGTTAACGTTTGATGATGTGCTGCTCACCCCTCGACATTCAACCGTTCTGCCCAGCACCGTTGACATCAGTTCGAGACTCACTCGAAATATCTCACTCAATGTGCCGTTGCTGAGCTCGGCGATGGATACGGTAACCGAATCCGGCATGGCGATCGCGATGGCACAACTTGGCGGCATCGGAATTATCCATAAGAATCTCGACATTCCGACACAGGCGGCCGAGGTGGACCGTGTCAAACGCTCAGAGAGTGGCATGATCGTCAATCCGATCACGCTGTCTCCGAAAGCCAGCGTATTCCAAGCTCTGGAGTTGATGAAGAAGTACCGGATCTCTGGTGTGCCGATTACCGACGACGGTCGAAACGAAGGGCACCTCGTCGGGATCCTAACGAATCGAGATCTTAGGTTTCAACGCGATATCGACCGACCGATTTCGGAGGTCATGACGCGAGAAGAGCTCATTACGGTGCCGGTTGGCACGACGCTCGATCAGGCGAAGGAGATCCTCCACCAGCATCGTGTCGAAAAATTGCTGGTAGTGGATGATGACTTCAATCTCCGTGGACTGATTACCGTTAAAGACATCCAAAAGGCCATCAAATACCCGTCGGCGTCCAAAGACAGTCTCGGCAGACTGCGTGTTGGAGCGGCGGTCGGGATTGCGGC
>TARA_B100000686_G_scaffold262223_1_pt1 | contig 14559 bp, 11 predicted proteins | sample TARA_B100000686 | Tara Oceans TARA_B100000686 (sample SAMEA2622733) | marine metagenome | biome: marine biome (ENVO:00000447); feature: marine epipelagic mixed layer (ENVO:xxxxxxxxx); material: "saline water (ENVO:00002010), including plankton (ENVO:xxxxxxxx)" | depth 150 m
CTTGTCCTTATCGTGTTGCTCTTCAATTTGCCCTTGGCCACCTCCAAGTTTCAGTTCCTCGCGGAGACTCTTGAGTTCACGAGCGAGGTCGCTCAAGCGTCGGGACGCTGTTGCTTCAGGCGTCATCAGTCTTTGAGAACCATTCTTTGACGTATGCGATCGCATCAGATGTCGACGTCCCAGGGCCGAACAATCGACCAATACCCTCAAGCTCTAACTCGGCCACGTCATCCTCAGGGATAATACCGCCACCGGTTAAAAGAATGTGGTCCGCGCCTAAGTCATCAAGGAGGGCCTTTACCCTTGGAAAAAGAGTCATATGGGCACCAGACAAGACTGACATGGCCACCACATCCACATCCTCCTGGATTGCCGCGTTCACTACCATCTCTGGGGTCTGATGCAAACCGGTGTAAACAACTTCAAAGCCTGCATCACGAAACGCGCTTGCAATGACCTTCGCTCCACGATCGTGGCCGTCGAGCCCAGGCTTGGCTACCAAGACCCTTATCTTACGTTCATCAGACATTTTATAACTCAAGTTGGATCTCATAGAGATATGCGGGCTGTCACCAAAAACTATACCTGATTTCACCCAATCTATGAGAAGCAGCCAAAGGCGTCGATTCGAAGTGCCCGCACGGGCGGCAGCAAAGGGAGTACTTTCCGCCTTCTCTAAGCTGGGCGGAGGCTTCGAGTAAAAGCTCCCCGATCAGAAGAACACGGGCTCCTTATACGATCCGAAGACCTCTTCCATCGCGGCCCGGATCTCGTACAGCGTGCAATATCCTCTCACGCAATCAAGAATGAGTGGCACTAGATTTTCCTTGCTGCGGCACCCTTCCGTCAGCGCAGCAAGCGTAATCCTCACCACCTCATTGTCCCGGCCTGCTCGCATATCTGACATGCTCGCGACTTGGCGTTTCTCTACTTCTGGATCAATCCTTAGCATTTCGATCTCGACGTCAGATGAGCCCTCGGTGAAGGAGTTCACCCCCACGGTGACTCGTTCACCGGATTCAACTTCCCTTTGTTGACGCAGCGCCGATTTCGCTATTTCCTGCTGGAACCATCCCTGCTCGATTCCCTGAACGACACCTCCCATCTCGTCGATTTCCTCAAATAGGCCCACCGCATCGTCTTCTAGTGCATCCGTTAACGCTTCGACATAGTAAGATCCTGCAAGCGGATCGATGGTCAGAGCCACTCCAGACTCATGTGCAAGGATCTGCTGCGTGCGAAGAGCGATCCGAACGGCTTTTTCCGTGGGCAAAGCCAACGTCTCATCCATAGAGTTCGTGTGTAGAGACTGTGTTCCACCCAGGGCTGCTGCCATCGCTTGATAGGCAACACGAACGATGTTGTTCTCCGGCTGCTGAGCTGTGAGCGTGACTCCGGCTGTCTGGCAGTGCGTCCGCAAGCGCCATGAATCAGGATCCTTAGCTCCGTATTTCTCTTTCATCCCCCGGGCCCAAATTCGACGAGCGGCACGCAGCTTCGCTATCTCTTCAAAGAAGTCGTTGTGAACATCAAAAAAGAAAGAGAGACGCGGGGCAAACGAGTCGACATTCAGCCCGCGAGCAATCCCTCTCTCTACGTACTCAAAGCCATTTCTGAGCGTAAATGCGAGCTCCTCAGCAGCCGTAGCCCCAGCTTCTCGGATGTGGTATCCAGAGATAGATATCGGGTTGTACTTCGGGGTATTGTCGCTGCACCATTCGAACATATCTACTATCAAGCGAAGCGCTGGCTCGGGCGGATAGATCCAAGCGTGCTGTGCCTGATATTCCTTAAGAATATCGTTTTGGACTGTGCCACGAAGCTCACTAACGTCGACACCTTGTTTTTCCGCTGCCGCGACATAGAAACAGAAAAGAATGATCGCCGGTCCGTTGATCGTCATTGATACCGAAACGCGATCCAGCGGAATATCCTCGAAGAGCCTCTCCATATCTGCTAGTGACGAGATAGCTACGCCACACACACCTACCTCACCAAGCGAGCGCTCATGGTCAGAGTCGTATCCCATGAGCGTCGGAAAATCGAATGCTACACTCAGCCCTGTCTGACCGTGCTCAAGGAGATACTTGTATCGCTGGTTGGTTTCTTCGGCCGTAGCAAAGCCAGCGAATTGACGCATCGTCCAAAGGCGGGTCCTATACATCGTTGCATACGGCCCACGAGTAAACGGATAACTCCCCGGATACCCGATTGGCTTATCCTCGTGGGAATGATCCAGCTCAGTATAGAGAGGTTTGACCTCTCTCCCCGAAACAGTGGAGAACGGAGCATCGCGTTTGGGTAGAGCATCATAGCGATCTTCCCACTCTGCCAGGCGCGCCTTCAAGTCAGCTACCTCGATCTCGCTCTGTCTTAAAGCCTTTTCTAGATCGGTTCGTTTGAGGAGGTCCCGCTCAATGGTCGACAAAATCCTTCTCCGTGCGATTCATAAATCATGACCGGCTAAAACGGTCTCGGCTTGCCCAACGAAGAAGATAAAAAGGAAGTTCCCGGAATCAGAGACGCTTCCTTCAGCTTGAATCAAGTCGGGTCGCTGATTATACCCCACCGTTCCTCCGCTAAGCTCTCTGTCGAAGAAGCGCTCGCAAAATATTATCCGCAGCAGAGTAGGGTGTGCCCCGCCCTAACGCTATCTCTTCAACTCCTTGCGTTAGCAACCCATTCACCCGGTCAGAATTCCAGGCGACACGACGCATTTCCCGATCGACCACATCTCGTATTCGGATCCCGGACCTTGCCCTTCGTAGCACCCCAAGCTCCCCACTTTCAACAAGCCATCTGCGGTGCGCTTCGACAGTTTCAAGCAGCTTATCGACTCCCTCACCAGTCAACGCATTCGTAGTTAGCACCGGCACCGCCCATTTCTCCCCCTCTTGCTCTGCGGCATCAGACATTCTCTCAAGCTTCATAGCCTTACCCAAGTCAACTCCATGGTGCGCCGGGATGTCCCTCAACGCCCGACCTGACCGCAGATGTAGAGCTTGTCTTAGTTCCTTAACCAAGCGTGGCGCACCGGGCCTGTCCGCCTTATTAACGACGAAAATGTCTGCTACCTCCATTAGACCGGCTTTCATAGCTTGGATCGCGTCCCCTGACTCCGGTACTAGGACAACAACCACAGTATCTGCTGCTGCCGTAACTTCCAGTTCAGTTTGACCCACTCCTACGGTCTCCACCAACACCCGGTCGAAGCCGAAAGAATCCATTAGGTCCACTACTTCCTTAGTCGCAGTTGCAAGCCCTCCCAACGAACCTCTTGTCGCCATAGAGCGGATGAAGATTCCTGGATCGGTCGCGATATCGTTCATCCGGATCCGGTCACCCAATAATGCCCCCCCGGAATACGGTGAAGTTGGGTCCACCGCTACGATACCCAGATGTTCCTCCAACCCCCGGTATGCGGTCGCAGCCGCGGCTACTATACTCGACTTTCCTGCCCCTGGAGGACCGGTGAAGCCTACCCGTTTCGTCTGCGGACCCGAAGTCATCACTTTGTGAAGCAAGTCCTGAAACCCGTCGCGTTCGTTTTCTACCACGGAAATCGCCCTAGCGAGTCCGAGGACGCTTCCTTCTAGGAAGCCCTGAAGAAGAACCTGATGCTCAGTAACAGGTCTTTTAGATTTCATCGTGCGCGGATCCCTCGAGCATGGTGCATCGGATTTTCCAGAAGATGCGTCGGGATAAAAAGAGTGATCACGAACATAATGAGGGCAACACCAAGCCCGGTACCAAGGAGCCACCAGCTTCGCAAAGCGATGAAAAGGATCGAGGTTATCACAGCAGTCACCGATGCGAAGATACTCAGAAGGAGGCGCCGCGACTGGAGGTGCAGGAAACGCTCCTGAGCCTGAACATCTCGAGGATGGACCCGCACACGTAGCTCCTCACGTTCAGCTCGAGTTACTATGTCTCGCAAGGAACGTACCACCTGCTGAGATTCTTCAATAAAGTTCTTGGCTAACTGCACCGGTTGCTGCCCGGCACTCTTAGCTAGATCCCAACGGTTCTCTTGTATAACGCCACGGATGAAGGTTAGCCCATCAAATTTCTTGTCATATCCAAAAGCGATTCCTTCGATTAGCGCGGATGTCCGGAAGAAATACACGAGTTCCTGAGGAAGTACGAGCGGCCATGTGTAGAAAGTGTCGAGAACCTGAGCTATTACATCCTCAAAAATGATCTGGTGATTCGTCGTCTTGGCTCGTTCGACTATTCGCAAAATCTCCGTCGCTGCCTCACGGATCTCACCTCTAGACACTTCCGAACTGATCATGCCCAACCGATACATGCCATTGATCAAACCATCAATATCCTCGCGACCGAGAGCAATCGCTATGCTCAGGATTGATTCCCGGGTCCAGCGCGGCACCTCTATCACAGACCCCCAATCCAATAGAACTAGAGTTCCATCTTCCTGAACGAGAAGATTGCCTGGGTGGGGATCGGCATGCATGAAACCGTCTACCATGACCATTCTCATGTAGACCCCGGTAAGAGTACCCATCACCTGCTGGAGGGATAATCGGCCTGACGAGAAATGTTCTTGCAACCGATCAATCTTCACACCATGACAGTGCTCCATTACAAGAACACGTCGCGTCGTGAAGCCGTCTATAACCTCGGGCGCACGAACCGCGGTTTCGTTAACAAAAAAGGACTGAAAGCGCTCGATATTCGCCGCTTCTTGTCGGAAGTCCATCTCGCGGCGCACGCGAACGGAGAACTCTCTCACAACGTTCGTGATCGCACGAACATGGTGATTCGGGAAAAGAATGTTCAGCCAGAATAAGAGTCGAAACGAAATTGATATGTCGAGAGCGACAACTTCCTCAACACCGGGACGCAACACCTTTACCACGACATCTCTTCCGCCTGTGCTAGCCCGATGCACCTGACCTAAGCTTGCCGCTGCCACCGGAGCATCGTCAAAGTCATCGAAGATTTCCGCGGTCGGGGCTCCCAGCTCTCTCTCTATCACGTGGCGTATCGCATCAGCCGTATCCGGAGGCACACGGTCCTGTAGCTTGGCAATTTCGGACAGATACGGCTCCGGAAGAATATCTGCCCTGGCACTCAACAACTGAGCGATTTTGACGAAGGCTGGGCCAAAGCGAGCGAGGCGCTTAGAAAGACGCTCGGCACGTGTTCGATGCTGCTCATGCGTACGCCGAGCGGGACGTCCCACAATCAGAAACGACCTTCGATCACGCATGAAGGCGATCGCAAAAGGTGCCAACCCCCAACAGACTGACACAGTGCGCGCCAAGCGCTTCATGAAATCAGCCGCCCAAGAGGAGTTTCGACGCAAGCCCGAGTAGTAGGAAGAAGCCGCACAGGTCCGTAAGCGTGTGAACAAAGACCGAGGATGCTACTGAAGGGTCTACCCCCATCCTGTCCAGAGTTGCCGGAACGAATGCGCCCGCGAATCCCGCCACTACTTGATTACCCCACATTGCAAGCATGACCACTAAACCAAGGCGCGTATTTCCATCCGGGACTAGCAGAGCAATCCCTGCAATGCCCAGACCTAACACTCCCCCGATCACCAACCCTATAAGAAGCTCCTTAATTACTAGTCCGCCAGCGCCTCTAGGGCCTTCCACCGTGAGGCGCCGGATCGTAATCGCCAGTGACTGAGTGCCCGAGCTTCCTCCCATTGCTGCAATGATCGGTGCCAAAAAAGCCAGCGTTATTACCTGATCTATAACGTCCTCGTAGACCAGAATTACTGAGGCCGCAAGTGAGGCGGTCACGAGGTTCAGAACGAGCCAGGGTAAGCGCGCTCGTGCTGACTCAGCCCATGTATGGCGCAGGTCTTCATCATCGGTCACACCGGCAAGGCGAAGTATGTCTTCCGTCTGCTCAGCCTCAATCACATCAATCACATCGTCGAAAGTGATTCTTCCAAGCAGAATACCAGTCACACTTACTACAGGAATCGAAGCCAAATTGTACCGGCCAATCAGTCGACCTACGAGCTCCTGGTCTTCCTCAGGATAGATGATAGCTACCGGCTCCTCGACAAGCCCTTCGATCTGCTCCTCAGGATTCGCAATCACCAGATCATCAAGACGAACTGTTCCCATCAATCGACCAATTCGGTCTACTACAAACACCGTGTAGAAGTCCTCGACCTCTCGGCCCTTAATCCGGACCAAGTTCAGCGCTTCCGACGCAGTAACAGTCGAGACAACGGACACTAAGTCCGTAGTCATAAGACCTCCAGCCGAATCCTCATTATACTGAAGGAGATCGATCAACTCTCCCGCGGCCTCGTCCGTGAGCTTCTCTAGGATAGCCCTCTGGCTCTTTTGATTGAGTTCCCCAATCAAATCCGCGGCATCGTCATCTGCCAACGCCGCGATGAGTTGTGCTCCCCTCTCAGGATTCAATCTCGACAACAGGTTGGCTCTCTCATCACCGACATCCATCTCCGTAAGTGCCTCAGAGGCTGACCCGATAGGAAGTGCAGCGAGGAATGTCAGTTGAGCCGACTCACCGAGACGTTCAATCACGTCTGCCAAGTCAGATGCGTGCAGGTCTTCGACCAAGGCACACGCCTCGACCAGGTCCCCCGAGGCAATGAGCACTTCGACGCGATGCTGAGTGGCTTCGCTTTCTTTGTTTTGGGCGGTCATCTCCGTCCTCTTCGGAGCGGGAGGTAAAGCTCCGACGGGGCACCGCCGGACCAATGAAGATCCCCGGGTCGACGAGTCAGGGCAACCCGGCTTCACATCCTTGATTCATCCGCCATCAACTGAGCGACAAGACGTTCCTGGAGCGAGAACATTTTGCTTTCCGTCCGTTCCGGACCATCCGGGTGGTCATAACCAAGTACGTGAAGAACCCCGTGGATTGCTAAACGAACAAGCTCAACCTCCCACGACTCACCGAGTTCACTCGCCTGACGGCGAGCACGTTCGTAGCCGATGTATACGTCACCAATCACTCCAGCGTCACCACCAAGGGAAAAAGCAATAACGTCGGTGGTACGTTCCCGATCGAGATACAACGCATTCATCTCGAGAATGCGAAGATCGTCTAGAAGCGTTACCGACACCTCGGCCTTCTTTACGGATTCGCACCTCAAGGCAGCACGGACCCCCCTCTCGATAAGACCGATGGGAATTCCGTCGACATCCTCTTCGTTGACCGTTACGACTACCTCGCATGGTTTTTCGTCAAGCATCAACCTATTCCGGCTTGTCAGAATCCCCGCTGTCTTCCTCACTCGACACACCGGTTCCTTTATCTGCATCCGTAAGGTGACGAGTTTCCGGGTACTCTATCCGCCGATGAACTACCCCCCCAAGTATTTTCGCGAACTGGTTCTTGGCCCGTGTCATATCAGCCAACGTGAGGGGGGCTTCGTCAAGCTGTCCATCATTGAGCTTACTGCCCACTACCGTATCAATGAGATCCCTTACACGTTCGGGGCTTGGATCACGCATGGCCCTAGCCGCGGACTCGACCGAGTCAGCAAGCATCACTAGTGCTGTTTCTTTGGACTGGGGCTTGGGTCCAGGATAAGTAAAACGAGCTAAATCAAGGTCTGGCCCCTCCTCCTCTCGAGCCTTTTCATAAAAGAAGCCGATCCTCTGCGTTCCGTGATGTTCCAGTATGAACTGTATCACTAGAGCTGGGACCTTTTCCTCCCTAGCGAGGCGAACACCCTCTGTCACATGCTCTCGGATGATCGAAGCCGACGTTTCAGCCTTAAGCTTGTCATGCGGGTTACGACCGTCATGTTGATTCTCAACGAAATAGCGCGGCTTGAGCATCTTTCCAACATCGTGGTAGAGAACCCCAACCCGGCATAACAGTCCGTTCGCTCCAATTTCATTAGCTGCTGCTTCCGCGAGGTTCGAAACGTTGATAGTGTGAGCGTACGTTCCCGGAGCCTCCATCGAAAGTCGGCGAAGAAGGGGCCGAGTCGGATCTGCCCATTCTAACAGGGTCTGATCTGTAGTGATTCCGGTGAACAACTCAAACACCCAGAGGAAACCGGTAGCTAGAAGAGCGGATACTACGGCGTTACCCGTCACGAACAAAGCCGCCTGAGCACTGTCAACCAGAGGAGTCGCAGTAGCGAAACCCTGAGAAAAGAGCACGAGACTCGATGCCCCGGATATTATGGCGATGGAGACCCACGTTTCGGATCTTCGCCGGACAGCCCGCACTGACATAGCGGCAGCCGCTCCTGCGATCATGACAACCAAAACTGTGCTGTAATCGGCGAAAGGCTGCAGTGTCCCGGTGATCGCCGCTAAAACAAATACTAGCAGAAGAGACATGCGGGTGTCCCACAGTACGGCTACCGATAACGCGACAAAGGGAATTGGCAACAATGCCGGTGACCATCCACCCTCATGGATCGCAAATGCGGCCACAAAGTACACGGAACTGAGGAGAGTCAGCAGAAGCAGCCAGCGAAAATTTGCATAGACTTGTGGGCGACTGAAAAAGACCAATAGGCCAAAGATCAAGAGAAGCATTAGGGTAACTAACCCACCCCCAAGGACTGCTATGGCAACTGGCTCCTCCGATTCCAATAAATCCGCATCACGAAGTGCTGTCTCGTACGCCTGAAGTCGCTCAAGGGTCTCCGGTCCGATCGGATCAGCCGAACGAACGATGGCCTCTCCTCTTAGTACATCAGCCTTGGTCAACGGAACTGAGTTCCGTGCAGCCTCCCGAGCAGATTCTGTTGCTGTGACGTTCGGAATTAAACTGAACTGAAGATGAGAAATCAGAACTAGGCGGAGCAAATCCTGCGCATCCGGTGGCGAGCCGGGAGGAAGGTAGAGGACAGCCTGAGCATAAAAATCTCGTGAGGTTATCACCTCAGTTAAAGGTCGTGTCCGTTCAATGACATTGTCACCTGTAATAGTACGCACATAGATGACGTCCGTTGTCACTCCAGATGCCTCTGCTGGGTCGGCCATACCTCTCGGTATGATCTCTAGAGTAGCCGCACGACTGGCGGTTCTGAGTGCGTTTCGCTGTCCGGGGTCCAACACATAGTCCATCTGCGATGGCGACGCATTGATGCGCGCGGACTGCAAAATCTGGTCTACCCTTAGCGTATCACCTTCTAGAATCGCTTCATCAATAGCGTCAAAGAAGAGGCCTAAGTTGGTAGCGACGGTGTCTCCTATCGCCGGGCGTTCATCGAAGGTCCGGGGTACCGCTTCCGCTGCTGCACGCCGATCCCTCTCCAGTTCAGTTGCCGTTTTCGGGACTGCGAACTCGATCTCGGCAATAACGTCCGCCGGCGCCACAACCCCAATGTCGTAACGGGTAACATTGGTTCCCTCTGTGGGAGGGAAGAGAAACGTTACGGAGAGGGCTAGCGCTATCGGGAGTGCAGCCCGAGCTCCGTGGTAACGAAACCGTTCCGCTGACGACACACCCGGCTGGCGAGAAAGGTCTCCTAGAATAGACCTAAAGATCGGATCTTTGGCACCTGAGCTCACAGTTCCTCCCCTCCTCCGACCTTCGCGTAAGCCTTTATTATGTCCTTCACTAGCCTGTGGCGAATTACGTCCTTTCCATCAAGATAAATCACCTTAATCCCTTCCACGGAACCAAGGATATCTTCCACCTCCAGCAAACCAGAGTCTGACTTGTTAGAAAGATCGATCTGCGTCTTGTCCCCGGTAATGACCACCCTAGAGTTAAGACCCAGACGAGTCAAAAACATCTTCATCTGGGCCCGCGTTGCATTTTGAGCTTCGTCTAAAATCACAAACGCATCCGACAGCGTCCGCCCTCTCATGTAAGCGAGCGGAGCGATCTCAATTGTCGAGTCCTCGATAGCCCGGCTGACACGGTCATGAGGCATCATATCTTCTAAGGCGTCGTACAATGGTCGGAGGTACGGGTCAACTTTTTCCTGCAGATCACCCGGTAGGAAACCGAGATTTTCTCCCGCCTCGACCGCCGGCCGCGCTAGAACAATCCTCTTTACTCTCTTCTTATATAGTGAATCGACGGCAGCAGCTACAGCTAGATAGGTCTTACCTGTTCCTGCCGGTCCAATACCGATTACTACGTCGTTGTCTTGGATCGCGCGAACGTACCCACGCTGACCGTCAGACTTAGGAACTATGACCCGTCGCGAACCCGGCAGAGCGATCCGAACCTCTTCATTTGGATGCACTATACCATCGACCCCTAAAGCATCTACGCCGTCTGCGAAGCGTGCGATATCCGGGATGTCAAACGGGGTTCTCAGCCTAGCCAATTCGATCATATGCTGAGCCACCGGCACGGCTCTTTCCAGAGAGTCAATCGTCCCTCTGAGAACCAACTGATCATCCCTCATGACAACCTTAACAGAGAAGAGTCGGCCAATTTCGTAAATGTTCCGGTCATTTACGCCAGCCAGCATAAGAGGGTCGGCCCCATCAGTATTCAGGCGATGCTCTACAATTGTTTCGGTTTGCTCCACGCGCTCCCCCGGAAGCAGCAACTTTGCCTATTCTTCCCGCTTCGGCGGGTTCTGTGTGTTCACTTGTAAACCAAGTTCTTCCAGCGAAGATCCACTAGGCGCTGTTGGCGCCCCTTCATACAGTGCCCTTGCCGCAGTTGTCTTCGGAAATGCAACTGTATCCCGAAGGCTTGAGGAATTTGTGAAATGCTGAACGATGCGGTCCATTCCCAACGCTATGCCACCGTGCGGTGGAGCCCCGGCGGAAAGAGCATTCAGGAGAAAGCCGAACTTTTCCTCAATCTCCACCTCATTCAATCCCAAGACTCTCAGGATACGACGCTGCAGCTCAGGTTCGTGAATCCGGATACTACCTGATCCAAACTCAGTCCCATTATACACGAGATCGTAAGCAGTGCCTCGGACAGAACCTGGCCCACTCTCAAGGTTTTCTATATCGCTCGCGTGCGGCATTACGAAGGGATGATGGCTTGCTGTTACCCTTCCCTTGTCTTCTTCGAAGACTGGGAAATCAGTCACCCAAAGCCAAGCGTGTTCTGTAACTCGTGGCAGTTCCAGCACCTTGATCACGGCTTGACGGACTGCTGCTAACGCTGGTGAGGTGAGGCCATCCTTACCCGCGCACACCAATACAAGATCACCAATCCCAAGGCCGACCCGATCAGCCTGCTCATCAGTCATGAACTTACCCAATGGCCCAGATGCACCGTCGTCACCCCGCTTTCCCCACAGAAGTCCCGGCGCACCAGCACCCCTAGCCGCCTGCTCTATAGCATCTATCTCACGTCTTGAGAGACGCCCACCTCCTGCGATTTGGAAGCCACGAACTCGTCCACCTTTATCAACCTGACTGCGAATCACTCCGAAATCGAGATCCTTCGTTGCCTCTGTCCAGTCTTCAATCGCAAGTTCGTATCTCAAGTCAGGGGCGTCTGAACCATATAGCTCCATTGCCTCTTTCCACGAAAGCCGCTGAAACGGAATAGACGCATCCACTTTCGACACCTCAGCAAGTGCTTCCATGAGTCCCTCAACCCAACCAAGGATATCGTCGACCTCGACGAAAGAAGCCTCTACATCGATCTGTGTGAATTCGGGCTGTCGATCCGCTCGAAGATCCTCATCGCGGAAGCATCTTGCGATCTGGAAGTATCTGTCGAAACCAGCCACCATCAGCACCTGCTTATATATCTGCGGGCTCTGAGGAAGTGCATAGAATTCTCCCTTGTGAACCCGACTCGGCACAAGGTAGTCGCGAGCCCCCTCGGGCGTCGCCTTTGTTAGGATCGGGGTCTCCACCTCAATGAAACCATGCCGATCCATGTACACTCTCGCCGCCAGCATCAGTTTGTGCCGAAGCATCAGCTTTTCTTGGAGTTCTGACCGACGCAGGTCAAGAACACGGTGCTGGAGACGGAGCTCTTCTGCCGGAAGTTCTTCTTCCGGAGTTCGGTAGACAGGGATCTCCGGAGTGCTAGCCTTAGATAGAATCTCGAGCTTTTGGGCCTGCAACTCAACTCCTCCGGTCGGCATTTGACTCCTACTACCGCCATCAGGCCTCGCGACAATCAATCCCTTGACTCGAATCACGTCCTCATGACCAATACTGTGCGCCTGTTCCCAAGAGATCGCGTCGGTCCATTCAGGACCCAAGGACACTTGGACTAATCCACTCCTGTCACGAAGATCTATAAAAAGCAGTCCTCCTAGATCGCGTCGCCGGTGGACCCAACCTGCAAGCACGAGCTCCTCCCCCTCGTGCTCCACCCGCAACCCGCCGACCATTCGGCTCCTCATTCCTGTCTGTTCGATTCTAAATTCAGACATCACATTGCTTCCTCTACTTCGAGGTTACCGCTCACTCGTCTCACTAAACGCAGCGTCATCCAGTACCCTATGAGTAAGCCAGCAATATCGGCCACCCAGTCCGCTACTTCAGGGGTTCGACCCGGTACATGCATTTGGTGCCACTCGTCCGTGACTCCGTATAACGCCCCAGCAATAAGAACCAATCCATGAGACACGACTCGGGGAGAGCGAGCCCACCCCCAAGCCAAAGTCGCACCTAAAACTGCATAAAGAACGAAGTGCGCGAGCTTGTCCGCAAATGGAAAGCTCGTCACCCCCCCCAATCCTGAAAGGGTGCTGATTACATAAAGTACGGTCGCCCAAGCAGCAGCGGGGCCCCACACCCGGATTAAGTCCGGCACAGCATACACCTTTTTTGGGATTGTCTGAAACAGCCTTTATATCTTTCAGAATAGCACTGAGGCAACGATCACCGGTACCTGAGCCCCTCATTCGGCGGCTAAGTTATCGGGCCTAGAACAACGATTCAACGAGTCGTCATGACCGCCGACACCCCTCCAGACCTTCTCTCAATGACACCGCTCGAGCTTCGCAGCTCGCTCGAGTCGCATTTTACGTCTCGCGGAGAACCAAAATACCGAGCAAGCCAGGTCGAGAAATGGATCTACGAGCGGCTTGGAAGGTCTATGGAGGAAATGACCGACCTGCCGGTAACCGAGCGTGACGAACTGGCTAAATCCTTTAGTCTAGACGAGCCTGTTTCGGACGTAGTGCAACGGAGTGAGGACGGAACTGTAAAGCACCTTTGGCGCCTGTCGGATGGCAAACTCGTAGAGTCAGTCCTTATCCCAACCGAGACTCGGCTGACGCTGTGCATTTCGTCTCAAGCTGGCTGTGCAATGGGTTGCACTTTTTGTGCTACGGGATGGGGAGGGTTCGATCGGCAACTGACGGCAGGTGAAATTGTTGGCCAGTACAGAGCTTCACGGAGGTGGGCGTATGAAAACGACTACGGGCCAATCTCAAACATCGTTTACATGGGCATGGGAGAGCCTCTGGCGAATCGAAAAGCGCTTCACCCCTCTCTGACGATTCTGAACCAGGGGTACGGCGTAGGGGCGCGACGTATTACGGTTTCGACAGTAGGCGTCATACCCGGCATTCTAGAATTAGCCGAGCGTCCCGAACAATTCCGACTCGCTCTTTCCCTACACGCTCCTTCATCCGAACTCAGACGTGAGCTTATTCCACTCGAGAAGCGATATCCGCTAAGAGAAGTCCTAGCTGCACTGGAAGACTTTGAAGATGGAGGCGGAAAACGAATCACTTTTGAGTACACAATGATCGATGGGGTCAATGACGCTCCTGAACTGATAGAGCTACTCGGTGATCTGGCACTTCGCGTAAGCGCCTTCGTCAACCTAATCCCGTTCAATCCGATTCCATATCAGAAATGGAAACCGTCTAGGCCCGATAGAATACTGGAGTTCTCCCGAAGGCTAGCGTCACGAGGTGTATCAGTTGCGGTTCGAGAAGCACGCGGTCAGGATATCGACGCTGCATGCGGACAGCTACGAGGCCACGCGTTAGGGCACATCAGGCTCAAAAAGCCAATTGCCAACATGTCGGAATAAAAGCCCATCGGCAGTCAATCAATACCTCGACCAATGCGACTCCATCGAACCTCACGTATAGCTGGAAAGGGTCGGAATGAGTCCTTGTTGTATGAGTAGTATGTAAAGACAGCCCGGCCTTCAAGCCGCCATCCCTCAAGTAGGCCCCAGTAACGAGAGTCAAAGCTTTTTTCGCGATTGTCTCCAAGCATGAAATAGTGTCCCTCAGGCACAAGAACAGGACCCCAATTATCTCTCGTCGGAGCGTACGTGGCAGCGTCTGCACTTGCAGCTAAGTATTCTCGCTGCCAAATCATCCATGGGTGCGTCTCGTCTCTCACTTCAGAATGGACGACATAGGGCTCTTCAACGACCTCACCGTTCCGATAAAGCACTCGGTCACGCATCTCTAGCTCGTCTCCTGGCATACCGACTAGCCGTTTAATGAGCTTCAGCGTCTCCTCATGAGGCGGATCGAATACCAAAACATCCCCGTGGTCCACCGATGAGTAGCCTGGGATCCGGATAGAGGTTCCGGGAACTCGAGAGCCAATCGCCGATTTGTTCACCACCAACATATCCCCAACGAGTAGCGTTCCCTCCATTGAGCCAGACGTGATCACAAATGTCTGCACCAAAAACGAGCGGAGGAATAGGAACAGA
>TARA_B100000686_G_scaffold138284_1_pt1 | contig 14542 bp, 12 predicted proteins | sample TARA_B100000686 | Tara Oceans TARA_B100000686 (sample SAMEA2622733) | marine metagenome | biome: marine biome (ENVO:00000447); feature: marine epipelagic mixed layer (ENVO:xxxxxxxxx); material: "saline water (ENVO:00002010), including plankton (ENVO:xxxxxxxx)" | depth 150 m
AGAATATCTATGCAATAGTTGCTTTATGTATTTTTGTAGCTATGACTGTGCCTGCAGCACATGCAGAGGATGCTCCTAATGAGTTTGTTGTGGCTATATCTGATACTGGTATGGAAGCTGCTTCAGCCTTGGCAACGATGGTATATTTTCCAGCTAAAATTGCGGTTACAATGGGCGGGGGAATAGTAGGGTTAGGCGCATATTTGCTCACGGGTGGAGATGATGAAGCTGCTAATGAAATTTGGGCAGTTACTAATGGAGGTGATTTTTTGGTAGAGCCTGAACATTTGACCGGAGAAAAGTCTATTAAATTTATGGGTGGAGGTGAAACTGCATCAGCGGGACATTAGTTCTTTCCTTTGATTTGTGATTTTATTATGTCATGAATTAATTGACATTTTGTAAAAATTTTAAATGTGGATTATATAATAATCCACATTTATTAGCCTCAGTAAATAAATTTGCGATAATTAATTCATTATAGCTTTGATACTATAGTAACTATTTATTTTATAGTAACAAAATTATAAAATAAGGCTTGTGCTTTGTTGAAAAATATCCTTAAATAGTGGTACATATGTAGCTTTAAATGAAAATAGCCCACAAGTTTATCCACAGGACTTATGAATAAATCAGGAATAATAAAATAAAAAATACTTTTTTTATTTGCTAGGAAGTCTATCTCTGTATTGAGATTAAGTTAAGTTATGTAGCTGTTAAATTGGATGCCTGAGATGTAGTAGATCATGTTATTTCAGGTGATGGGTTTTGGGTAAACTTAAAATTGCTTGATTTAGCTGTATTTAATCTGATTGTTGCTATAAATAATGATACGGTTAGAGAAGACTAGCTCTTTTTTGTTATATTGTATTATTAATAATTCACTTTTAATATGGAATATAGATGCAAAAATAAAAGTATTATGATAAGCATTGAGAATAGTAAGACGGCATAATTTGAAGTATTAAAAAATTCGAGAATTTAGTTGGTTTGCGTTATAATTCATAGGCATTTTCGGAATTGGTTGATTTTATTCCCTGCTATTACAGCGGGGAATTTTATTTAGAAATGGAGAATAATCATACGAATCATTTTATTAGGTGGGCCTGGCGCAGGCAAAGGTACTCAAGCAAATTACATAAAAGAGCATCTTGGTATTCCTCAGATTTCAACTGGTGATATGCTGCGTAATGCAGTTAATAAAGGTACTGAACTTGGTCTTGCTGCTAAAAAAATTATGGATATGGGCGAGTTAGTTCCTGATGACATTATTATTAATTTAGTAAAAGATCGTATATCAAAACCTGATTGTAAAAAAGGTTTTTTGTTTGATGGTTTTCCTCGCACTATTCCCCAAGCGGATGCAATGAAAGCCGCTGGTGTGCTAGTTGATCTTGTAATCGAAATAAGTGTTGATGATAAAGAGATTATTAAACGTATGACTGGACGCAGAGTTCATCCAGGAACAGGCCGTACTTATCACGTTACATTCAATAGGCCAATAATTGATGGGAAAGACGATATTACTGGAGAATCATTAATACAGAGGAATGATGATAAAGAAGAAACTGTAAAGAGAAGGCTTGAAGTTTATCATAAACAGACAAAACCATTGATAGAGTATTATTCTAGGTGCTCTGTTAGCGGAGATCAAGGTACTCAATATTTAAAAATAGATGGGCTTGGATCGGTAGAAAAAATACGTAATGATATTTTTGCAGTAATTAGTCAGTAGGATTTAAGGGTTAATATTTTTTTAAGATTTAGATAAATTTATAAAAATTGTAATAATTAGGGGAAAAATATGGCAGTAAAAAATGCATTTTATGCTCAGTCTGGTGGGGTAACCACTGTTATCAATGCATCTGCTGCTGGAGTTATAGAGACCGCACGGAAAAATAAAAAAAAGATAGGGAAAGTTTATGCGGGGAGAAATGGGATTATTGGTGCGTTAACTGAAGATCTTATTGATACTAGTAAAGAAAGTAATGCTGCTATTAAGGCATTATGCAGTACGCCTTCTGGTGCTTTTGGTTCTTGTAGATATAAATTAAAAAGCCTTGATCAAAATAGACGTGAATATGAACGTCTAATTGAAGTTTTTAAAGCTCATAATATTGGATTTTTTTTCTACAATGGTGGTGGAGATTCAGCTGATACCTGTCTTAAGGTATCGCAGATAGCAAAGAAGCTAGGCTACCCAGTGCAAGCAATTCATGTTCCCAAGACAGTGGATAATGATTTGCCAATTACTGATTGTTGCCCTGGCTTTGGTTCAGTAGCTAAATATATAGCTGTATCTACTCGAGAAGCAAGTTTTGATGTATCTAGCATGTCTAAGACTTCAACTAAAGTATTTGTGCTAGAAGTAATGGGAAGGCATGCTGGATGGATTGCAGCAGCAGGAGGCCTTGCTTCTGATAAGGATTGTGAGATTCCTATTGTAATTTTGTTTCCAGAGATTACCTTTAATAAGAAAAGATTCCTTGCTAAAGTAAAAAAATGTGTTCGTGAATTTGGATATTGCACTGTAGTAGTTTCAGAAGGAGTAAAGGATACAAAGGGAAATTTTCTGGCTGATCAAGGGTTACGGGACGCCTTTGGGCATGCACAATTAGGTGGGGTTGCACCAGTGGTTGCAAATATTATTAAAGATGGTTTGGGGCTTAAATATCATTGGGGTGTCGCAGATTATTTGCAACGCTCTGCTCGTCACATTGCATCAAAAACTGATGTAGATCAAGCATATGCAGTTGGCAAGGCTGCGGTAGGACTTGCAATTAAGGGACATAATGCAGTAATGCCTACAATAAAACGTTTATCTAACAAACCTTATAAATGGAAGATTGGTATGGCAAAGCTTTCAAAGGTTGCCAATGTAGAGAAAATGATGCCAGTTAATTTTATTACTAAAGATGGGTTTGGTATAACGGAAAGATGCCGAACATATCTTGTGCCACTTATTAAGGGTGAAGATTATCCTTCATATAAAGATGGGCTACCAAAATATGTAAGGCTGAAAAATATTGGAGTTAAGAAAAAACTAAGTAATTTTAAGATCTAAATTAGATAGCAATTTAGACGGAGTAGAAATTAATTTTTTAGAGCAATGGAAAATTATTCCTAATATGGGGGTATTAGGCCAATATCCTTCATATATTTACAGATGGTCTGACTTTAATTGGAGATTCAAATGGTTTTCGGTTTAATCATTGCTATTGCTTGCGCAGTAGCCGCATGTGTATATGGAGCGGTATCGATCAAATGGATTTTAGCCTTGCCAAGAGGAAATGAGCGCATGCGTGAAATTGGTACGGCAATTGAACAGGGCGCTTCTGCTTATCTTAATCGGCAATATAGAACAATTGGCATTGTAGGTGGAGCTTTGTTAGTAGTTATTTTTGCCACCTTAGGCTGGGAGACTGCTATTGGCTTTGCTATAGGTGCGATATTATCAGGCTTGGCTGGTTTCATTGGGATGAATGTTTCAGTTAAAGCCAATACAAGAACTGCAGAGGCTGCTAAAGGCGGGATTAGTCCAGCATTAGATGCAGCTTTTAGAGGAGGGGCAATTACTGGCATGCTGGTTGTTGGTCTAGGTCTTCTTGGGGTAGCAGGATATTTTGCTTTACTTTTAGCTATCGGTGTTTCTATATCTGATGCAATACATGCACTGGTAGGGTTGGCTTTTGGTAGTTCTTTAATATCTATTTTTGCTCGTCTTGGCGGCGGGATTTTTACAAAAGGTGCTGATGTAGGTGCTGATTTGGTAGGTAAAGTTGAGGCCGGTATTCCTGAAGATGATCCTAGAAATCCGGCAGTTATTGCTGATAATGTAGGTGACAATGTAGGTGACTGTGCTGGTATGGCTGCTGATTTATTTGAAACTTACGCAGTCACAATTATTGCAACTATGTTATTAGGTGGGTTGTTAGTTGATAATGCTGGTACGAGTGCTGTTTTATATCCGCTGGTTCTTGGAGGTTTTTCTATAATTGCTTCAATAGTAGGTTGTTATTTTGTAAAAGCACGCGAAGGCGGAAAGATTATGAATGCGCTGTATCGTGGATTAGCTGTTGCAGGAGTTTTGGCAGCAGTTGTTTACTTGCCTGTTACAGCTATAATGATGAGCGGTGGGATAGTTATTGGGGGTGAAGAAACTTCCTGGTTCAATTTATATCTTGCCGGAATAGTCGGTCTTTTACTAACTGGAGCAATATGTTGGATTACTGAATATTATACATCAACAGAATATAAACCAGTTCAATATATTGCGAAGGCATCAAGCACCGGTCACGGAACTAATGTTATAGCGGGACTAGGTATATCGATGAGATCAACAGCTTGGCCTGTAATAGTTGTGTGTATTGCCATCTGGTGTGCTTATGGTCTGGCTGGAGTATATGGTATAGCTGTTGCTGCAACTGCAATGTTGTCCATGGCTGGAATTATAGTAGCACTTGATGCATATGGGCCGATAACTGATAACGCTGGTGGTGTAGCTGAAATGTCAGGGCTGCCAGAAGAGATTCGTAATATTACTGACCCACTTGATGCTGTTGGTAATACCACAAAAGCAGTTACAAAAGGTTATGCAATCGGCTCTGCAGGTTTAGCCGCATTAGTTTTATTTGCTGATTATACTAATGCGCTTGCCGCGGGAGGCCAAGGTTCGTTTACATTTGATCTTTCAAACCATATGGTTATTATTGGTTTATTTCTTGGGGGAATGGTTCCATATTTGTTTGGTGCAATGGCAATGGAAGCTGTTGGTCGAGCAGCTGGATCAGTTGTTATAGAAGTGCGACGCCAGTTTAAAGAAATACCTGGGATTATGGATGCTACAGCTAAGCCAGATTATTCGAAGGCCGTTGATATGTTAACCAGAGCAGCAATAAAAGAAATGGTTGTGCCATCACTTCTACCTATAGCAGTGCCACTTATAGTTGGTCTTTTACTTGGTCCAGTAGCTTTAGGTGGTGTGTTAATTGGGGCTATTATTACAGGAATCTTCTTAGCGATTTCGATGACAGCTGGTGGCGGTGCTTGGGATAATGCTAAGAAGCATATTGAGGATGGCCATTTTGGTGGTAAGGGTTCTGAAGCGCATCACGCTTCTGTTACGGGTGATACTGTTGGTGACCCTTATAAAGATACTGCTGGTCCCGCTATTAATCCTTTAATAAAAATTATGAACATTGTTGCGCTTTTAATTGTTCCATTGATTTAACTGTCTATATAAGAAATAAAAAGCACACCTAGTAAATTAGGTGTGCTTTTTTTTAGATTAAAATTAATAATCTAGTTAATTATTTCATTTAAATTTGTTATTTATTCATGGTGCTAAAGCATAGAATATAATTTTATTATTAAATTGGCATAGGGCGCCTTTGATTAAGTGTTAGCCAACCACGAATGATACGGTAGGACACCCATATACCAGTGCAAACCGTAATTATATAAGAGAGAAAGATTCCCAGTACGGATATGAACAATATTATAGCAAATACCATCCATAGACATGCAAACCAGAACGTACGTATCTGCCAATTAAAATGCGAGTCAAGAAAAGTATCTTGTACAGCTTCCCGCTTTGTATAGTTGATGATTATAGCAATAATTGATGGCCAGCCAGTTAAGAAAGATGTAATGATAAAAGCAGACCCAATTATTCCACTAATGACACTAAGCGCATGGAGCGCATAAATTATATGAGTTATTAGCGATAAATTTATTTGAGAAGCAATTGGTGCAGGCTGTAGTGACATTATTAACCTATATTAGCCTAAGAATTATGAAGTTATATTAGAGAAGTATAATATTATTTTATGATACTTTAATTTAGGAAAGAGAAAATATGATCATTTTATTATGAATAGATTTTATAAATTTATTCAGCATTATTTTTGTCTTCTAGCGCAGGTGGTAGCTCAGCACTAGCACTAGACTTGGTTTTATTCATTTTACGTTGTCTCTTGTCTTCCTGTTTTTTCTTTTTCGCTAATTCTCGTTGACGCTTTTCATATTGAAAATTAGGTCTTGCCAATTTTTTACTCCTTGAAATTATTTATTAGAAAATTAAAAGAGTTCTATTATTTATTATTTTACGTGGAAACATAGGGATTATCTAAACATATAGTGATTTTCTATGAATTCTAGTAAAACAGCATATTCCAGATCAATATACTTAGGTAAATTGCTGCTATTATTGGAAGTTCGAATTAAATCATAGTAGAAAATAAAGATATAGTTTTTGAAGAAATATATTTTAATTACTCTTCCTCTGTCATTATTGAGCTTATACGATTTAATTTTTTAACTATGGTGTTTAATGCCACAATGAAATTATTTATTTGCTCAAAAGTGTTGCTATTACCTAGACTTATACGTACTGCACAACGCGCTAAAGCAGGTTCAACCCCCATGGCATCAAGTACATGGCTCTTACCTGGAGTAGCACTTGAGCAAGCAGCACCACTTGCAATTGCAAATCCTGCTTTTTCTAGATTAGTTACTAAGGTTTCACCTTCAATATTTCGTAAGGCAAAATAACATGTATTTGGTAAGCGATTCATATGGATGCCAAAAATTATAGCACCCATTTCTATTAGTTTCTTTTCTAGGTGTATACGTAATTTTTTAATTTGTGCAGAGGATTTATTTATACGTAGTTGGGATAGTTCGCAAGCTTTACCAAAGCCGACTATAGCAGGTACATTTTCAGTACCTGAGCGTAATCCATTTTCATGTCCACCACCATAAATCTGCGGCTTAAGTATAAGCTCTTTATCTATAATGAGTGCTGCAGCACCTTTAGGCCCATAGATCTTATGAGATGATAAGGTCATAGCATGTACATTCAGGGAGGGAAAATTAACTGGTATCTTTCCAAATGCCTGGATTGCATCAGTATGTACCAATGCATTGAATTTTCTTGATCTTTCTGCAATAGCTGCAACCTCCTGAATCACTCCAGTCTCATTATTAGCTAACATAACCGATACAATACCTGGAGGAAATTCTGTTAAGGCTTTATCTACATCATTCATCATTATGTATCCGGATTTATCAACCATAAGCTGTCGTAAATCCCATTTATTATTAATATTTTGCATCATTTCTTTAGCCGGACGTAAAATACATGGATGCTCAATTGCACTAACAATGATTCGTGTATTTTTAAGGTACCCAGCTGCACCCTGAATAAATAAGTTATTCGCTTCTGATCCCCCACTAGTGAAAATCACTTGTGATGGCAGTACATTAACTGAATCTGCTACCTGTTTTCGTGCTTGATTAATTGCCTGACGACCTGTTACTCCTAAATTATGCCCACTAGATGGGTTGCCAAAATCACTTTGAAAATATGGCATCATTGCATCTAATACTTCATCGTCTACTCTAGTGGTAGCATTATGATCAAAATAAATTTTTTTAATATTATTCATATTTTATAGAGTTTTATATTAGGAATTATTTTACGTCACTTTACTCTGAATTGGGGCATTTCAATTCATATATTTATTTATGAATGCACCTTATATTTATTGCTATTTTCATAGTAATTAAATCAAAAATTGAGGGTACTTATTTTTTAAAAGAACTCAGAACACCACGTAATATGCTGATTTCTTTTTTCTCTAAATTAGTACGAGCATACAAACGGCGAATTCTTTGCATTAAAAATTTTGGGTTCTTGGGGTCAAGAAATCCACTATGAATCATAGTGTTTTCAAAGTGTTGGTAAAATAATTCAATTTCCTCATGGCTAGCAAGTTCATTTGATTTTGGTGAATGTGCTGCAACGTATGGGAGTCCCATACGTAATTCATAAGTTATTACTTGTACTGCACTAGCCAAGTTAAGAGAAGAATATTCCGGATTAGCGGGAATATGGATTATTAGTTGGCATTTATTTACTTCTTCTTTAGTAAGTCCCGATATTTCTGTTCCAAAAACTATTGCTACTGATGATTTTGTAGCTATATTCAAAATTCTTTTAGCGCCTTTTCTCGGATCAAATACATCAAGTGAAATATTTCTTTTTCTGGCTGTAATAGCAGCCGCAAGAGTAGTACCACTTAAGGCTTCATTAAGGTTTGTACAGACTTTTGAATTATTAAGTATATCCCAAGCACCGGCAGACCTGACCTCTGCTTCTTTATCTGGAAAAGACTTTGGATTAACTAGATAAAGTGACTCCAAACCCATTGTTTTCATTGCTCTTGCTACTGCGCCTATATTCCCAGGGTGGCTTGGGCAGCTTAAAATCACACGTATGTTTTCAAGCGGATTTATAGGAATCATATTAGAATGCCATCTTTATAAATAATTCAAACTCGTTATAGGACTAATATGCACCCAATGCTTAATATCGCAGTTAAGGCGGCACGATGTGCCGGAGGAATCATTAATCATGCAGCACAGAATCTTGATATATTGCATGTTTCACGCAAATCGCATAGTGATTTTGTAAGTGAAGTAGATAGTAAAGCAGAAGATGCCATAATTAATATTATTTTAGAAGCCTATCCTAAACATTCTATTCTAGCAGAAGAAAGTGGTGTTATAGGTAATGAGAAGGAACCTGAGTATCAATGGATTATTGATCCACTTGATGGTACTACTAATTTTCTTCATGGCTTTCCCCAATACTCTATTTCCATTGCGTTAAAACATAGAGGTATATTAACCCAGGCTGTTATTTATGATTCAATAGGAAATGAATTATTTACAGCAAGTCGTGGAAGAGGCGCTTACCTAAATGATCATAGATTACGCGTAAGTAAACGTAGCCAGCTTTCTGAATGTTTAATAGGAACAGGTATTCCATTTAGGGATCTTACACATATTGAATCCTATCTTTCTATGCTCAAAGATATATTATCTAGGGTTGCAGGTATTCGTCGCCCTGGATCTGCCGCATTAGATTTAGCTTATGTAGCAGCTGGGCGCTACGATGGTTTCTGGGAGCTGCAATTGGAGCCTTGGGATATGGCTGCTGGTTGTTTACTTATTACAGAAGCAGGTGGACTTGTAAGTGATTTAGAAGGTAATGAGAATTATATGAATAGTGGTCATATCATAGCTGGGAATCCAAAAATATTTGGACAGCTATTAAAAATCATTAGCCCCCATTTAACTAAGAAGTTGATAGCTTGAAAAAAGCAGTATTATGGGACAACTATTGTATAGTTTAGGTGTGGTAAGTATTTCTTAAATATTATTCTAATAATGCTTAACAAACATACTCCAATGATGCAGCAGTACCTTCGTCTTAAGGAACAGTATCCAGATACCTTAATGTTTTATCGAATGGGTGATTTTTATGAGCTTTTCTTTGATGATGCAGAAAAGGCCTCAAAATTATTAAATATTACTTTGACTAGTCGTGGTATTTCAGCTGGAGCCCCTGTAAAAATGGCAGGTGTTCCGTATCATGCTGCTGAACAATATTTGATGAAGCTTGTGCAACATGGTTTATCAGTTGCCATATGCGAGCAGGTTAGTAATCCTAGGAGCATTAAGAAAGGCCTAATAGAACGTGAAATAGCACGTATTATCACACCAGGAACGCTGACTGATACAGCATTATTAGAGGAGAAACAAGATTGTATTTTACTTGCATTAGATTTACATGAGGGAATATTAGGATTGGCATGGCTAAATTTAGCTGCAGGTGATTTTCGTGTAATGGAAATAACGCAACAGAGCTTGGTAAATGAGGTTGAAAGATTGAAACCTGCAGAGATACTTTTATCTGAATCATTTGACAAATTGCCACTAATTAGTGGAACTAGTGCTTTAAAGTACTTACCTCCATGGAAATTTGATACTAAAACTGCAATTCAGAAGCTCTGTGCGCAATTTAAAACTCATGACCTTTCGGGCTTTGGTTGCGATAAATTAAATCCTTCATTAAGTGCAGCAGGTGCATTACTTGATTACGTGTGTCTTACGCAGCGTGCGAATATTGTTAATGTTAATTCTTTGAAAGTGGAGCAGGGTACTACTTATGTGCAAATGGATGCTGTTACTAGGCGTAATCTTGAGATATCAGAAACTATACGAGGAGAGAAAGCACCAACGCTCTTATCATTATTAGATACTTGCTCAACTAGTATGGGTAGTCGTATGTTACGGCATTGGTTACATCACCCATTGCATGATCAGAAAGAAATACGCCATCGCTTGGAAGATGTATCTACGCTGATTGGTAAACTAGGAGCAGAACCATATTTGGCAGTAAGAAAATATCTAAAAAGAATTATTGATATCGAACGCATATCGGCCCGCATTGCATTTAAATCAGCCAGACCAAGAGATTTGGCCGGATTACGTGATAGTCTTAAGGTGCTGCCTGACATTACTTCTATTCTATTGGATTGTAATGGAAGTCATATGGCGATATTAGCAAATTCTATAACACCTAAAACCACATTACTTAGATTATTAAATAGTGCGATACATGATGAGCCTAATTCAATGCTACGTGATGGTGGAGTAATAGCAGATGGTTATGACAAGGAATTAGATGAATTACGTGCCATACAAGATAATTGTGGTGAATTTTTATTACAGCTTGAAAAAAAGGAGAGAGCTCGTACGAACATCTCAACTTTAAGGGTTGAATACAATCGTGTGCATGGGTTTTATATAGAAGTAACTAATACACATAGAGAAAAAATTCCAGAAGATTATATTAGACGTCAGACCTTAAAGAATGCTGAGCGTTTTATTACTCCAGAGCTAAAAACATTTGAGGACAAATCACTTTCGGCAAAAGAACGTTCTTTGGCGCGTGAAAAATTATTATTTAATCAGGTATTAGATACCCTTGTATCATATGTCAGCCATTTGCAGATAATAGGAAAAAGTGTAGCTGAATTAGATGTTTTATCAACTTTTGCTGAGCGTGCATTGACATGTAACTTTACTATTCCAAGCTTTACTAGTGAAGCTGTTATAAAGATTGAAGCAGGCCGGCATCCTGTAGTAGAAAACCAAGTAGATAATTTTATTGCGAATGATGCAGAGATAGGTGGAAAGCGACAAATGTTAGTTATTACGGGCCCTAATATGGGTGGTAAATCAACATATATGAGACAAGTTGCTTTGATTACTTTACTAGCACATTGTGGTAGTTTTGTTCCTGCTAAAAGTCTAATTATTGGCCCAATTGATAAGATTTTTACAAGAATTGGTGCGTCTGATGATCTTGCAAGTGGACGGTCTACATTTATGGTAGAAATGACAGAAGCTGCTAATATTCTGAATAATGCTACTGCACAAAGTTTAGTTCTAATGGATGAAATAGGAAGAGGGACTTCAACTCTTGATGGGCTAGCGTTGGCTTTCGCAATTGCACAGGGTTTATTGGAGAAAAATAGATGCTACTCTCTTTTTGCAACACACTATTCAGAACTGTCAAAGCTAGTAGAAAAATTTAGCCAGGTAGCTAATATACATTTTGATGCTGTAAAGCATAACCAACGAATCACTTTTCTTTATAGTGTCAATAAAGGATCAGCTAGTGAAAGTTATGGCCTACAGGTTGCAGCATTAGCTGGAGTACCAGAAACAACAATTATTGCTGCTAAAAAATATTTAGCTAGATTCAAAAATGAATATTCAAATAGAGGTTTACTTTCCAAAGAAATGCTTGACTCTATAGAAAGCAATGCAGTGAAAGAACATCCAGCTCTGACAATACTGTCTGAGATAGCGCCAGATGACTTAAGTCCAAAAGAGGCACTAGAAAAAATTTATATTCTAAGGGAAATGTATAAAGAAAATAAATAGTCTAGCCGTAAGTATTTACTTCATATAAAGTTTTTCTGGTAAATATGGAATATTTAACGTTATTCATGGATATGGCCATGAGATATTTCTTCTTTAGTAGCAACTCGTATATCTGTAACAGTACAATCAAAATGCAAAGTCATACCTGCTAGGGGGTGATTTCCATCAACGACTACCTTATCTTTAGTAATATCAGTTACAGTATATATTAATTTAATTTTAGAATTTACTTCTTCCCCTTCAAATTGCATGCCAACTTTAATGTCATCAGGTAATACATTACGAGGTTCTATTCGAACTAAATTACTATCATAGTCCCCAAAATGATCCTCGGGTGACATAAGGACACTACAAGAGTGACCTATTTCTTTGTCTTGTAGCTCTTTTTCAACTATTGGAAAAATTTCATCAAACCCACCGTGTAAGTAACTGAATGGGGAGTCAGTTTGCTCAATAATTTTACCTGTAGAATCTAATAACGCATAAGTAATAGATACAACAGTATTTTTTTTTATTTTCATTTTATTAAAATTGCTAATTACAAGATATTAATTTTCGTATAGGCGAAAAGCTGCGCCTATGTGCTGATGATATCCCATGGATTTTTAGTGCTTCTAAATGCTTCTTTGTGGGGTATCCCTTATGTTTATCAAAGCCATATTTTGGAAGAATTTTGTGTAAATAGTACATCTCAGTATCACGTGCTGTTTTTGCAAGAATTGAAGCTGCAGAAATCTCTGTTATTAAACTGTCACCCTTAATGATAGTTTGTACTGGAATCTGCAGTCTGGGGCTGTATATGCCATCCACAAGTACTTTATCAGGTTGGAAAGGTAAATTTTCAACAGCTCGCTTCATTGCTAGCAAGCTTGCCTGTAGTATATTGATATTATCAATTTCTTCTACAGATGCTGAAGAGATTGCCCATGCTATAGAGTCCCTTTTGATTAAATTTGCGAGTATATTTCTTTTTTTTTCGCTTAGTTTCTTAGAGTCAATTATCCCCTCTATTTTGTTAACTGGATTGAGTACTACACAAGCCGCGAATACTGGCCCTGCTAATGGCCCTCTACCCGCTTCATCTACTCCACCGGTCATTTCATTTATTGGGACGGGATTTTTCTGTAATAAGTAGTCTTTCATCATTAAATAATATTTATTAAATATAAATGAATTTATATATCCTTCATTGTACACATTAATTTAGCTTCAGTTGCTACCTTTCCCTCTACTTCTGCTGTGGCAGAATATTTCATGACACCCTTAATTTGCCTTTCTATCCTTACTTTTAGTATTAACTGATCACCTGCATAAACTGGCTTCTTAAAGCGAGCTTGATCTATACCAACAAAATAATATACAGAGTCATTATCAATTTTCTGATTTAATGTTTTTAGCGTAAGTAGTGCAGCTGTTTGTGCTAGGGCTTCTATTATTAATACCCCTGGCATAATAGGGTGGTGAGGAAAATGACCTGAAAAGAATGGCTCGTTAATAGTGACATTTTTAAGTGCAATGATTTCTTTCTCTAGATCACATGATAACACTCGATCCACTAGTAAAAATGGATAACGATGCGGCAGATATTTCAATATTTCATGAATGTCCATAATACTCCTTAGTGGTAGATAAGTTTTTTTTATGAGAATTTCATTTAAATACTATTTGTTTTTAATTTAAAACTGGTTCCCAAACACAAATTGAAATGGTTGTAATCTATCTCCTTCTTTTTTATTAAGTGCTTTTGCCAGGCTAACTTTAAGAGGGCCCATTGGCGAAACCCAGGAAACAGAAATTCCAGCAGAGTATCGTAGGCCTTCTGTTTTAGGATATAGTCCATTGGGCCCAAATACAGTACCCGCATCAATGAACGCACCTAATCGGATAGACCTATCATTTTCCATCCCAGGTAATGGAAATAGAATTTCTGCACTTCCAACTACCAGTTTATTTCCACCTAATGCCCTACGGGAGGTGTCACGTGGACCAAGCGAGCTTATTCTATAGCCTCGTACTGATCGATTGCCACCGGCAAAGAAATTTTTAAAGAACGGTAGCTCTCTTCCATCATAGCCATCTCCATAGCCCAGCTTTCCATCTAGCAGAAATGTGAAATTTTTAGAAATAGGGAAATAGTGCTTAGTGTGATAGTTTATTTTAAAATATTTAAGGTCTCCTATTGGTACACTTATTTCCCCAAATATTCTATGTGTTGACCCCTTAGTTGGCCAAATGGCACTATTTCTTTCATCTCTAACAAACCTCATAGTAAGTGGAAAATTGCTAGTAGGATTCCCAAAAGTTGATACAAAATTTCTGTTACGTAAAGGACTTAAGGGTGATAGTGATAGATCTGTTACTTCAGCCCCAATCCCGACAAATATCGAGTCAATTTCATTAATTGGGAGGCCGAATCGGAAAGCAGCTCCTGTTGTAGCAGATTTGATATTTGATACCGCATTTAGGTTATTAGTATTAAGACTTCTATGGTAAAGATCGATTCCTGCTGTTATTCCATCAATGGTAAAATAGGGGTCAGTATATGATACAGAGAATAATCTTCTAACTGCACCTGTATTTGCTTTAATAGCTAAAAACTTGCCTGTACCAAATATATTAGCCTGTGAGACGTTTCCACTTAATATTATGCCTTCTTGCTGAGAAAAGCCTAAGCCAACCATGACATTCCCAGTTGGTCTTTCTTTAACCTGAATATTTACATCAATTTTGTCTGTGGCAT
>TARA_B100000686_G_scaffold294119_1_pt1 | contig 14537 bp, 13 predicted proteins | sample TARA_B100000686 | Tara Oceans TARA_B100000686 (sample SAMEA2622733) | marine metagenome | biome: marine biome (ENVO:00000447); feature: marine epipelagic mixed layer (ENVO:xxxxxxxxx); material: "saline water (ENVO:00002010), including plankton (ENVO:xxxxxxxx)" | depth 150 m
ACAGACGTCCCGGGGTGGGTCAGGCGCCTGAGCGCAGCAGTGAAGGCCGCCGTTACGCCCCGGGGCACACCTAGAAACCAAAAGGTGCACATAAGGCGGGAAATTGATGCACAGAATTGGACTAGTTGGAGGGACTTTTGATCGATTCCACTCCGGTCATGCGTCATTGATTGAAACGGGTCTCTCTAGATGTCAAAATCTGGAGATTTGGATCACCCACGACGAAATTGCCCAGCAAAAGGACACTCGAGTGAATAACTGGCAGAGCAGATCGGAGGAGATCTTTCAATCCTTTGGAGGCAGCTCATCTCGAGTCTCGACACATGTATTGTCGGACGAGCTAGGCCCAGCGCCACATCATCCCGGGGCTACAGCAATAGTATGCACTAAGGAGACAATAGCTAATTGTGAGGGGATTAACAACATTAGGTCTCAAAACGGCTTGGAGGAGCTAGAAATTATCCCTGTAGAGAGGGTTATGGCCTGGGACGGGGAGCCGATTTCGAGCTCAAGGATTAGGTCTGGTTGCATCGACAGAAACGGACAACCCTGGATTCCCGAATCGTTCAGGGGGAAAGATGCCTCACTTACTCCTGAAGTTGAATCACAACTAAAAGATCCGTTCGGCGAGTTGATTGAAGGATCTGAAGAAGACCCATCAATCGCAATTAGATCAGCAATTGGACAGATTGGGGAAATCGCAGGTCCGTTGATTGCTGTTGGTGACGTTACAGCTCTTGCGCTCCAGCAGGAAGGAAGGCCTGCAGATATAGCTCTCGTGGATGGCCTAACAAAGAGGGAGGAGTGGCCCGGAGCGAGAGAAATCGACCCTTCGAAATACGAAAATATCCTGACATGCTCCAGCCCGGCTGGTTCTCTGACTCACTCTCTACTAGAAGCATGTGAAAAATCAATATCCTCTTGGAAGGAAAGTGGGGAGAGCACACTCATCCAGGTTGATGGAGAAGAGGACCTAGCCCCCCTACTACTTCACCCCCTGGCCCCTATCGGGTCTGCAGTTCTTTATGGCCAACCGGGGAAGGGCGTGGTGATTAGGTGGTCGGACGAAGACTCGAAGGGCAGGTGCAGGAACCTAATCAGGGGGCTCGAGACTCACTAATCCGAAGACTCTGAGTCCTGTACCCAGTGAATCCCGACTCCGAGCGATATTAAGGCAATCATGACAGAGTAAACCCCTGGATCAACCCAAGTGGTATTCAAAGCGCTCCAGACGAGGTAGTACATGGATCCCGAGATAATCATCCAACTAGCTATAGTTCTAGCAACCCCTCTTTCAGTTGAATGTACGCTGATGACCATCCTATCTTTCGGCAGGTCTGAGATCCAACCACTGATCCCGTCTTCCCTAGCAGAACCCATTCCGGCTACGCCGGCACCGATTACCGAAAGGCTGAGAACTGCGAAAACTGCATCGTCCACGACTATGTCAAGGCTACTAGAATACGCCTCTCCGCCACTAAGGAAACCAATCCAGAGAACCTTGTTACCGGGGGAATAGGCCCCAATTGTGACGTTGATTATTGTCAAGAGCAACATCCACGAACCAACAAGAATCGCCCCGCATGAGAGGGTGATACTGGGCGTTAGAAGGGCGTCCTTCCATTCCGAATCCTCTTCTGGCATCGAGCCGCCGACCTGACCCTTCGGTTTAACCGTTGTCGGAACCTTTCCCTAGAGGTGGCCTTGAAGATTGTATTTCCCCATGGAGGCCTCGTTAACCAGGGGTTCGTTCTCACTCATCAGAGAAATAGCATCGATTGCCTTGGGGATCGCAGAATTAACCTGCTTGCTTCTCCCCCCCCTGCCCTTGCTAACGTTCCTTGCCATGATTAAACCGATTGTATCTAGCTCGTTTAGCAGCGAGGAGACTCTCCTAGTCGTCAGAGGTTCAGTGCCAATCTTAGAGCAGGCCTCCGCATAGGTCCTGTAGACTTCGCCAGTGGAAATGTTCCTAAGTCCGTTTTCCTCGTTAAGGCAGATAGAGAACAAGACCAATTTCTGATGAAGTGGCAGTGTCTTGATTACAGGTGTAACTTGGTCATATTCGAGTTGGCTCTGAGCCAGTCTAACGTGCTTGGTGTTTACCCTGACCTGTGACCTCTGTTCTGCCTTTTGAACGGATATCCTTAGCAAATCCAGAGCCCTTCTAGCATCCCCGTGCTCTTGTGCAGCGAGTGCTGAGCAAAGCTTGATTACGCCCTCATCGAGAACCCCATCCTTGATTCCCATCGAGGCCCTCTCATTGAGGATATTCTGAATCTCAGTGGCAACATAAGGGTGGAAAACAATGTCTTCCTGACTCAATCTGGAGCTTACTCGAGGGTCAAGGTGCTGAGTGAAGTGCAGGTCATTGCTAATCCCGATAATTGAGCACCTCCCATTTTCTAGAAGGGTGTTGAGACTAGTTAATGCGTAGAGGAGGTCATCACCCCCCTTGTCTACTAGGTTGTCAACTTCATCAAGGACAATGATGTGAACTCCTCCCAACCTACTCATCCTAGAGACAAGAGTCTCTAGAACCCTGTCAGTAGGCCATCCGGTGAACGGGACTGGGACATCCCCCCTCTGTGCCAACTGGGTGGCTATCGTCTGGACAACTCTATACTTCGTGTCAACATTCCTGCAATTCACCTCGTATGTTTTCACAGTCTGCCCCATCTCCAATCCCTTCTCCCTTAGTTGGGTTAGAACGAATCTGGTAACCACTGTCTTTCCGGACCCGGGAACCCCATAGAGTAGCATGTTGGAAGGGATGTGTCCGTTCAGGGCATCGACCAGATTCCTGACCAAGGCATCAAGCTCATGCTCCCTGTGAGGTAGCCTAGCCGGCTCGAACGCATGGTCGAAAGCTCTCCTGTCAGTGAAGAGACTGTCCTGCCCCAGGATCTTCTCGAAAATATTCCCATCCATTTATTTTCACCGCTGCAATTTTCCCACTCACGGCCAATCCTCCACCCCATTGGGTTCATTGCTAGTAGCGAGGTTCACCTAGCGAGTATGTTTGCGGTAATAAGAGTGTCTTGGAATTCCAATGGAGGACTAACTTTTAGTAACTCTAATGACAGTGTTTTTAAAAACTGAAATATTGACTCTGAATTCTAATTGTGCACCATTCAGTAACTCATTTCCACCTACAAAATTATGGAATTTGAACTTGACAATCAATATCAAATTGCAATATTTCGATACTAACTTACATGAAGCACGATCAGCCTTAACCAGATGCTCTCTAAAGCATCTATTTTGGCCCCCGAATGGGTACCAATCTGGGAAATGTAATTTATGGTTATATATATCAGTTAAGAAAACCTTTTAATTATTTACATTAAATCTGCCATCATCATGGACGGTAATGCTGTCCCCGTCATTCAGCTGGATTATTTCGGATGGTAGCTCTGGAATCTCAAACCCCCGTTCCAATCCGGGTGCTCTGGAGAAATTGTGAGTTACCAACACCTGCGCGTGAGGGTGCCTCTCAGAGAATGCCAAGACGTCGGATGGATTGTGGTGATGTGAACTACGAACAAAATCGGGAACTCCCATTTCAAGGATTACAATTTGAGACCCCCTCGCCCTCTCTTCTATCTCTTTGCACGGACCCGAGTCCCCGCAATGGAGGATGCTAAGACCACTATTGTGAACGAGCCTGTAACCGTGAGGGTCCGTCTCAGGGGTATGACTCACAGGAAACCTCTCGAAGCCCCATTCTGTTCCTTCCAGTTCCCCGGACTCCTCGTAATTCCAAAGCACCCTCTCTCGAAGCTCTTCATCCAAACTTCCGGGGAAACCGGTTTGGCATAGGCCGAAGAGCACTTCTTTTCCACCCGGTCTGCAGTGAACCTGCAAAGTCCCGCGCTTCCCATCTATTGTCCCCATCTTGTTTCTGTCTAGGATTAGGAATGGGAAACCGAAGGTGTGGTCTGCATGCCAATGGGTGAAAAGAAGATGCTCGAGATCGGTTGGGGAGACTCCCGACCTCCTTAGCTGGGGGAGGGCTGTAGGGGGGGCGTCAATCAGAATCTTGCCGTCCAATAGTGCCAATGCGTGCATCCTGCCAGGAGGTGAGAAGGCGTTACCAGTACCTAGGAAAAGCACATCCGCCACGTTCACCGAGATAGCCACCTAGACTTCATGCTTACTTCTCTCCGGAACCATATCTCACATTCGATTCATAAGAGATAAACTACTCCCAATCACCAGGTAGTGCCATGGCTGACTGGAGTGCAAAGAATCCCTTCTCGACAACCATATCCCAGAATTTCATCCTGAACGGCGAGGGTTCTCGAAAGGAGACTAGGCACATTGTGTTCGAGCTCAAGGACTCCGGACTGTCATACAAGGCGGGAGATGCACTCGGCGTGGTACCTCGGTGCCCCCCAGAACTCGTGGAGGGCCTTCTGGCTGCGACAAACTTCACCGGTGACGAGGAAGTAGAAACGCACCTCGGACCCTGCTCTCTCAGGGAGGCTCTCACTGATAGGTATGAGATACACAGGATTTCGAAGAAGTGGATCGAGGGGCTGTCCAAGAGGACGTCTGACGACTCGGGCCCATTGGAGATGAGAATCGTAAGTAGGCAGAGGTACTCATCAACGGACGGGTCCCTGATTATTGACTGGAGAGACGACACCGGGCAGGGGGACGTCCCAGACGGCTATGTCGAGATAGGGTCTTTCGGAGACAACTCAGCAATCCTCCTCAAGGAGCTAGTTTCCGACTCCAGCTCAATGGAGGAATACATTTGGTCCAGGGACTACATGGACGCGGTGTCCGACTTCTCGAGTATAGGCTTCACACCTCAGGAGTTCGTCGAGGGTATGGACAGGCTGAAACCCAGACTCTACTCAATAGCAAGCAGCCCGGAATTCGAGGACGGGACCGTCCACCTCACAGTGGCCATAGTACGTTACAATCACCACAACAGGGACAGGACGGGGCTCTGCACCGGGTACATGGCCGACAGATGCGAAACCGGCTCTACCGATGTGGGCGTATTCATGTCCCCAACGAGGTCTTTCGTCCTTCCAGAGGACGGCTCAAAGGACATTATCATGGTAGGGCCGGGAACGGGAATTGCCCCCTTCAGAGCCTTCCTACAGCAGAGAGAGATCGACCAGTCAGGGGGCAGAAATTGGCTGTTCTTCGGAGATTGGACGGCCGAGGGAGAGTACCTGTACAAGGACGAGATGGAAGATTGGAAGGAGAGAGGGATAATCACCAAGCACGATCTTGCATGGTCCAGAGAGGGGGCCGAGAAAGTATACGTCCAGCATCTTATGGCCAAGCATGGCGAGGAGATATGGAACTGGATCGAAAACGGGGCGTATTTCTATGTCTGTGGTGACAAGCAGTACATGGCAAAGGACGTCCACAGAACACTGATCGAAATATGCTCCGAATACGGGGGAATGAGCTCCGAGGAAGCCAAGGAATTCGTAGAGACCGGACTGATGAAGACTGAGAAGAGGTATCTCAGGGACGTATACTGAAACTGCCGATTCACTCAAACCAAAGTACACTTGGCATTGCTCCGTGTTCCGACGCGTCCTAGTAGCAAACAGGGGAGAGATCGCACTCAGGATTATCCGATCCCTCGGAGCACTGGGAATCGAGTCCGTTGTCATCCATGGCAGGGAGGACCGGCTTTCTCTTCCCGTCAGGCTGGCGGACGAAGGATACTCGATCCCTCGCGAAGATCCTCTAGCAACCTACCTAGATATTGAGGCAATAGTTTCCGCCGCCAAGGAGGTCGGCGCCGACGCAGTACACCCCGGATACGGGTTCCTATCCGAGAACGCCACATTTGCCCAGCGCCTGGCCGAAGAGGGAATCACCTTTATCGGTCCGTCTCCGGAGTGCCTCCGCCTACTGGGGGACAAGATCGCTGCCAGGGAGTCGATGTCCAAGGCAGGTATTCCCGTGGCAAAGGGGACCGAGGAGCCCGTCTCAGACCCAGTTGAGGCATTGGAGATTGCATCGGACATCGGCTTCCCAATCATGATCAAGGCAGCTTCCGGCGGAGGCGGAATAGGGATGCAGGTAGTAAACGAAAAATCGGAATTCGAATCCGCCCTCAGGCTCTGCCAAGGAAGGGCGGAATCGGCATTCGGAGATGGTAGGGTATTCATCGAGGAGTACGTGGACTCCGCAGAGCACATCGAATTCCAGGTTATTTCGGACGGAAGGAGGGCGATACATCTAGGGGAGAGATTCTGCTCAATCCAGAGGAGGCACCAGAAGATCCTGGAGGAGGGGCCGTGGCTAACTGAGGTGGAGAGGGCCGAGATCGGAGCCAGAGTCGTTGCAGGAGCAGAGGCGATAGGCTACCAAGGACTAGCTACATTCGAGTTCCTGAGGAGCAAGGATGGTGAGTTTTACTTCATGGAGGTGAATCCCCGAGTCCAGGTAGAACACACAGTCACCGAGATGATTACGGGACTAGACTTGGTTTCACTGGGGATAATCGTCTCATCTGGAATAGAACTTCCAATCTCACAGGACCAGGTTACTCTCAATGGCCACGCAATTCAGGCTAGGATAAACGCCGAGAATCCCTTGACACTCGAACCCTCCCCCGGAAAGCTGTGGGAGTGCCACTGGCCCGGCGGTCCTGGCGTCAGGGTTGACACTCACGGCTTCACAGGGTACGAAATGCCCGGGGCTTTCGACTCCCTACTAGCCAAGGTTATCGCATGGGCGCCTACCAGGGAGCAGGCGATATCCAAGCTAGACGCGGCTCTTGACGAGACAATATTGCTTGGTGTAGACACACTGATTCCCCTGCACAGGGCTATTCTTGGAGAGGCGGACTTCATAGAAAGAAAAATTACCACCGACTACTTGGTCGAACACCCGGATCTCCTATCTGGAGGTGCATAGTATGGATTTGGTTATCGTAGGCAGCATGGGTTATGACGACATAGAAACGCCCGAGGCAAGCGGATCGGACATACTTGGGGGCTCCGCAGTTCATGCAGGAGTCTCAGCTTCATTCCACCTGCCTGAGATTCCCGGTGGCAGCAAGAGGGTGGGCCTGGTTTCCCCCGTGGGCAGGGACTTTTCAGAGGCTCATCAGAGCCTTCTGGAGGGGTTAGGGATGGACTTCTCAGGAGTCGCCAGACTTCCGGGTAAAACCTTCAGGTGGTCAGGCAGGTACGAGGGCCCCATGGAGAGAGTTGAGACGATTTCTACAGAGGTAAACGTCCTGGGGGACTTCGACCCGGAGATTCCCGACTCCTGGACCTCCCCCAAGGTCCTCTTCTGCGCCAATACACATCCCTCATCTCAGGTCTCCGTCCTAGACCAGTGTCCAAATTCCGAGATCACTGCGGTTGACACTTTCATGTTGTGGATAGAGACCGAGTTCGAGAATCTCTCCCTTGCACTGAGGAAGTCTGACATAGCCATACTGAACGAAGAGGAGGTTTGTGCGATCTCCGGCGAGAGTATTTTCACCCAAGCAATACAGCCGATATTGTCGGGAGAAGCACTGCACGGGGGGGAATCTGCAGGTCCCGGCCCCAGGGGCCTGGTCATCAAGAGGGGCTCTTCGGGAGTATTCGCCCATCTGCCCTGTGGTATCATCGCGCTGCCAGCCTTTCCGGTGCATGAGGTAGTAGACCCCACAGGGTGCGGGGACTCATTTGCAGGGGCCCTCCTCGCAAACATGGCTGGCAAGAAGGGCGTACTGAACGACTTGGAGTCGATGAGGGCAGCGATGGTCCACGCGATCGTAACATCATCATTCACCATTGGAGGTCTGGGGTCGAACAAGCTACAGGGGCTCGAGAGGGGGGCTTACCATGCTAGGATGGATCGTTATCGCAGGATTGTCGGGCTCTAGTCAACCCAACCTCCTTAGACCGGGAAGTGGATGAGGATCTTCCTCTGAAGATGTAGGCCTTAGCTGGCTGAATCTCAGGGAATCTTCCGGTGCCTCTAGAAGCCTCGGAGAGTCCTCTTCCCCGCTAGAGAGTTTGCTTACTATCGAATCGAGCTTGTCCCTCGCTGTGCTCGAATCCATGGCTCTGCGCATTGTCCGAATCCTCGATCCGACCTCTGCCTGGTGATCCTGATCGCTCCTCAGCCTCATGTGCTGGGAGGTCTGGAACCTCTTTGTGGTAATCTCGTCATCTGGAACCTTCACTATGTTTCCAGCTCTGTTGATTGAACCCCTTGGCCTAAGCAACCTACCGAGCAATCCGGTTGAGAATGGTCGACTTTCCGATTTCACTCCAGAAATCTTGCTAGAAGTCATGGTGGATGCTAGGCGATTCAGCGCCGGGTAATCCTCCAGATTAGCTGGTTGCCTGTCCGCGCCTCTCAATTGCTGGACTCTTAGCTCCTGTCTGGCCTTTGCCCGCTTTACTATGCCTGCCCTGCACTCTTCTCTAACCGCCTCCTCAGTAGGAGGGGGCAGGAGTTGTTTGCTGAATGGCTCGGACGGGGATCCAAACTCCTCGTGTGCCCTCTTGATCATCTGTGAGCTAGATGGAACCCTCTGTGTGAATTCCGGCTCGTCGAATTGCACTTCCGAACTAAAAAGTCCGAATTCCTCGATCGAGGGTGCTTCTGTCGAGGTTCCAGCGTCGAATAGTCCCCCTGGGGCGAACATGTCCAGCCCCTCTGCCGCATCGGAGAAGGCGGAGTCCATTCTGTTTCCAGTCGAGACCTCTACCTCCTTCTCCTTGTACCACGAGGGCGCCTCCCTCCCGCCCCAAGCTCTCTCGTATGCGTTCTGCTTCGAAGCCTGCGCTGGCGCTGGCTCAGGCATTGGTTTGGAAGCAGGCTCTTGATGCCCGAATACCTCACTAGGGGGCCAATCGAACGATTTCATCTCTGCCTTACCCTTGGAACCGAGGTCCACATGAATCCCGGGGACAATCGTGGGCCCACTAAGCAGGCTAGTTTCAGAAACCGCGGGGAGTGCTGCTTGGCTAGGTGGGTTCAGTTGTCCTGTCGCGTCCCTAATGGCTGGGAATGTTGGCAGCTCTGTCTCAAGGCTCTCGAGCCCCAGTAGAGCCTCATCGATATCGCTCCCATGTCTTACTCTATCGACCATCAGGCAAAGCTTGAGCAGATTCGCCTCGCTCCCTGAGACGAGGTGCCTATCTCCAGAACCAGTCTCAATAGCCAGAATAGCGTATCTCGAGACTATATTGGCCAGCATTACCGAGGTGCCGAGGCCGATCGCAAGCCAGCTCATTGGTGCAACAAAAGTAGTGATTCCCAGGTACACCCCGACCAAGCCCAGCATTACAGTACCAGAGGGCAGCATCGGGACCTTCAGATGCCTCATCCTTTCGATAGCCGCTAGGTCCAGCCTAACCCCCTTTCCGTCAAACCTCTCGATGGTCAGCTGGCGCTCGGTAATCACCGCGCAACACTTCCCTCTTGCCCCGACCAAATAGAGGCCGCCGATTAGCTCGGCACTCCTCTTATCGGTCGGGCCTTTAGGCCCGGCTGAATGCATCCGGAGGCAGCAGCCACAAACATACGGTATAAGTTCATGGGAAACCAGTGGACTCCGAGGAACCACTTCGAGGTGTTTTCGTTTTCGCCGTCAAGGAAGCCTATCTCATGGCTTCCCTTGCTGCCTGAGCCCTTGCCCACAACTCCTTCTCCTCGTCAGTCTTAGGTTCGAACTGCGGTATCTCTACTGGTTTCATGGACTCGTCGATTGCTACCATGAAGAAGAACCCCGAACAGATTTCCTCACCCACCCACTCGGACCTTGATAGCCTGCAGGATGTTACGTGAATCCCTGTGGTTCTGGGCGATGTCCACACCACCCTTGCTGTCGTCCTTATCACGTCTCCCTGAAAAGCAGGCCTCCTGAATTTCAGGGCATCCACAGAAACTGTGACGAACTCTCGGTGGGCGAACTTGGAGGCGCACATTCCTGCAGCCGTGTCCATAATCGACATCAGCCTCCCCCCGAAGAGCGTGTCCAGTGCATTCGTGTGCCCAGGAAAAACCTCGTCCAGCAGTACTACGGGCTCAATAGAGTATGGCGCGTCGTCGCTCATAAATCAACGTCCAATGCCCATCCTCCTTGAATCCTACAGTGTTTGGGGCCTCTCAACTGCGGTTTACCGCTGACTTCAACCGAAGGGCTAGGCTCGGCCTCTCGTGGGTGTGCCGGAACTTCGATGGGAATCCTCCGTTTTCGATGACCCCAGTGGTGGCAGCATCGTGCTCTGGCCCTACCTGCCCTGCGTTAGGATGCCCTCCGAGATGAGGCCAAGGGCATGGGATGGGCTTGCCCTAATATCCTCAGGCAATGAGCTAGTTGCTCTTCGCGATGAGGAGGAGCAGGACAAGGGTAGCCCGGGAGTGCACGTCGAGTCGGCAGCCGCCTCTGGAACTACTCTGGGGATGCTGGTCAGAGACCTGCACGAACTCGACGTCGAGGGCCCATCTATTCCTGACCCAGAGAGGATTAGGCTGCTTAGACATGCCGAGAATGCAAGGGGGGGGATGCCAATCTACCCCATCGAACCAGGGATTGAGGACGAGGATTGGGCTGACTGGCAGTCAAGGTGGGCGGATGAGCAGGTCAGGTTCAGGAACCTGATGGCGACAATCGGGAGGTCTCGGAGGTGGGCCAAGGCAAGGAAGAGAGCGATCCCTCGGGTCGCGCGATCAAAGTGGGCTAGTCCAGATCTCGGAGCCGCTGCTGCCGTCTGCGCAGCATGGTGGTTAGAAGAGAGGATAGCCCTGACGGAAGAGCTCACCGTAGAGAGGGACATGAGGCTCGCATCCAGACTTAGGGGTGCGCTAGCAGATCTCAGGGGATCAACCATAAACGCCGATGCGATCCTCCTGACCCCAGTCCATCAGGCTCAACTCCCCTCACTGGAGAATAGCCTAATTGCCTGTGAGTCAGTCGAGAAGGTGGGGAGAGAGTCATGAGCGGAGGAGTTGAGGTTTCGATAGAGACCCAGTCGTTCAGGGCGACACCCATGGAACCAGTTACTCTGGAGGATGCGGTTAGCCTAGGAGGTGCCAGCAGCAACGGCGCTTTCGCAGTCATCGAGCACGAAGACCCAAGGGCGATGATCGTGATCGGCCCCGATGGCTCACTCCTAATTCACGGGATATCCAATATTGAAGCAGCGACTCTGATCGCAGAGGAGATACTTCTCCGCATGGGGATGTCGGAAAGTGGGCTCGTAATCGACAGCGGCGAGGTTCTAGCCAGCTTTTACCTGGGGAGGGCGGTGCTGATCGGCCTAGCTGCTGAGAGGTTCTCCGACATGGAGCATGACATTAGGCTGGACGCTCTAAGGATAGACGCCAAGAGGCACAAGTGCACAATCATCCTGTTCAATAACGGGAGAGGAATAGTGATGGGGCAGTCATCTAGGAAGGTTGCCGAGATGGCCGCATCCTACTGGCTATCCAGGCTCGAGGAAGAGGGTGCCCTGGCGTGAGACGATGCTTGAGAGTGGAACGTGGGTGGGTCCGATTTTGGACCATCACATGCACCTGGACAGGACAAACAGGTTCCTAGACGCAGTCTCGGAATTCTCCAGAGCCGGTGGGACCGGCATCATGCTGGTGCACAAGCCGTCGTTTTCCGGATCTCTCCCGGAGGGCATAGACGAGTACAGGGAGGCGTACGACGACACCCTTTCCATGGCCGAGGAAGTCAGGTCCTCCCACCAGATGGACGTAGGGGTGGTGCTGGGGCCCCACCCTGTCTCGTGGGAGAAACAGATCGATCAATTAGGGATTGACAGTGCCACGGAGCTCCACCTGGAGGCGGTCGGCTTGGCCCTCGAGCACATCGAGTCGGGGAACGCCCACTGCTTGGGGGAGGTCGGGCGCCCTCACTACTCGGTCGACGAGAAGACATGGGAAGCAGCGAACGACATGCTGGGAGAGGTCCTGTCCATGGCCTCGTCAGCTGGGGCCTCCGTACAGCTCCACGTGGAGGACAACGGAGATCAGACATGCCGGGAGCTCAGCCAGATTTGCAAGTCATCAGGACTCTCTCCAGATAGGGCGATCAGGCACTACGCTCCAGCGGATGTGAGCTCAGAATTCACCCACGGTCTCTCGGCAACCGTAAGCGTCGGCAGAGGCAGCGTGGAGACTCTGGCAAGGACTGTGCGGAGCTCGAGTGCCCCCTGGGGGATGGAGACCGACTTTCTAGACGACCCCAGAAGGCCCGGCGCCGTACTTGGGCCCAAGACCATCCCGAAGAGGACGAGGGAGCTCTGCTCCACACTGCTCTCAGAGGGGTGGGAGGAGGAGGAGGTAGAGATGCTAATGTACGACGTGCACGTGAACTGGCCTAGGTCACTATACGGGATCTGAATCCGACCCGAACCCCGGAGATGCCATCATCACCGCCCCTGCCACGAACATCATTACAGAAATCCCGTAGAACTGAAGCTCACCAATCGGTATCGGGCTCCCGACCCAATCCATGAACATCCTCCAGAGGGGTCCGTTGATTGGCAGGAAGAGGATCATCAGGGCCACCCCGGCCTTCTGCCTCAGAAGCATGGCCCACGGTGCAGGCTCTCTCTTTTCAACTCCCGCCGTTAACCGAATCGATTTAGAGAGCCCCTGTGCTCGTAGATACCGCGCGCCTGTAGTGAAGGGGTTATCACAAGAGGTTTCCAACCTCTTGTCCCGGGTTCGAATCCCGGCGGGCGCACCAAAAAACCCCCATGCTCGGGACCCAGTGGTTGCGACTGAAGCATTGAAACCCCTGTCGCTTCCCGAAATGCTGTGAGTTCAATGGATGATGTCGATGGGCCGAAACTGACATCCATCAGCAAGGATAGCTCCGACCTCGTGGACGACGACCAGATAGTGGGCAGGAAGATATGGAGGATTGTTCCATACGTCACAAGGTACTGGAAGAGCGCTCTGGCGGGTATCGCGGCCAACGGGGGTGCTAGGGCATTCGACCTAATCCCCTTCATCGCGATTGGGATGGCTGCCGACTACTACCAGTCTGGGACGTTCACGAACTCGACGATAGAGGGCATGGTGAACTCTGACCTTCTCCCGGCAATTGGCCCAGTCGAGCCGGTAGAGCTTGGGTTCGGTCTGCTGATAATGACGTGTTTCACCTTCCTGGCGATATTCCAAGGACTCAGCAACCAGCTCTGGCAGGCAACTGCATACAGAGCCCAGCACGATATCAGGATGGACGCGACACACTCTCTCATGGCAATGGAGGCCTCTTACTTCGAGACGAGGCAGACAGGTAACCTGATGTCGGTCCTCTCTGCGGACGTCGCACAGCTGGAGGACATCATATCCGATGCCAGTACCAGCATGATTCGGATAGCGATCACCTTCTCCACCGCGTTCGCGATAATGTTCTGGATGTCTCCCAAGTTGGCCCTGATCCTCTTCACTCCCCTCGTGATCATTGTTCCCATGGTGATTTGGTTCTCTACCAGGGTACAGAGGAAATATCGCAAGCAGAGGGAAAGCACAGGCGGGATAGTGGCGATACTAGAGAACGTCCTCTCTGGAATCACGGTGGTGCAGGCCTACAATGCCAAGGACTTCGAGGGATCCAGGATTGAGACTCAGAGCGGGAACTACAGAGACATGGCCATCCAGGCGGCCTTCATCAGAAACCGGTTCATCCCGGGAATCTATGTGGTAGCGGGCATTTCCTTCGGGCTTCTCGTCTCGGCAGGGGGCTGGGTGATGGCCTCTGGAGAGATAACCGTGGGCCAGTTCGTCACGTTCCTGTTAATCTCCACTAGGATGACCATGCCGATGTTCATCCTAGGCATGCTCCTGAACCAACTGCAGAAGGGGGAGGCGGCCTCCAAGAGGGTGTTTGCCATCATTGACCTCGAGCCCTCCATCTTCGATAAGGAGGGTGCCGTGCCGCTCGACGGGCCGATTACCTCGGTGCAGTTCGACGACGTGTCATTCGCCTATCCGTCCTCCGAGGCCAACGTCCTGAACGGTATCTCGCTCTCGGCCACCTCGGGCGAGTTCTTGGGCGTAATGGGTCACACCGGAGCTGGTAAGAGTACCATACTGAAGCTCGTCGAGAGGTTCTATGAGCCCCAGAGCGGCAGGGTCCTGATTAACGGCACCGACATCAACGACTTTCAGATAGAGTCTGTCAGGGCTCGGATTGGCTTCGTATCTCAGGACCCCTTCCTGTTCTTTGGCACTGTGAAGGATAACGTGGCCTACGCCCGCAACTGTAGCGACGAGCAGATCAACAACGCTCTCGAGGCTGCCGGAGCCCTGGAGTTCGTCTCCCAGCTCTCTGACGGGATTGAAACGATGGTCGGCGATAGGGGAGTCATGCTCTCCGGGGGCCAGAGGGCCAGGATAAGCCTCGCCCGCGCGTTGCTTAACGACCCCGACCTGTTGATCCTCGACGAGGCCAGCGCGGCGCTGGACGCCGAGACCGAGAAGCGTATCCAGGAGTCTCTCTTCGGCAGTTCCAACGGAGGCAAACAACGAATCACCGTAGCAGTTGCCCACAGGCTCGCGACGATTAGGAACGCCGACGAGAT
>TARA_B100000686_G_scaffold238906_1_pt1 | contig 14485 bp, 15 predicted proteins | sample TARA_B100000686 | Tara Oceans TARA_B100000686 (sample SAMEA2622733) | marine metagenome | biome: marine biome (ENVO:00000447); feature: marine epipelagic mixed layer (ENVO:xxxxxxxxx); material: "saline water (ENVO:00002010), including plankton (ENVO:xxxxxxxx)" | depth 150 m
AAATATACAAAAAAATTCCAAAAAACAGTAAATAAATATTGATTTTTCTAGTTTATTTAAGGTTTGGACTCTTTGCCATTTTATTTAAAATATTAAAAATGTTATAAATAAACTTTTCCAAAAAAGTTTTATGACAGAAAATAATTCAAAAAAATACCAAGCTGACTCCATAAAAGTTTTAAAAGGTCTTGAGGCAGTTCGAAAAAGACCCGGAATGTACATTGGTGATACTGATGATGGTTCTGGATTACATCATATGGTTTACGAGGTTGTTGATAACTCTATAGACGAGGCTCTTGCAGGTTATTGTAAAAATATTATTGTAAATATTAATGGAGATGGTTCAATCACAGTAAAAGATGATGGCAGGGGAATACCTGTGGATATTCATAAGGGAGAAAAAAAATCTGCAGCAGAAGTAATAATGACCCAATTACATGCAGGAGGAAAATTTGACCATGAATCTTATAAAGTTTCCGGAGGGCTACATGGTGTTGGAGTATCAGTAGTTAATGCACTATCTGAAAAATTAGAATTATATATTGATAGAGATGGAAAAAAATATTTTATTGAATTTAAGAACGGAGAAGCAAAGGCTCCTTTAAAAATAATAGGAAAATCAAAAGATTCTGGAACACAAATAAATTTTTTGCCTTCTAAACAAGTATTTTCACTAACAAAATTTAGTTTTATAATACTTCAAAAAAGAATGCGAGAATTAGCATTTTTAAACAAAGGTATTAAAATTTCATTAAATGATTTAACTCAAAAAAAATCTAAATGTTTAGACTTTAAGTTTGATGGAGGAATTGTAGAATTTGTTGAATTTTTAGATGAAAAAAGAGAAAATTTAAAAAATAAAAATAACAATGATTTATTTAGAAAACCAATTTATATAGATGGAATAAAAAAGAATATCGATGTTCAATGTTCTTTAAGATGGAATGCTGAATATAACGAAGATGTTTACCCATATACTAATAATATTTATCAGAAAGACGGTGGAACTCACTTATTGGGATTTAGAAGTGCTTTGACGAGAGTTATAAATAAGTATGCATCAGAACAGAATTTGTTAAAAAAAAATAAAGTTACTTTATCTGGAGATGATGTAAAAGAGGGTTTAACATGCGTTTTATCAATTAAAATTCCTGATCCTAAATTTTCATCACAAACAAAAGATAAATTGGTTTCATCAGAAGTAAGAAATATTGTAGAAAATGTTATAAGTGAAAAACTTTCTATATGGTTTGATCAAAATCCATCTATATCAAAAATAATTTTAACAAAAATTATTCAAGCTGCTGTTGCAAGAGATGTTGCAAGAAAGGCAAGAGAAAGCGTAAGAAGAAAAGGTGCTTTAGAACTTACAGGTTTACCCGGAAAGCTGGCAGACTGCCAGAATTCTAAAAGGGATGGAACTGAACTGTTTATTGTAGAGGGAGATTCTGCCGGCGGATCTGCCAAACAAGGAAGAAATAGAGAATATCAAGCAGTTTTACCACTTAGAGGAAAAATTTTAAATACGTTTACAGAATTGAATGGTTCAAAGAAAAATGGAAATTCAAATGATTTAAGATCTAGAACATTGTCAAAAATGATATCATCAAATGAAATAGTAACATTAATTAACGCTTTGGGGCTAGATCCAAAGGATGAAGATATGGATTTAAAAGACTTAAGATATGGAAAAATAATAATTATGACTGATGCTGATGTAGATGGCTCTCATATTAGAGCTTTATTATTAACCTTCTTTAACAATAAACCATTTAATAAATTGATTGATCATGGTCATGTTTATTTAGCTCAACCACCTTTATTTAAAATTAATAAAGGGTCAAAAGGTATTTATATCAAAGATGAAAAGGAATTAGAAAATTACATTATTAAAAATTCTAAGGACCTAAGAAAATTAAATAAAGCTTCAAAAGAATATAAAAAAAATATCCAAGAGGAAAAAGCTAAACTAAATATTCAAAGATTCAAAGGACTTGGAGAAATGAATCCCGAGGAATTATGGAGTACAACTTTGAATCCAGAAACTAGAAATTTACTTCAGGTTAAATATTCGAAGAATATACAAAAAGATCAAGATCTTATTCAAACATTAATGGGAAATGATGTTGCCTCAAGAAAAGATTTTATTGTAGATAATGCGATAAATGTTTTAAATTTAGATATTTAATTAATGGAGTTTGATAAAGCCTCTAAAACTTATTATTTAAACAAAACTACCTATGTAAACTTAAGATGGATAGCAATTATAGGTCAATTATTAACTATAAATACTGTTAAATTTATTTTTGGTTTTGAATTTAATTATATACTTTCTAACATAATTGTTTTTTTTGGAGCGATAAGCAATTTAGTCTTAATATATTATTTTAAAAATACACAACTTTCAGAGAAATCATCTTTATATTTTTTAGTTTTAGATATTTTTCAACTGAGTTTTTTATTATATTTAACAGGTGGAACTATTAATCCATTTTCAATGTTTTTATTAATACCTAGCATTTTTGCTTCTACAAGTTTAAATATAAAAACAAATATTCTATTAATAATTCTCACAATTATTGCAATACTAATTTTAACTTTTTTTCATTATGAACTGCCTTCTCCATTAGATGAGTATATCTTTAATAAATATTACTATTATTCGGTACCCATAGCTCTTATCGTAGCTTTGATATTTTTAAATTTTTTTGCTTTAACTTTTGGTAATGATTTAAGAATTAGAAAAGAGGCTTTAGATAAAATTCAAGAGGTTATATCAAAAGAGCATGAGTTAGTTTCTTTAGGTGGACAAGCCGCAGCAGCAGCTCATTCTTTAGGAACACCATTGTCTACGATTAAAATTATTTCACAGGAATTATTTGATCAGTTTAAAAATGATAAGGATATCGGGAAGGATGTTGAATTACTTGTTAGTCAAGTTAATAGATGTAATGAAATATTAAGAGGATTGTCTTTAAATCCTACGATCGAAGACGATTTTATAGACAAGAATTTAAGCTTGTATGATTACCTTAAAGAAATTGTAAGATCTTTTGAAGAAATATCTGATAAAAATTTTGAAATTGATGTTGAGCAAAATGCAAATTCTTTTGATATAAAGAAATCAATTGAAATTGTATATGGAATAAGAAATTTTTTAGGAAATGCAAATAAATTTGCAAAAAAAAATATTTATATAGCAATAAAAAGTGATAGTGAGAGATCAGAAATTACAATAGAAGATGATGGTCCTGGCTTTTCAAAAGATATATTAAATAAAATTGGGGAACCTTATATTAAATCCTTTAAATCAAATGATAATAAAAAACCAGGTTTGGGTTTGGGTATTTTCATAGGAAAAACTTTATTAGAAAAAAATAAAGCTAAACTTTTATTCAGAAATTCTGAAACTCGTGGTGGTGCTGAAATAAAGATTGAATGGTTTAATAAAAATCTAGTTAATATTTAATGTAGTTTTTTTTTGTTATCAAACAATCCACTTAATTGACTGATCATTACATCCCCTAGTTCTTGCACATCTGAAATTTTTATTGCTTTTTGGTAGTACCGTGAAACATCATGTCCAATACCAATAGCCAAGATCTCAATGTCACTATTATTTTCTATGAACTTAACTGTTTTTTTTAGATGTTTTTCTAAAAAATCACCAGAATTAACGGAAAGGGTAGAATCATCAACTGGGGCTCCGTCAGAAATTACCATAAGAATTTTTCTTTCTTCTTTTCTTTTTTTTAATCTATTAAATGCCCAAGTAATTGCCTCTCCATCTATATTTTCTTTTAACAACCCTTCCTTAAGCATTAATCCTAAATTTTTTTTTGATTGTCTCCAATGGCTATCTGCAGATTTATATATAATATGTCTTAAGTCATTTAATCTTCCAGGGTTTTTTTTTTTTCCAAACTTATTCCATTCCTCTCTGCTTTTGCCACCTTTCCAATTCTTCGTTGTAAAACCAAGAATTTCTACTTTAACTGAACATCTTTCTAGTGTTCTAGAAAGAATATCCGCACAGAGAGCTGCAATAGTTATTGGTCTTCCTCTCATTGAACCAGAATTATCAATCAACAAGGTAACAACAGTATCTTTAAAATCTAAATCCTTTTCTTTTTTAAATGAAAGCGAATTGTAAGGATCTATTATAATTCTAGTTAATTTAGAACTATCTAATAGTCCTTCTTCTAAATCAAATTCCCATGCCCTATTTTGTTTTGCCAATAGTTGTCTTTGTAATTTGTTTGCTAGTTTAATAATTAAATCTTGGAAATTAGTTAATTGTTGATCTAAATTTTTTCTTAATTTAAAAATTTCCTCAGCGGTCTCTAATGTTTCAGGTTTTGCCACTTCATCAAATTCTGTTGTAAATATTTTATAATCTTTGTCATTTATACTATTATTTAACTTTTGAACAATATTTTCAGAGCTTTGATTATCAGAATCTTTATCTACTATTTGTTCATCTAATCTAAATTCATTATTATCATCTATTCCATCTACTCCTTCTCCTATATTATCTTCCTCAATTCTTTGTTCAGAGTCCCCTGAATCTTCAGCATCATCATTACTTGAATTATTGTTGTCCTCCTTATTATCTTTTTGTGTTTCTTCGTTTTTATCGTCATTATCCATATCAAAAATTTCCATATTTCTCAAAATTTCAGAGAATTTTTCGTTGTAAACATCTTGATTTTCTAAATTTTTATTTAAAAATTTAATATGTTTATCTAAAGAATTTTTAAAATCCTCTTCCCAAAAACTTAATATTTTTTCTGACAATGAATTTAGTTTAATTCCAAAAAAATTTTTTAACATATATAATTCAAATGCTTCTGCTATTTTAACATCTTCCTTTGATTTTAATTGGTCTTTTCTTTTTGTAAAAATTTTATGAGAATAATTATCTTTTAAATTTTTTGATATTCCTCTCAACATTTTTGTCCCTAACATTTCATATCTTATTTTTTCAGAAATATCGTAGAGCAATTTACAAGAAGAATTGTTAGGTAAGTTTTTTTTGTAAATATTTTTATTTGAAAATTTTCTTTTTAAAGCTTCTGAGTCTGTTTCGGCTCTAAATTTAATATAATCTTCTTTTTTACTGAGATTATCTAGCTCAAAAAAATTATAGTTTTTTGAACTTAAATTACTGCTTTTTTCTTTTTCTATTTTGTAATCATCAGAGATTACTTTTATTGTAGAAATTAATGCCTTCTTAAATTTTTCTTTTAAATTATTTTCTTGATTCATTTATATTTGAATATTTATCATTGACTCAGGCAAATCTTCTCCGAAACATCTTTGATAATATTCAGCAATAATACTTTTTTCTGCATCATCACATTTATTTAAAAAAGTTATTCTAAATGAATATCCAGTGTCTTTAAAAATTTCTGAATTGCTACACCAATTTAAAACAGTTCTTGGACTCATTACTGTTGATATATCACCTGAAATAAATCCTTTTCTAGTTAAAGAAGCAACTTTTATCATATTTGCCACTTTTTCTTTACCTTTTGGATTATTTAATTTTTTATTTTTTGAAAGAATAATTTCCATTTCCTTTTCTAAGCTTAAATAATTTAATGATGTTACTATTTCCCATCTATCTAACTGTGCTTGATTAATTTGTTGTGTTCCCGTGTACAATCCTGTTGTATCTCCTAATCCTATAGTATTTGCAGTTGCGAATAATCTAAAATACTTATTTTGTTTAACTACCTTATTTTTATCTAATAGAGTAAAATATCCATCACTTTCAAGAATTCTTTGCAATACAAACATAACGTCACTTCTGCCAGCATCATATTCATCAAATACCAAGGCAACTGATGATTGGAAAGCCCAAGGTAGGATACCTTCTTTAAACTCAGTTATTTGTTTTCCATCTTTTAGTACAATGGCATCTTTACCAATCAAATCTATTCTACTTATGTGTGAATCAAGATTTATTCTTACACATGGCCAATTTAACCTTGCTGCTACTTGAGTAATATGTGTAGATTTTCCGGTGCCATGATACCCGTGAACAATTACTTTTTTGTTATAAAAAAAACCACTTAAAATTGCTAAAGTTGTATCACGGTCAAACTTATAATCTTTATCTATTTCAGGAACAAATTCATTTTTATTAGAAAAAGCTTTAACTTCCATATCACTTTCAATTCCAAAAGTTTGTTTAACTGATAAATTTATATCAGGCTCTATATTTAAATTAGGTGTCAACTTTTTCTCTATAAGTATTTTTTAATTGAGTATAAGCTAAAGTAATCACTTTTAGTTTATCCTCGAATTTTTTGTTTCCAGCATTCATATCAGGGTGTAATTTTTTAACAAGCTTTTTGAATCTTTCTTGTATTCTTTCCCATTTAAGACCGACTGATACACCTAAAATTCCAAAAGCCTTGATATCATTATGATTAAATTTAAATTTATTCATGTTATTGAATTCATTATTAAACTTAAATTTATCCATTTCATCTTTAAGAGTGTTGTTCCATAAAACTTTAAAAAAATTATCTGATGAGCTAAAACTTTGTGTTGGTTTGTGCCATGTCATGTCCGACCTTAAAAATTCCACAATTTGTTGATCATTCATTCCCGAGAAGTAGTTCCAATTTTTATTAAATTCTTTTACGTGTTCTAAACACAACAATCTAAAATTTTTGCTGTTATCTCTTTCTTTTGGAGCTTTATATAATCCTTCTTGTGAACAATTATTCCAATCACAAATATTTTTCATGGTATATAATACTTTAAAATATGGATATTAATCAACTATCAGAAATAGTAAAAAAAAAAATTTTATATCATAAAATTATTAAAAATATACAAATTGAAGACAAGTCCTTTTTGCATAAAAATCATAAATCTAATGAATTAGGAAAATTTCATTTAAAATTAATTATTGAATCAGAGGAACTTAAAAAAAAAAATAAAGTTGAATCAAATAAATTTATATATAAAATTCTTGATGATGAGATGAGACTCTACATACATTCATTGCAAATATTATTTCTTTAACTGAGATATAAGAAATTTTTTTAATTTTATGGAATCAATTTGAAAATCTGTTTTGATTTTTCCAAAATCTTTAATTAGAATTAAATTAATTGTATTTGAATTATTTTTTTTATCAGATTTCATATACAAGATTATTTTGTTTAAGTCTTTTTTTTTAAATAATTTATTAAATTCATGTTTCATTGGAATTTTACTTAAATGATTATATATTAAATTAAATTTCTTTTTTGATAAAAATTTATTTTCGGCACTTAATGTAATAGCATCTCCAATTCCTAATATAACAGCTTCGCCATGATTAAGTTTTTTTGACAATCTTAAAGTAGACTCGTAGGCATGAGCAAATGTATGCCCAAGATTAAGAACTTTTCTTAAATTTTTTTCTTTTTCATCTTTTTCAACAATTTTCTTTTTTAATTTGCAGCTATAAGCAATTGCTTTTTCAATAAAAGGAGATTTTAACTTTAAAATTTGATTAATATTTTTGTTTATATAATTAAATTTTTTATAACCATCTATTAAACTACTTTTAAGTATTTCTGCATAACCGCAAATTATTTCTCTGTATGGTAGAGAGTTTAATATTTTAATATCTGAAATTACTAATTCTGGATGATAAAAACTGCCAACTAAATTTTTACCATAGATGTTATTAATTCCTGTTTTGCCACCTATTGATGAGTCTACTTGAGATAACAATGTTGAAGGTATATTTATATATTTTATACCTCTTTTGAAAGTGCTTGATGCAAAACCTACAACATCACCAGTAATACCACCACCGAATGAAATTACACAGTCTTTTCTGTTAAACCTGTATTTAAATAAAATATTATGAATCTTATCTACATTTCTATAATTTTTATTTTTTTCATTCGCATTAAACTCATAAACAATTTTTTTTTTTATTTTCAATTTTTTTATTAAGATTGATTTAAATTTAGATGGAATATTTTTGTCAACAACAACTAAACATTTTTCAAAAGAGATTTTGTGATTACTTAAAATTTTTGATATATTTCTTATAATATTTGAACCAATAATTATTGAATATTTTTTTGTTTTAGTATTTATAAGAATATTATTTATTATCATAAAAATTAATTATTTTTTGTACAATTTGATCTTTATTTAATTTATCACAGTTTATTTTATAGTCAGACAAATTGTATATTTTTGATCTTTCAATAATTAGTTTAATTATTTCGGAAGAATTTAATTTAACAGCTAATGGTCTTTTTTTGCTATTTTTGATTCTATTTATCAAAGTTTTATGATTCCAATTTAGCCATACGGATAAACAATTCGCCAAACATTGCTTTCTTATTCTTAAATTTATATATCCTCCCCCTCCTAGAGAAATAATTTTATTTTGTAATTTAATATAATTTATTGATAAGTCTTCTTCAATTTTCCTGAAATAATTTTCGCCATTATTTTTAAAAATTTCTGTAATAGTTTTATTTTCTTTCTGTTCAATTTTCTCGTCGATATCTACAAATTCTAAATTTAATTTATTAGATAATATTTTTCCTATTGAGGACTTTCCCGATCCCATCATACCAATTAAAACAATGTTTTTTTTTGATTTCATGAGTTTCTATATTGAAAAAACACAAATATGTCTTATTTTGAAATTACTTAAAGTATATGCAATTTACAAAAAAGACAAGTCAAGGCAAACTAAGTAGTATTAGCAAATTTATAATAAAAGTTGTTTTAGTTGTTTTTGTACTTTTTTTGGCTTTAATTTTTGTTAGTAAAATCGACTTTCCTTCTCCAAATAAAAAAATTGAAAAAATCATACCAAATGAAAATTTCAAAACTATTAAATAATTTTTATATTATTATATTTACTTTTAATTTAACAATCCAATCATTATTGGCAAATGAGCCTGTTGATATATGGAAAATTAAAACAGTTGATGAAACAAAAGAAACTAATTTAGAAAATAATGAAACCATAGACCAAGAAATAACTCAAGGAATAAAAATTAATCAGCAAAATGAAAATATAATATTTAACCAAGAACTAGATACAACTAATATAAGATTGGCAGGCTTATATGATCCGGCCGAAAATGGACTTAGTATTGACATGTGGACGAATAGCGATGGAAATGAAATAAAAAGTTTGTTAAATAAAATAAATTCAAAAAACCTATCAAATTTTTCTGAGAAAATTTTAGATATTACTTTACTTACAAATTCTTATTTGCCTACAAATAATATTTCAACTTCAGAATTTCTTGATTTTAAGTTTCAATATTTAATAAAAAAAAAAAATTTTGAATTAATAAAAAAATTTTTAATAAAAAATCCATCATTAAAAAATAGAGATATACTAGTAAGATTTTACTCTGATTACCATTTATCAAAGTTTGAAATTGAAAAATCTTGTGAAATTTTTCAACATGTAATCTTAGTTTCTGATGATTACCTAACAAATTTTAAAATTTATTGTTTATTAAATGAAAATAAAAAAGAAGAAGCTCAACTTTTATTTGATCTAAAATCTGAAATGGGATCCATAGATGAATTTTTTGTTAAGAAATTTAATGTACTCATGGGTTATGAAAATAATGATGAGACCTTTTCGGATAAAAATATTTTAGACTTTCATTTATCACACAAGACAAATGAAAATTTTTTATATGAACCAAATTTAAATACTCCAAAATTTATTTGGAAATATTTATCTAATTCAAATTTGCTTAAAGGGGCCGACCTAGTTGATATTAATAACACTGAACAAGTAAAAATTATTGAAAAAGCTACAAGTGAAGAAATTTATGATGAAATAGAATTGTTAAATTTATACAAAAGATTTCAATTTGATATTAACCAATTAATTAATGTAAATGATTATTACAAACTTTTACTCGATTACGAGGGAAGAGCACTATTGTATCAGAGATTACTTTTGACAGTTGATATAGAGCAAAAACTTAATTTGGCTTCAAAGTTAAAAAAATCATTTGATGAATCAAATTTATCAAAAGCTTTTGATGGTGAGTTATCAAATATGTTAAAAAAAATTGATATAGATGATGTTCCTTCAAATTATACCACTTTCTATAAAAAGAATAAGGAACCAGAAAAAACTAAACATTCAAAAATTAAATTTAACAATAAAATTATTCATCAATCAAAATTGTTGAACTACTTTTTAAATAAATCCAGCCTCCCAAAAGTTGAGAAAGAAACTAATGATTTACTTAAAAAGATTAAGAGAAATAAAAAATATTTATTTTCAAAAAAGGATATAATAATGATCGAGTCTCTCAAATCAGATGGAGTAAGAGTGCAAAAAAAATATCAAAATCTATATGAAAAAAAGTCAATTATTCCACCAGAAATTAATTCAAAAATAATAAATGGAGAAACTGGCCTGATATTGCTAAAATTAATTGAAGTTATTGGTGAAGAAAGTATAGAGGAACTAGATGTGGATTCAGTAACTTTTATAGTAGGTATATTAAATGAATTAAAGACTATAGATTTGAGAAATGAAATTTTATTAAAAGTTCTTCCTTTAAAAGTTTAAATTGTATTATAAAATTACTTATGGGAATTAAAACAATAATCACTGAACCTAATCAGATTTTAAGGCAAAAATCAAAACCAGTTGATAAAGTTGGTCAAGAAGAACAGCAGCTTATGGATGATATGTTGGAAACCATGTATCATGCTAATGGAATTGGTCTAGCCGCAATTCAAATAGGAATACCTAAAAGGATAATTGTTTTGGATATTTCAAAAAATGAAGAAGAAAAAAATCCTTTGTATTTTGTCAATCCAGTAGTCAATAATAAGAATCCTGAAAATTCTACATATGAAGAAGGCTGTTTGTCTGTACCAAATTTTTTTGCAGAAATCGATAGACCAAAAAAATGTGATGTAGAATACTTAGATTATTATGGTCAAAAACAAATTTTAAAAGCTGAAGGACTCCTTGCTACATGCATTCAGCATGAAATGGATCATTTAGAAGGAATTCTATTTATTGATTATTTATCAAAATTAAAAAAAACAATGATTATAAAAAAACTATCAAAACAAAAGAATAAACCAGATAGAATTATTGTTTAATTAATGAATAAAAAAATAGTTTTTATGGGAACGCCAGCTTTTGCTATCCCAGTATTAAAATCATTATATCAAAATGGTTATTCTATTTCTGTTGTTTATACTCAACCACCTCAAAAATCTAACAGAGGATATAAAATTAATAAATCTCCTGTTCATATTTTTTCTGAAAATTTAAATTTTAAAATTAGAACACCTTACTCATTTCAAAATAATGAAGAAGAAAAAGTATTTTTAAAAAATCTTCAACCAGATCTTGTTATTGTTGTTGCTTATGGTCAATTAATGCCTACTGATATTTTAAAACTTAGTAAAAATGGTTTTATAAATATTCATGCTTCTTTACTTCCCAAATGGAGAGGCGCAGCTCCAATACAAAGATCTATAATGAATTTTGATTACGAAACGGGTATAAGTATTATGAAAATTAATGAAAAATTAGATCAAGGTCCAATATATGCTTCCTATTCAATAGCAATTAAAAAAAATGAAAATGCTGAAGATTTATCAAAAAGGCTGGCAGCTTTAGCATCAGAAAAAATTTTATCTTGTATTGAAGATATTTTTGAAAATAAAGCAATATTTAAGGAGCAAGATCATACACAAGCAACTTATGCAAAAAAAATTAAAAAAATTGAAGGAAAATTATCTTGGAAAGATAGTGCAGAAATAAATATTGGAAAAATAAATGGACTATATCCATTTCCGGGAGCATGGTTTGAGTATGATGGCAAAAGATATAAATTGTTAAAAGCAGAGTTTTCTAATAATTCAGGAAAACCTGGCATAATATTAAGTGATAATTTTGAAATAGGATGTTCTGAAAACTCAATAAAAGTTTTACAAATTCAAAGAGAGGGAAAAAATCCACAAAATATAAGAGAATTTATGCTTGGAACACAGATTAAAAAGGGCACAGACTTAAATTATGTATAGATATCAAGTTTTAATTGAATATGTAGGCACCAATTTTATTGGATGGCAAATACAAAAAAGAGGAAAATCAGTACAAGGATTATTGCAAAATACGATATCAAAGATTCTAAAAGAGAATATAAAACTTTTAGGCTCTGGAAGAACTGACACAGGAGTTCATGCATTGGGTCAATCGGCTCATTTTGATACTGAAAAAAAAATTGTAAATATCAATAATTTTATCCATTCATTAAATTTTTTTTTAAATAAGAAATTAGTATCAATAATTGATATAAAAAAAAGAAATTTAAAATTTCATTCAAGATATTCGGCTAAAGAAAGAATTTATGAATATGTAATTTTAAACAGAATGGCTACACCATCAATAGATAAAAACATGGTTTGGCATATCAGAAAAAAATTAGATATAGAAATCATGAAAAAAGCTGCTAAAGAATTATCTGGTACACATGATTTTTCAACTTTTAGATCTTCTAATTGTTACTCGAAAAGTCCAATTAGGACTTTAAAAAAAATAATAATTAAAAAAAATAATGAAAAGTTTAAGATTCAATTTAAATCAAAATCATTTTTGAGAAATCAAGTTAGATCTATGGTTGGTTCTTTAGTATATTTGGGTCAAAGCAAGTGGAATTTAAAAAAATTTCAAAAAATATTTAAATCAAGAAAAAGAAAACTATGTGCACCACCAGCACCTCCTCAAGGTCTTTATTTGTTAAAAGTTAATTACTAATTATAAGATTTTTTTTAAATTTTTTACTAATTCTCCAACGTGATTCTTCTCGAACTATATATCCACAACAGTTTTTTGATTTACACCTACAAATAAAATTATTTAAATCTTCTTTAGAAAATGAAAAACCATAATCATAAGATAATTCTTCTTCTTTTTTAATATCTCTTAAAGCTATCACCCATAGTCTGACTCCTTTTCCTTCAACTTCGCAATTTGGATTACATGAATGATTAATTAATCTTGCTGTATTCCAATAATAATCACCATCAAGATCATATTTACTATTGACATTAAAAAGATAAATATCTTTTTCGTTGTCAAATTTTGGATTTTTTTCTGTTTCTTTCTTTGTGATTAATTTACCTACATATTCTATAATTTTTGTGCCAGCTTTTATATTTTTTTTAGCATAAAGGCCTCTTTTATCTATGTTAGATTTTTTTACTTTATATAATTTCACTGATGGCTATTTATAGTATTGACTTAATTTTTCAATTAAATTCTAAAAGCGCTTTAACATGTTCATTTGAACTTTCAGCTAGAGCGTTTAAGTCATATCCGCCTTCTAGTATTGACACAACTTTTCCATTAGTAAATTTTTGAGAAGTTAAAAGAGTTCTTCTAGTAATTTCATAAAAATCTTTTGAAACTAGTTCAAACTGTGCTAATGGATCATGTTTGTGAGCATCAAATCCAGCAGAAAACATAAGATATTCTGGCTTAAATTCTTTAAGTTTTTTTATAACATCTTCATAAGCATCAAAATATTCTCTAGAATTTGTTCCTGCGGGCAAGGGAATATTTAATATATTGTTATATTTACCCTTTTCATTTTCATTACCTGTTCCTGGATAAAAAGGATATTGATGGATTGAAATGTACAAAACTTTATCATTTTCATAAAAAATATCCTGGGTTCCGTTACCATGGTGTACATCAAAATCAATAATAGCAATTTTACTGTATTTATATTTGTTTACTAAGTATTTAGCTCCTATCGCAACATTATTGTAAATACAAAAACCCATAGCTTTTTCTTTTTCAGCATGATGTCCAGGAGGTCTTACAGCGCAAAAAGCGTTTTTAAATTTTTTATTTTCTATACCATCAATTGCACAAATTATAGATCCAACAGCGTCAAGCGTTGCTTTTTTACTACCTGGAGAAATAATCGTATCACCATCAAGAAAGTTTAATCCTTGTTTTGGGAAAGATTTCTTAACCTCAGAAATATAATTAGAAGAATGAGTTAAATCAATTAAGGAGTTATCAAATTCTTTACTTTTACCCCAAATTAAATTTTTATTTTTTTTTAAATTATTAATAACTGCAGTTACTCGATCTGGTTTTTCTGGATGTCCACTTCCGGTTAAATGATCAATTGAAGTGTCCGAAGTTATAATTGCTGTTGTCACTTAAAATAATTCTCTAAAATTTTTTGATAAATAATGGTCAATTTTTTTAGATCAGATAAAGAAACAGATTCATCAACTTTATGCATACCACCTTTTTTTCTTGCACCAACAAGACCAAATTCAACGCACGGAGATATTTTTCTGATAAATCTAGCATCTGATGTTCCTCCCGTTGTTGATAGTTTTGGTTTTATTCTGGTTATTTTTTGTATCGTATCTTGAATCATTTTTGTTGTTTTATTGGGTTTTGTTAAAAAAGATTCTCCTT
>TARA_B100000686_G_C16805592_1_pt1 | contig 14484 bp, 15 predicted proteins | sample TARA_B100000686 | Tara Oceans TARA_B100000686 (sample SAMEA2622733) | marine metagenome | biome: marine biome (ENVO:00000447); feature: marine epipelagic mixed layer (ENVO:xxxxxxxxx); material: "saline water (ENVO:00002010), including plankton (ENVO:xxxxxxxx)" | depth 150 m
ACACCCTTGCCAAAGGAGGTAATTGTACGATTAGGTCTGAATTACTACAGTTTAAAAGACACCAAAATTGGTATCAATATAAGAAAGCAGCATTAATACTGCACCTCCTACAAAAAAGCCACTTCAAAAGTGATGAAGTGGCTTTTTTAATTTAAGCTCGCATCGCACTCTCAAACCATTTTGGAAAGTTACTGCCAATTTTTTCATCTGCAGTGGATTGTGAACCACCTTCTATATCCAAGAAAAATCTAAACTCTGGGTTGTCAAGCATAAATTGAGCAGCTTCTTGCTCATCTTTACTCCACTTTTCACCAAAGCTATTTGTCCCTTCGTTTTTAGCAATCTTTTCTAAATCAGCTTTTGAAACAATAGTGTCATTACCATTCCATACATCCCAACGATCACCCATGACTTGAATATGCTTCTTATGCTCTTCGATAAAGTCTTTGCCAAAGAGATTTGTTTTTTCAAGCCACTTGGCCATATCACGAGTTGAAATCTTGGTATCTCCGTCGGACATTGAATCGCCATGTTTAGCAGTGTCCATCACATGACGCATATCATCATTATCCAATATGAATTGCGCAGCATCCTGCTCAGCCTGGCTGTAACCACCCTTGCCATTATCATTACTTGCGATTTTGCGCAAATCTTTGACTGAGACGATGGAATCTTTACCATTCCATTTGTCCCAGTTGGCAGCAATGGTCTGTATATGCTTCATATTGTCTTTTAAATCTTGATTCGAAATACCACCTTGATCATAAAGCGTCGGTTTAGGCAAAATCTCATCAACACTTGTGCCTAACTGCTCAGCAGCATCGTCAAAATATTCTTTAGTATCATTACTCATTTCACCATAGGCTTTACGAAGACTATGATTAAAATCCATATCCCCTGCTTCCCCAAGAAATACTTCTCGGTCAGCGTATATCAACATTTCTTCAGCAATGAAATCTTTAAGGAGATACTTACCACCAGAAATCGTAAGCGTTTTGTCATCTGGTATATCGTTAAAATGCTTTAAGGCTTTTTGCGTATCGCCATCTTTAAGAGCATCCTTTATTTCATGATAGGCATCATAGCCATCCCAAAAATTATCATCAGTTTCAATAGTTGATCCTGAATTTCGCTTTTCGGTAAAGTTGTCTTTTAATTTATCTTTGGAATATTCGTACACCATGGATTTACCAAGGAAGTATCGATCTTCACCATCTACTTTTCCAAAATTAGCTCCATTTTCTTGAGCCTCACGGAAAACACTGTGATTCCATAAGACATGACCTCTCCCATGATCGTGGTGACCAGCATGACCGCCATCATTAGTACCATGCATCATGTTGTGGCCAATTTCATGAATTAGTAGTTCTTTTGGAATACCTTCTTTGACGGAAATGTAATTTTTATCAAGGTTTGAATAACCTCGAGGCACCTGACCATCTGGCGCTGAAAATACAGTGTATGTTTCATCATTATGACCTAAGAGTTCTTTCATGCTATCGCGAAATATTTCACTGGAATTATAAATCTCACGAAAGTTTTTGGCGTGATGAACTGCATCAGCGCCAATAAAATCCACACTTTTCCCATTCTCAAGTTTAAAGGTAACCCATGTATTTTCATCTGTATTAAGCTCAGGGAGTAAGCCTTTATCATTTACTGCACGTACAAGCATTTCTTTAGATGCATCAATATTAAGATAATTAGATTCGATATCATTAAGGGCACTCTTTTTTATAGAATACTCTTTATTTCCATCGTATTCTTCATGCTCACCTTCTTCGAGCATATTGCCTCTTTTTAAAAACTCAATAAACTGGCGCCCACCAGACAGATGATCACTCGGTTCATTTACTTTCTTTTTAAAATCATTAAACCCAAGCTTATGCTCTAAAAATGCAAGTAAATCAGGGTTATTTTTGATTTGCTCTTCAGATATTTTCCCTGTATCAAGGATTTCATTAATCCCTTGTTGTACTTTAGAATAATTTATATCAGATTGCGTCTCTTCAAAATATGAGCCTAATTTCTCGCGATACTCTTCACTAATGGTGTAATAACGCATTTCTGAAATATCATCTGCATCAAGCTTACCATCATCTAATAACCCTTCCTCTGCAGCGAACTCCATTAATACATCTTCAATATTCTCTTGTTCATAAAAGTTATCATGCTGTAACATTAAGTCTTTTACTGTGGCTTGGAACATGAGAAATGACTTAGGCGTAAGAAGAATACCATCCTCTTCTAGATTGATTTCATTAGAAATATTGGCTTTATCTTTATAGCGTTGTGCATATTCTCCAAGCTGGCGCTGTTTTTTTTCACGTTCCCAGATTTCACGCATACTCTCGCCAATCATTTCTTCATAGTTTTCCGGCTTTTCGACACCAAACTCACTGTCGTAGTTTGGAATATCATTGCCACTAACTTCATTTGCTGTCCACATACCACTATCCTGCTTTTATATTTTATAATTGTTCTATTTTTAGCCAGAATAGCAATATGAGACAATCAGCTGTCGCGAGACTTGTTGCAATTACAGCGTACTCAAGTAAGAAAAGGTATGATTAAAGAAAAGATGTGTAAGCTTATAAAGTACTTAGCTGTATTAATACTGCATCCAATATTTACGCTGATAAGGCTCGAGCTTTGTTTCAATACCCGTATTTTCCACGCCAAGGTTCATTTGATAACTTGGCGCAAGGGTGTTTGGTAAGCCAAAATTTGTCCTCACTTTACTCAGGCTCAAACCAATAATCTCTCGATAATGGCGATATTTTCGCATCGACATCTGTGTTATCAATACCTAGGTTTACTGTATAGTTGCTATCAAGGCTCTTTGCATTGATAACAGCATACGGTGTTTCTGGTAAGCCTTTTGCGATACCAGTCCAACGAAGTTCCGATGCCGCACTCTTCAGTTTTTGACCACTTTTAAGCTGCAATGAATAAAGCTTGGCAGTACCCACACCTGCTGTTTGGCAATTATTAGTCGCATTCTCATCAATGATTGGCTCATAGGTTGAGAAGTGAATAATATCGTCAATAATCAGTGTTTGTGAGAAACTTTTCTCACCACGTGCTGGGAATTCAAAATACCAGCCTTGCTCATCGGCTGTCGCAGTTACATCTTTTGTGGATTTAATATCTCTAAAACGAATAGTGTCGATATTACTTTCTGCTGTACTCATTAATTGCGATAAGGGTACAAAGAATGTCACTAACCTATTTTGCTCTTGACGCTCAGTAGGCATAAAACGGTTGCCACTTGTAATGGTTAAACTCACCATCAGCTGACCTGTTGCTGGCGAGTTGGTTAAAGCTGCATCCATCGCATTAAAGAAGAATAAGTTTTCGTTGTTTCCCTGTGCTTGCGCTTGCACACCACATGTAAAGGTTGGTTTAGCATTTTTATTACGTTGCTTAATATCACAACGGTAAATATTACCTCGCACGTCATTAAAGAATGTAGCATCAATAGTGCCGTTCATATCAGCATCAATTGAGATCGATTTATTAATAACAGATTGCGACAGCGAAGGAATATCTCGTGAGTTAACAGTTGTAATAACATCACCTGACTCTAAATCAATCACATAAAGCTGAGAGCCTTTAGTGTTTGTTGGGTTCTCATTATTCTGATAACGCTCGTCTAAACCTCCACCAATAATAACAACTTCTTTTTCTGTATTATTGGTCCATGGTATTTTAACGATTTCTGGGGAAGTCCAGGATTGACCAATATCTGCAAACTGTTGGTGAACAGTACTAATACGCCAAGCTACTTTTGGGTTATTTCGATCTGTAATATTAAGCACATAAAGTGCTTCACCACCACGACGCAGGCCCATAAACAAGTACAGCTGCTCATCATCTTCAAGCTGATAGGTGTTGTGTTTGTCAGACTGATAGACTTTTAACACACCGTCAATACCAAAGGTTTTATCAACCCCTTGATCTCTCAGACCTGTTAACTCAGACAATAACTCTGGCGGCATAAATGAATATAAATGTTCACCATTTTCTGCATCGAATGCATGTAAAAAACCTTCGTTGGTTCCCGTAAAAACAACACTTTCATCATTACCATAATAGGCTAGTACAGGCTTGGTATTGATCATATCACCAAGGCTTGGGCGGGTTTCTTCAGAGTCGCCATCGCCATCAATATCCATGGTATCCATACCGCCAGCCCACTTCAGCAGCTCGCGACGTTCTTCGCCAGTAACACCTGGAGTAGGAATTTGGTTGTTGTTAGGCGTGAATAAATTACCTGTATTAATGATTGATTGGTCACGGGCACCTGTTGTGAGTGTATAGCGATTGGTGTAAATTGGGCTCATTTTACTGCTGGCACCACCATTGAGGGTTTCTACACCACTACCTGTGTTGCTCCAAAAATCAACGGCATCTTCGTTTAAGGTATCGTTTTGCGAAATGGTATTCCCATTTTTATCAATGAGCTTGCCTTTATCATTGATCAGAAACTTTTTAAGATTCCCCATCCATAAACCACCATGTTGCTCAGAGATATTCACGTAAGCATACTTATCTCGAGCAAGCGGGTTACCACTTGGGTTTGACTTTGTTGTATTAAAAGTCATAAAAGATGCAAAGCTGTTTTCTTTAATGTCATCAATAATTTCAGTTAATGCATTACGAAGTTTATTCATATCAGTGGCAGGTACGTGAAAACCACCTGTCCCTGCTGCTGCCGTATCAAGAATTTCAGGGGAAGCGCAAGATTCCCAAGTGGATGCAAAATGAGTTGTAATAGTTTGCTTGCCGGGCAAGTCATCACGTAAATCGTAATTAGCCATGTAGCCTGCAAGATCATCAAGGCGCGTTTGTGCTGGTGTGGTATCACTTGCAGCATCATCACCACAAGTCCAGTTCCATGGTTTTGAACGAGTAATAGGGCCTCGTGGACCTACATTTTTACCTGCAACCAAGCGATCAATCAATGAATTTGAGTGCCAATCCCAGGTTGGGGCACCGTCTGTGAACATGACGATATTATTAGATGAGCATCGTGTCATAACAGAGTCGTAACGATCGCCACTGCCATAGGCATCAGAATCTTCAAGAGCTATTTCCCAATCTTTCCAGCCGCGGTCAACGCTTTTTGGCCATGGTGATGTTTGCCCTGTGTAATACATGAGCGCTTCATACAATGATTCCGCTAGTGGTGTTTTAGCCTCATAGAGCACTTGGCGGTTATCATCGAGAGCCGCTGCTATTTCTTGAATAACTCGAGTAGAATTCACTTCTTTAAAAGCACTGACAACAAGAGCACCGTTACTGGTTAAGCCTGCAGTATCATAGTTGCGAATATTGTTTTCAGGGCGGCCAGCTGCGATATATTCGTCAACACCATCGAGGTTCGATGAAGTTCGCATAAAGGCGACATTACCACCTCTTAGATCAACAACAACGTCTCGTAAGATATCCATAAGCAAATCTTGTTTAGAGATATACCAGACTTGTCGCTTGTCATTACAACCAGTGGAGTCACCTTCACCATAGACTGCATCAGCCATACAGAGAGTTACTTCTTTAATTGCTGTTTTAGGCTCCACGATATTCATGTGTTTGAGTGTACTTTTTAAATCACTAATGAAACTGCGTAATTTAACGTTATCTGGATGGTTCGGCTGTATGGCTGGGTCAGTTTCCGACCAAAAATCATCATAAAAACCGGCAACTGAGCTTGAAGAGTCAGTAATAATCATGACATTGGCTTCAGCACTATTTAATTCAAGATAATCAAGCTCAGCTGCACTACTCGACAGTGGAGCTAAGGTTGAAGCAATTAAACTGGTGAGTAAGGTAAGTCTAAAGCGCATTGTACATCCCGATGCCAAAATAAATGAAGTGCTCTATTCATTACTATTAGATTGATTTAATTTCTATACTATCATTTTAATAGAAAATAAAAATTCTGTACTTAAAGGCACATTAGTTAATTGAGCTTATTCGGCTTTAAACAGCATACTTTTAGCTAAAAACAAAGGTAATAGGCTGAATTCAAAGCGCCTCTGTGACATAAGTTAAACAAAAAAACGCCAAACTGTTGCAATAGCTAAAACAATTAATTTTAACACAACCTATTCTTTTAATTCGATAAAACAGAATTTTCAAGTTAAAGTGCAATATGAACATAACTGGAGCCATGTTGTACTATTAAATAAAGGCAATTAAATTGCTTTCAAATGATTATAAGGCATTGGTATCGTGGCATTCCAAAACAGACGACAAAAAGTCATGGGCTTTACATTAATCGAAGTTGTTGTGGTTTTATGCATCATTACAGTGCTTACATCTGTCTCTGCGCCCTTTTTAATTAATTTACTCGGACGCCATCGCAGTGAATCAGTTGGTTTGTACATGTATTCACTTTATAAGCTCTGCACTGTTGAAGCATTAAAGCAAGGTGATAAAACCATTGGCTGCCATTACCAAGACGAAGATGGCGAAATCATCTTTTACACATTTATAGATGAGAATGAAAACAATACTTTTGATCCAAATACAGATAGTGTTTTAAAAGAAAGTATTGCAGGCGAAACAGCCCATATTGAACTCTCACCTACGAGCGGAAGTGTCTATTTTCATCATGATGCTCGCATTAAATCCATTTCAGCTAATAAAGTTTTTTTATGTTCAACAATGGATATTGAAGAAAGCATAGGCAATTTTGACATTATCGTTAATGAAATTACCTTTTTGGATAACGGGTTTATGCATTTAGAAAATAAATTGGGATCATCTTGTGGTGTTTAGGGTCAAACAGACGTGTCAGCAAGAATTAAATAAGAGCAAAGGTTTTGCACTTTTTGCTGAACTCATATCGTTATTAATGTTTGGCTTAGGATTTGTGGTGCTCTCAAATTTATCAAATCAAAGTATTAGCTTAAATTCAGAGTCCTTGCAGCGGGTGAATGCTTCTTTTTTAGCAGATAGCATTGTAGCAAGAATTCAAATGAATTTAGATGATGCAAGAGCAATGGCGTATAACACCACCGGCGGTTACTGCAAGGATAACCCGCAAACACGCGCGGATGCAGATATTAACACCCTATTCTGTCCTTCAGAAACAAACAGCAATACACAATCAAAGATAATCGACATTATGGGCAATGTTAACCTTGAAATTAGCTGTGCCTATGGCTGTGAAGAAGGCACGATGCTCGATATTGTTGTTGAGTGGAAAGCGGCTTCACGTTTTGGTGGTGATACTAAATCAATTAAACGCGAGATATTATTATAATGAGATTACGTACGCCAAAAACATTTCAACTTTCTTTGCGAAAGCAAGCAGGCTGGTCTGTTTTTGTGATCGTTATTCTTATTTCAATCGTAGGCACACTTGTCTATACAACAGCAAAGACAGTTAAAGTTAATGAACGTGTTTCTGCAAATCTAGACACCTACAATGCAACACACCAAGAAACTCGCGGTAACAACTTTCTCTTTAGCAGCACTAAAAAACTGACATTGGATGATTTAACCGAAGCAATGGATAATATTACCTTTGAAATGGATAACACCAATGAAGTGGAAGCATCTATTACTTATCTTGGCAAAATGCAGCAAGTGAAAGGTTTCTCTCTTGATCGATTTGATGGCTATCAATTTGAAATTGAATCCACAGCCACAAAGACAGACACCCAGAGCTATTCCCGACAACATATTGGCATTACATATATCTCGGGCAATGAATAAGGATATTCACTTGAAACGACAATTAGGTGTAAGTTTAATTGAGTTAATGATTGCAGCAGCTATTGGTGTAACGCTAATCCTTTTGTCTTTCGATTTTCTCATCCAAAACACCAATAACAAACGTGTCAATGCAGCCTTTAGTATCATGAAAGATAATGGCACTATTGCACTGACAACCATGGCTCGTTATTTACGTCCTGCTGGCATACATCAAATGGGGGCTATACCACCTATTTATGGTGATTCAACCATTCTTGGTGGCTTGTGCGATAACCGTAATGACTTCTGCACACGGGACAATTCTAATGACTCAGATCGCATCGCCATTTACAAACAATACCCTCATGAATACACCTCATGCAATGGTGTTGCTCTTGAAAGAAACGTACCTATCGTCGAGGTTTTTTATCTTGAAACAATTCAAGATGTGAGCACCCTCGTCTGCCGATCATTTGATATCACTACTCAGCAATGGTTTAGTGAGCCTCTTCGAGTGATACAAACAGGCATTGAGAGCATGCAGATTCAGTACTTTGAACGCAATGTTATGAGTGCTGTAGATGCGGACAATGTGACATCTTGGTACAACATTGAAGGCGTAGACATAGCTGTTCTTGCCTCAAGCCAACAAAGTGCATTCACTGAAAATCAGACAAAAGACTTTCAGCTTTTAACTGGTGATTCTATTACTTTTTCAGACCGTATGGCACGACAGGTTTTTCAACTCAGTATTGTCTTTAACAATAAAAGTTTAGGGGGTGGTTCTTAATGCACTTTCATGGACGAATGCAAGGTTTTAGTATTATTGAGCTGCTTGCGGTCATGGCAGCAATTGGGATTTTAATTGCGATTGTCTTCCCGACCTACACTGAGATGGTTGACGACAAAAAAGAAATGAAAGCCAAATCATTGCTTTTTGAAATTATGCATCTTGAAGAAGAATATTACTCTGAGCAAAAAGTCTATACTTTAGACTTGGCCTCACTTGGCTATATCGCCGAAGATCATGAGTATGCTGAGGATTACCGCGTTTCAGCAATGCAGTGCAATGGACTCGATATTGCTAACTGTGTTTTACTGCATGCGGAATCATTAAAAGATAATACTCGTGATTTCCAAATGAGAAGCAATTCTGATCGAATTATGGCTGTTGATTAATGAAAAGAAAAAATGCAAAAGGATTTACATTAATTGAGTTAATGGTGGTGGTTGCTATCATTGGCGTGCTTGCCACAATGGCTGGCTCATATTATGGTGACTACACCAAGAAAACCAATGCAGAATATGGCATGCAAAAAGCATTAGAAGTGGTAGCACGTCAAAAAATTCACTTTATTCAAAACCGTACTTATACCCTTTCAATAGCGGCATTAAATTACTCTGAGCCACTTTATTCCAAGGAAAATTACTACCAAATGAGCTTGTCATTGTGTGACGATCTACCTCTCGACGAATGCGTTAAAGTGAGTGCTCGACCACTCACCGAACGCACCCCTGACACCCTTATCACTGCAACCACAGAAGGCGAACACCTTCCAAAGGAAATTTGGGAGTAATTTTCACGTTTATTTTAGCGACAGACGCGTCAATTTAGGGTATCATTCTTGCGTGTATTGCTATATGTCAAAACAATTTATGACATAGCCTCAATAAAATCATAAACTCATCTATTTCCTGCAAAATTAAAGGGCTTTGAACCCCCTTTTTTAGTCAGCTCATGGTTAAGTTTGATCTTTTATAATGCGGTCACAGCAACGAACATTACGTGATGGAGAGTAACAAAATGAAAGGTGATATTGGTGTAGTTGGCCTTGCTGTTATGGGTCAAAACCTCATCCTTAACATGAACGACCACGGCTTTACAGTGGTTGCTAATAATCGTACAGCGTCTAAGGTTGATGATTTTCTTAATAGTGCAGCTAAAGGCAGTAATGTCATTGGCGCATACTCACTTGAAGATATGGTATCCAAGCTAAAAACCCCACGTAAAGTTATGCTGATGGTTCGCGCTGGTGCTGTTGTTGATGCATTCATCGAGCAACTTGTACCTCTTCTTGATGAAGGCGATATCATCATCGATGGTGGTAATACAAACTACCCAGACACAAACCGTCGCGTTGCAGCTCTTCGCGAGAAAGGCATTCACTTCATCGGTACTGGTGTTTCTGGTGGTGAAGAAGGTGCTCGCTTTGGGCCATCAATCATGCCTGGCGGTTCTCCTGAAGCTTGGGAAGCTGTAAAGCCAATCTTCCAAGCAATCTCTGCAAAAACTGATGCAGGTGAGCCATGTTGTGATTGGGTTGGTAACGATGGTGCTGGCCATTTCGTAAAAATGGTTCATAACGGTATCGAATACGGCGATATGCAGCTGATCACTGAAGCATACCAATTCATGAAAGATGGCCTTGGTATGTCTGCTGATGAAATGCAAGCGGTATTTGCTGAGTGGAATAAAACCGAACTCGATAGCTACCTTGTTGAGATCACAGCTGACATCCTTGGCTACAAAGATGAAAATGGTGAAGCGCTTGTTGAGAAGATTCTTGATACTGCTGGCCAAAAAGGCACAGGCAAGTGGACTGGCATCAATGCAATGGACCTTGGTATTCCTCTTACATTAATCTCTGAATCTGTATTTGCTCGTTGTTTATCTGCACTTAAAGATCAGCGTGTTGAAGCTGAGAAGCTATTTGGCAAAACAATTTCGCCAGTTGAAGGTGACAAACAAGAGTGGATCGATGCACTTCGTCAAGCACTTCTTGCATCCAAGATCATTTCCTATGCACAAGGTTTCATGCTTATGCGTGAAGCGTCTAAAGAAAATGGCTGGGATCTGAACTATGGTAACGTTGCGCTTATGTGGCGTGGTGGTTGCATCATCCGTTCTGCATTCCTTGGCAACATCCGTGATGCGTTTGAAAAGAACCCAGAGCTAGGTTTCTTAGGTTCAGATGAGTACTTCAAAAACATTCTTCTTGAAACTCTACCAGCATGGCGTAAGGTTGCAGCGAAGTCTCTTGAAACTGGTATTCCAATGCCATGTACTACATCAGCACTGACGTTCCTTGATGGCTTTACAACTGCACGCCTTCCAGCGAACCTACTTCAGGCGCAGCGTGACTACTTTGGTGCACATACTTATGAGCGTCTTGATCGTCCACGTGGTGAATTCTTCCACACGAATTGGACTGGTACAGGTGGCGATACAGCTTCCACGACATATGATGTGTAATAGAGCTTTGCTTTAAAACGCCTAATACATCGATAAAAAACTCGCTTTATGCGAGTTTTTTATTGTCTCTCAGAATTTATGTGAACTACTTCACACTTCTAACATAAAAATATAAATACCTCTTTATTATTTCTCACTCATTGATAGAATCACACAAAAAATAAAAGGATCTATCAATACCATCGCAAATAACACTTAAACAATTCTTACCAACTGAACTGATCTTAAATGCAGATGAAGCAAGGCTCATTTTAAAATTTATTTTTGACGATCAGTACAGCAGTCTTATTGACGCAAGTGCAATGACAGACTTTATCCGTGCATGGGGCTAAATACATGAAGGTAATAATTTCAACAGTTCTCTGCATCATGATAGCGATCATAGCAATCCCCTATTCACAACTTAGATCAATGCCTCTTGAAAGCCTTATTATTTGTGCGTCTAATGAAGGAGGAATACGAATTCCTGCCAAGGTATGTGAGATTTACCTGCATTCAGGCCGAAATATTCAGGAAGATATTGTTAATTTAAACCAGAACGATGGGCTTACATTCATTTTACATGGTAAAAATGCCATTAAATATGACATAGCTCAATTTTATATTGATAACGGACTCGATATAAATTCTTTAAGCAAAACCACAAATCTGACACCGCTCTACGACGCAGTACTACTTAATGATATTGAAAATATGAGTTTTTTACTTGAAAACAATGCAAGCTTGTCAATACCCTCATACAGAAAACACCCAACTGCAATAGATTATGCTGAAGCACTTCAAAAGAACGACAACATCGATCGAATGGACATAATAAGATTACTTAAGAGTAAACAAAAATAGAAGGCAAACACATATCATCCCATACTTAACTTAATTTTAAAGCTATACTTAAATTAATTAACAGTGAAATATATGGCTTTAGACACAAATGACATTTCAACAAAAGATTCAGTATTTACTGGAAAGCAATACAGATTTCTGGCCAAAGCTCATTGGCTTATTTATTCAATCTTTAATATTTCTTTCACTGATTTGCTTCACTGTTGAAACACTGCCTGATTTAAGCCCGATTACCCTACAGATTTTAAATATAACTGAAACATTTACAGTTATTGTTTTTACCCTTGAATATTGCCTACGCATTTACGCGGCACCAAGGAAAAGAGATTTTATTTTCAGCGTCTCAGGTATTATTGACTTACTTGCAATTCTCCCCTTTTATTTACCGACATCGATAGACCTACGCACACTGCGGATACTACGATTGCTTCGTCTTGTACGAATCTTTAAAATGGTACGCTATAACAAAGCACTTCATCGTTTTAAAAGAGCACTTATAATAGCGAGAGAAGAGCTTATTTTATTTTGGGTGATCGCATTAATTACCCTTTATATTTCAAGCGTAGGTATTTATCAGACGGTGCGTAAAAGCCCGTCCTTTTAGGTCGGGGATGTAAGCACCTCGGCGATAGCCGATTAATGAGGTCTGTTCTGTTGCCTCACATATTCTTGAATGATATCTAAGGTCGCACCACCACAACTTGAAACGAAATAACTTGGACTCCAGAGAGCAGACTTAAAGTACAAATTGGCAACTTCTGGATGGTAAAGTTTGAGTTTTCGGCTTGAAACACCTTTCAAGCTATTCACTAATTTTGAAAGTGGTACTTTTGGTGGGTAGTTAATTAAAAGATGGACATGATCTTGCTCTCCATTCATTTCTACAAGTTCTGTTTCAAAGTCTTTACACACTTTTTTAAAGATCGTTTCTAAAGTAGAAAGTGTATAATCTTCAAAAATATTACATCTATATTTTGCGACAAAGACCAAGTGTGCATGTAAGTTGAAAACACAATGTCTACCAGTTCTAATTTGCATTGATTTACTCCTTAGACCAATTGTATAATAAGCCTATGGAAAAGACAAAAACGTTAAAAGTTCGCATCAAAGGAAAGCAAATTGTCCAGCTAAAAGCACAAGCCAAAGCTGTCAATTTTGTGTGGAACTATATTAATGATTTGTCATTAAGAAATATCAAAGAACGACAAAAATTTCTCTCTGCATTTGATATGCATAAATACACAAAAGGTGCCGGAAAAGAACTGGGCCTTCACAGCCAGACACTGCAAGTCATAGCTCAAGAATATGTCACCCGTCGCAAGCAATTCAAAAAATCAAAATTAAATTGGCGTAAATCAAAAGGCTCGAAACGTTCCCTCGGCTGGATTCCAGTGAATACAGGCGCAGCCAGCTTTAAGCATGGCCAAGTCTTTTTTAATGGTCAGTATTACAAAGTCTGGGATAGCTACGGTCTCTCACAATACAAATTCAGGTCTGGCAGCTTCAATGAAGATGCTCGAGGTCGTTGGTATTTCAACGTCGTTGTCTCCTACACTCCAGAACAATCTCAAGGCAAAAAGGCTGTCGGCATTGATCTTGGCAGCAAAGACACAGCGACTGATTCTACTGGCTATAAAATCGCTGGACGTGAATATCGAAAACTTGAAGAAAAACTTGGCAAGGCTCAACGAGCCAACAAGAAAAAAGAAGTCAAAAATATTCACGCCAAAATTAAAAACAGACGACAAGATTCTCTGCATAAATACAGCAATAAACTCGTAAAAGACAATGCTGCTATTTTTGTGGGTAATATCTCAAGTCTTCAACTCGTGAAAACCAACATGGCCAAGTCAGTGCTGGACGCTGGCTGGGGCCAACTCAAAATGATGCTGGAATATAAGTGCGATCACGCAGGCGTCCATTTTGAGGTGATTAACGAGGCTTACACCACCCAAACCTGTTCTCATTGTGGTTCATTACCACCTGAGCGGCCGAAAGGTATCGCAGGTCTTGGAATAAGAGAATGGTTGTGCAGTGAGTGCGGTGTCTCTCACGATCGTGATATTAACGCAGCACGCAACATTCTTGCGCTCGGACATGGGCGTCTAGCGGTAGGAATCCCCGTCCTTTAGGTCGGGGAGGATGTCAATACTTTGAACATGAAGCTCAACCTGAAGCTTTCGCATCAATTTTTCATTGTTTTTGGTGGGCATTAATTACCTTGACCACTGTAGGCTATGGGGATATGTACCCAGTCACCGCTGGTGGCCAGTTTTTTACCTTCTTTGTGCTCATGATTGGTTTAGGTGTTATAGCAGTGCCTACGGGCTTGATAACATCTGCCCTAAACCAAGCCCGAGAAGAAGAAAAGCTTAATGGTTCTAAGTTTGTTCAATTTTCGTACAAGACAATAACAAAAGCGCTCCGCTCCTTCAATTCAGATATGTATAAGAGATGTAATCAATATGACCCTACTTTTAACCTCATTTTTCAATACTGCACTTTAGTAGTTGAAACCGATAAATGCTTCAGAATTCATCAAATAAATGTGGTTTAAAACACAGCCCCGTATAAAAAACACACAACTTCATTCTCGAGACTTATAAATTAATAGCTTATCGCTTAAAATTGGGTCTTAGATTCAACTCATAAGTGCAATTCTGGAGAAGGTGGTCAGCTGC
>TARA_B100000686_G_scaffold88273_1_pt1 | contig 14481 bp, 17 predicted proteins | sample TARA_B100000686 | Tara Oceans TARA_B100000686 (sample SAMEA2622733) | marine metagenome | biome: marine biome (ENVO:00000447); feature: marine epipelagic mixed layer (ENVO:xxxxxxxxx); material: "saline water (ENVO:00002010), including plankton (ENVO:xxxxxxxx)" | depth 150 m
GGCTTATGAGTCCTGTGCTCTAACCAACTGAGCTACCCCGCCGTCTATTTTTAGATTTATAATAGTTTTAATTTAATTTTCAATCAACAATGTTAAATCAATTACTTTAGATCGACAAAAGTCCACGGCCATTCAATGGAATGACTGTACTTTTTGAACCAAAAAGATAAGTATCTTTCGGCTAGATAAGCGTATATTCTTGTAGTTTCATATCCAGTCAAATTTTCAAAACCAAAAATTTTTTCACAATTAAAGAGCCATTCAAATACATCTTTAAACCACTTATCCATTACATTTTTCTTTGATATAAACATATTATTGGAGCTAAATTCAGTTTTTGTATTAACATACTCTCTAAATTCTTCTCTATCCTTTATATTCATAACGTCAATAGCCTTGTCTAAATTTCCGTAACCATGATGCATATCAAAATGTAATTTAATAGTTTGTTTTTTTTTATTAAAAAAAATACTTGGATCTTTAATTAGCGACTTATAACCTCTTTTAATCATAACCATTTTTTTTTCTTTTAAATCGATAGGTGGCTGAATTACAGAATTAAAATTTTTCCATTCTGCTGGTATTGTTTTTAAAATTATTCTATTTAAATCTTCTGAATTAGTTGGTTTAATATTAACTTCTTTTTGTAACCAGAATCTTCTTCTTTGACAAAATCCTATCCAGGTATCATCGTTGTAAGATTTAAGCTTATTTTTCCAAAACCAGTAATGAAAAACATATTCTGAATAATGTTTTTCTTTGGCAATAATATTGTCTCCTTCACTACATGAAATATAATTTTCGGGAAGCTTAGTATTACCTGCTGCAGCAATTTTATAGCCGAGAGTTTCAAGAAAAGGCAATCTTAAATGAGTAACACAATAAATTTCTAGATTTTCCATAAAAAAATTTATTTTTTATATTTTTTTAAATACCATCTATAAGTAGTAATTAATCCGTCTTCAAATGAGGTTAAGGGTTTCCATCCAAGCTTTTTCATAATTTGACTATTTAATAATTTTCTTGGAGTGCCGTCTGGATATTTTAAATTAAATTTAATTTTAGCTTTAGGATTAATTATTTTTTTAATCTTATATACAAATGATTTAACAGAATGCTCAACACCAGTGCCAACGTTTATAAAGGATGTTTTTTTTATTATTTTTTTTAATTTATGATCTCTTTTTAATAATTTGTTTAATAAAAAAGATATTGCATCTGCTAAATCATAAACATACATCATGTCTCTTTTTGCTTTTCCTGATCCCCACACTTCGACCATTTTTTTTTTACTAGTTTTGCTATAATGAAATTTTTTTATTAAGCTTGGCAAAAAATGTGAATTTGTAGAATGAAAATTATCATTTGGTCCATACAAATTTGTTGGCATAAGAGCAAAATAGTTTCTGTTAAATTGTCTATTAAAATACTCAAGAGCTTTCAGACCTACAATTTTAGCAATTGCATAAGGTTCATTGGTTGGCTCCAGCTTACCACTCAGTAAATATTCTTCTTTAATTGGCTGTCTTGCATACTTTGGATAAATGCATGAGCTTCCTAATAAGATAAGATTTTTAATATTATTTTCAAAACACACTTCAATTAAATTCATTTGAATTTTAACATTTTCAAATAAAAATTCAGTAGGATAATTGTAATTGGCCATTATGCCCCCTACTTTACCTGCGCAGTTAATAACTACGTCGGGCTTATTTTTTTTAATGAATTTTTTAACTTTTAAAATGTTTGTTAAATCTAATTTAGATCTATTAGCTACTATTAATTTATAATTTTTTTTCTGTTTTAAAAAATCATACAAAGCAGAACCCACCATTCCATTGTGCCCAGCAATAAATATTTTCTTTGTCATTTTAAATATTTTAATTTTTTTAGACCTTGATTCAGATTGTGCTTTTGTTTAAATCCCAATTTCTTAATTTTAGTAATATCAGGCAACCTTACCTTTGTACTACCTTTAGCCAATGGAGTTCTTTTTATTACAATCTTTTTTCCATAAATCTTTGCAATTTTTTTGGCCAAATCTTTTATCTTTATTTTTTCATTTGTTCCAATGTTATAAATATTTAAATGTCTTCCTTTTGATAGAATTAAATTAAAAGCGCTAATAAAGTCATCAATATAGATAAATGATCTAATTTCGTTACCGCTACCTTGTATTTTAAATTTTTTACCTTTTAGCTTTTTGCATCTATTAATAAATTCAGGTACTACGTGATCATTTCCCATATATTTTCCATAAACATTATGGGGTCTAAAAATTATTAATTTATTAAAAAATTCTTTTCCATAATGAATACCCATGAGCTCAGTTAATATTTTTCCACCACCATAAGAATATCTTGGGTTGTGAATGTCTGGTATTTTTAAAGTTTCTTGTTCATTTGTAGGTATTTTTTCTGGTGTCTGATAAACTTCAGAAGTTGAAGCTAGATAAAGTTCCTTTATATTATTTTTTATACATCCTTCTATAATATTCAGTATTCCCTTAATTGCTATATCTAGAACTTTAACTGGATATTTATAAAAATTTTTCGTTCCATTAACATAGGCTAAATGAATAACCGCATCTGTATTTTTTAGAGCAGCATTTACTGATTCTTTAGATCTAACATCTCCTTTGATAAATTTAATTTTTTTTTTTACTAATTCTATTTTTTTTATATTACCTCTAGAATTATTATCGAAAACTTTAACATTTAGATTTTTCTTAACTAATAGTTTTACTATATTTGAGCCTATAAAACCCGTTCCTCCTGTAACTAAAAAAGTTTTATTTTTCATTACACCTATTTAGATCTCAGTTTATTTAAATCTTTTTTTACCATTTCTTTAATAAGACTTATAAAAGTAATTTCTGGTTTCCATTTCAAAATTTTTTTTGCTTTAAGAGCATTACCTATCAAAGTATCAACATCAAGTGGCCTAAAATATTTCTTATTACATTCAATTATACAATTTCCTTTTTGGTCATATCCTTTTTCTTTAATACCTCTTCCCTTCCATTTTATTTTTATGTTCAATTCTTTTGCTACTAATTGAATAAATTCTTTAACACTGTGCTGTCTCCCGGTAGCAATAACAAAATCATCAGGTTTTTTTTGTTGCAATATTAACCATTGAGCTTTTACATAATCAGCGGCATGACCCCAGTCTCTTTTTGCATTTAAGTTTCCAACATAAAGTTTTTTAGCAAGCTTAAGTTTAATTTTGCATAAACCTTGTGTAATTTTTCTTGTAACAAACGTTTCTCCTCTTTCTGGGCTTTCGTGATTAAAAAGTATACCATTGCAAGCAAACATATTATAAGCCTCTCTATAATTTATAGTTATCCAATGTGCATACAATTTTGCAACTCCATATGGGCTTCTAGGATAAAAACTAGTCTTTTCTGATTGAGGAATTGATTGTACCTTTCCAAACATCTCTGATGTTCCTGCTTGATAAAATTTAACTCTTTTCTCTAACTTTAAAGATCTAATAGATTCTAAAATACGTAATGCACCTAATGCATCTGCATTAGCTGTATACTCTGGAACTTCGAATGAAACCGCAACGTGTGATTGAGCAGCTAAATTATATATCTCTTTTGGTTTAGTATCTTTTATTAATTTACCAATTGAAAGAGTGTCGGTGACATCACCATAGTGCAAATAAAATTTTTTATTTTTAATAAAAGGATCTTCGTAAATATCATCAACTCTTGCTGTATTAAGTGAGGAACTTCTTCTTTTTACTCCATGAACCATATATCCCTTTTTTAATAGAAATTTAGCTAAATATGATCCGTCTTGTCCTGTAACGCCAAAAATTAAAGCAACCTTCTTTTTCATAATATTATTTATTAGCTTTCTTAGTTTTAAAGAAATATTAGTTTATATATATACTATGATATTAAAAAATAAAAAAGTAGCTGTGCTAGGAGGAGCAGGCTTAATAGGATCCTACTTGGTCGAACTCTTAGTGTTTAAGGGCCATAAAGTTGTAGTAATTGACGACTTTTCAAAAGGAAAGAGAGAGAATCTTAAAAAAGTAAAAAAAAAAATTAATGTACGGGTTGTTAATCTAGAAAATAATAAAAACTTACACAAAATTTTAAAAGATTGTAACATAATTTTCCATCTCGCAAGTAGAGCCTATGGTATAGGATATTCGAAAAACAATCATTCTAAAATTCTTAAACATAATGAAAAAATTACAAATAATTTAATTAAATGCTTAAGCAAAATTAAAGTAGATTATTTTCAATGTGTTAGTTCATCTTGTGTCTATGACGATAATGGCCCAAAAAAAATAGCTGAAGAAATAAACCCAAAAGGCATTCCAGAAAAAGCAAATTTAGGATATGGAAAGGCAAAAAGATCATTGGAAAAGAAATTAACTAAATGTTCTAAAGCTTATAAATTTCCATTATCTATTGTTAGACCATTTAATATTTATAGTGAAAGATATAATTGGCTTGGAAAAAATAGCCAAGCAATACCAATGATAATTAAAAAAGTAATGGAATCTAAAAATCAACTTGAAATTTGGGGATCGGGAGAGCAAAGAAGAAATTATTTGCACGCAAAAGATTGTGCGGAAATAATGTATAAAATTTATAAAAAAAAATTTACGAGAAGCCCGGTAAATATAGGGTACGAAGATACGGTCAGTCTCAAAGAATTAACAAAAAAAATATGTTATTTGGCTAATAAATCTCCCGAACTTGTTTATAATCTTAATAAACCCGAGGGAAGATTTATAAAAAGCTCAAATTCAAAACTTTTAAAAAAAGTTACATCAAATTATAAGCCTAAAATAAAATTAGATAAGGGCCTTTTATTTATGATTGGTTGGTATAAAAAAAATTTTAAATAAAATTATTTTTTCTTTTTTATTTCTGACAATAAAGAATACCAAACAATATTAATGAGACTTTCTAAAATAATTAAAATTTGAAAATAAAATTTAGAATTTTTAATTATTGTCCAAACTTCTCCTAATTGAGAAAAAGAATTCATAATTTTAAATAAACTTATGTTCTTTTTTAGAATTTGCTTGGCTGAAATTCTTAAATACCAATATGGAATTTCAATTAATTTAACTTTACTGAACTTTCCATTTTCTATTGCGTTGTAAATTGGTTCAAAATTTTTTTTTTCTTCATACAAATTTAATGTTTTATTTGAAAATTTTTCAGTTTTTGATTTTAATATCTCTTCATTACTTAATAATTTATTTAATATTTTAAGGCAATCTTCTTTGCTTTTAAAATTTTCTATTTCATCTTCTTGAAATAATAAATTTTGTCCTGGTGAATATTCAGAAAGGCAGTAAGCGCCACAAAGACCAGCCATTATTACTCTGCCCTTTAATTCATAGTAAAAATTATAAATATTTTGTGATCCGTAGTTTGTTACAAAATCTGCTGTTGTCTTTGAAAAGTTAATAACAATTTTTGACCTTGATATGGTTTTGGATAACTCTTGGGTATTTAAAAAATTATTATTTTCTCCCACAATTTTTACAGAAATTTTATTATCACTTAGATAATCTAAAAATCTTCTGCGATTTGAATTAACTCTTCCAAAAAAAAGTACATCAATATCTTTTTTTAAATTGTAATTTTTAAAAACTTCACCATCATTTTCTAAAAACATATTATGAGCTTCATACCCTTTCTCTCTATATTTCAAAACCGAAAAAGGGCAGTGAGTAACGACTAGATCGCAAGCATTAGCAGTAATTGCGTTCATTTCATGAACAGATGTATCATCAAAAGTCATTAGAACTTTTTTAACATTTTTTAATCTTTCAATAAAAAAGAGGTTTAAAAATTTAATTGAATCTACATCAAAAAAAACCACTTCAATTTTTTCTCTATTAATAAAGCTATTGATTTCTTTAATTATTTGAGAATAATTTTTATTCTCAAAACTATTCATATATATGTGTTTGGTGTCGTAAAATTTAGAAATTTTCTTAACTATAAATTCATTTAAATAAATTGGCCATTTAAATAATATTAAGCATCTTTTTTTTTCCATTTTTATGAATTATGCAATTTTTTTTGTTGCTTCAAGAATATCGTTGCTAGATAAACCGAATTTATTAAGTAAAAATTCTCTTCCTCCATTTTCGTAAAAATACATCTCAGGAAGACACTTTGTTATTATTTTAGGAAAAATATTTTGTTCGCTTAATCCTTCGAATACACAAGAAGATAAATTTCCTGAAGGTGTTTGTTCGTCCACTACTACTATACCTTGACAAGAAGATAATTTTTTTGGCAAAGAATTAGGAAAAGGTTTTGATCTAAATAGGTCTATGCAAGATAATTTGTTTGGATTTGTTTTTTGTATTTCTAAACATTTATGAATCATTTTTCCATGAGATATAAGTACTATTTTTTTTTCATTAATTTCTCCAAAAATTTTATAACCTTCTTTATATTCATTTCCGCTTATTTGTGGAGCTAAATCAGGTAACACTTCTCGATCTAACCTTATATATGAAAATTTTGGACTCTCTAGCATTTCATGTGCAATCATTTTTGTTAAATTTACATCTGAAGGTGTATAGATTGATGATCCTACAATAGACCTGATGCATGCAAAATCCTCTGTTGAGTAATGAGTTGGGCCAGCATCAGCATATCCTAAACCAATACCAACCGATAAAATACATATTGGTAAATTCATTAACCCCGCTCCACACTTTGTTTGTTCAATTGATCTTAATGAAATAAATGGAGCCATTGCATAAACAAAAACTTTATTACCCTCTAAAGCAAGTCCAGCAGCAACATCGAGCATTGCTTGTTCTGATATACCGCAATGTAAAAAATTGTTCGGAAATTTTTCTCTTAAGGTATCAAGTGCGGCCGCTCCAAAATCTGCACTTAAAAAATAAATTTTTTTATCTTTTTCAAGTCTTTTTGTAATTTCTTGAATAAAAGCATCTCGTTGTAACATTTATTCTAACTCTCTTTTTGTTTTATTTATTTCATCTTCAGTCATTGGATTCCAGTAATGCCAATTTTTTTTATTTTCCATTACAGATGCTCCTTTGCCTTTAACTGTTTTAGCCAAAATACATTTTAATTCCTTGGTTTTTTTTGATATTTCAAATGTTTTTATTAACTCGTCTAAATTATGACCATCAACTTCAAAAGTTTTTATGCCCAATCCTTCAATTTTATTTTTAATTGGATCGAGGTTTAAACAATCTTGAGTCTTTCCTAAAATTATAAGAGAATTTATATCTATTATTATTGTTAAATTATCTAGATCGTTATGTTTTGCAAAAAGCAAAGCTTCCCATGTCGATCCTTCGTAGAGTTCGCCTTCACTAATAATTACATAGACATTATTATCTTTATTATTTCTTTTGTAACTAATAGCCATTCCGGCGCCTGAACCCACACAGTGCCCAAGCGATCCTGATGTTATATCTATTCCAGGAATTGCGGTATTTCCAAAAACCCTCAATAGTGACTTTGTCTGGCCCCAGTCATTCCATTCTTTTAATGGCAACACACCAAAGTCTTTAAGTATTGGATAAAGTGCTGCTGTAGCATGCCCTTTACTTATTAGCACCTTGTCTAGAAATTTTTTCTCTTTTTGATTAAATCTAACGAATTCTCCATGGTATAAAGCGACAACAATATCCATCATTGAAAAAATTGATCCTGGATGACCTTGTTTAACGAGAAGCAATTTTTCAAATATTTCTCTTCTATACTTTTTTGCTAAATTTTCTAAATCATTAATTTTTTTCATAAAGTGTGACCTAAAATTTTTCTTTTTAAATCTAGTTTTGTCATATCTAATATATTATCTAAGGCTTTTTTTCCAAATTTTTGCTCAATTTTTTTCAAAAAAGGTTGATATGTATGATATTTTTTAAAAGATTTGTCTCTATATTCCAAAATTTCCTCTGCTTTTAGAGTTTCGGTAGGTAAAGGTTGAGTTTCATATGAATGGAAAGAATAGCCTTCGTAATTATCAGGTAATTTAATATTATCCTCCACTGCCTTTTTGTGTAAATAACTTCCCGGTAAAGCCATTGCTGCATACGTATTCCAACCTGAAGTGCAAAGTTCTAGACTTAAATCAAATGTTTTTTTCATGGTTTCTTTTGTATCTCCTGGTAACCCAAAAATATAATTTGCCATAACATCTATATCAGCTTCATGAATTTTTTTTATGACTTCTTTTACATCCACATCTTCAAATTTACCTTTTGCTACTTCGAGTCTTACTTTCTTGTCACCGCTTTCAATACCTAAACATAGCCATTTTATTCCAGCTTTTCTAACAAGTTTAAGAATTTCCGGTCTTTTTACCGTATCAATACGACTATAACTCCACATCCTCAGTTGATCATTTTTATTTCTTGAAGCTAATTTTTCACACAAAGGAACATAATATTTAGGGTTAAGCAAAAACATTTCATCAACAATTCTGATTGTTTGAACTCCCATTTCTATTAATTTGTCAAATTCCTTTATAATAAAATCGGTAGACCAGAAACGCATATTACTATAATCGCTTGCAACTCCTATTTCGTCTGTATTATTTCGATTAATAAGATTGATCATACAAAAATCACATTTAAATACACAACCTAAACTAGTTTGCAAGCTAGCGTATGGAGATCTTTTTTCGAAGTCATATTCTGCATGCCACATTGGAGAGCGATACAAATCTAAAGGTTTTTTTTTATATGGTAACAAATCCCAAGCATATCCCGGTAAATCTATATCCATTTTTTCTGTAGGTACAACTTTTTCTGGTAAATTCATTTTAATTTGGTTTTTATCTCTATAGGCAATACCTTTTATATCTTTTAAATTTTCAGTTGAAAAATTTTTAATTTTAAGCAAATTTCTTAATGCATAAACACCTTCATTGGTAAAAACTATATCTATATTTTTTTCCTTCTTTAATGTTGCTATAGGTAAAGCTTGAACGTGAGATCCAATAAATGTTATTGGACAGCTTATTTTATTTGTTTTTAAAAAATTTGTTATATCAACAGCTCCTCGCATATTAGTTGTGCCTGCGTTAACATTTTGTCCATAAACAACTAAACAAACTATACGTGGATTAACTTTCTTGACTCTTTGCAAAACTTCTTCGTGCGATAAATTTTCAGCATTTGAATCAATAATATTTACTTTAAAACCGACTGACCTACATGATTGCGCTAGTAATAAAGCCCAGGTTGGAGGTTCGATAGCTGAATAAGTTTCTGAAAGTTTTTGATAGGATCTTTTTGAGCTCGAAGCAACTAAAAAACATACATCTATTGATGGGTGATCATTTTTTAACATGTTTTAATTGGTAAAAAGCATTATAAATTTGATAATCTTTTACTATAATGTTTTTGTTAAGTTAATAAAAAAATTATTGCGCTATTATATAGCCTGATGCTGCTAAAGCCGCTGCTGCTGCTATTGCATAAAAAGCTACTTTTTGCTTTTCTTTCTTTTGATAAACTTCCGCTTTGTGCTTTAAATCAAAAATATTAGGCTTTCTATTTATTGCTGACTTTGCTGCTGATTTTTTATAAAAATAAGATATTGTCATAGCAAGCTTTTCAATATTTCAATTACATCAAAAATTCTACCTGAAGTAAATACATGAATAAACCAGCTTTTATATGATGAAATTGCGATCTATTATCCAAAAGCTATTTTTTAAATAAATCCTAATAATTTTACACCCATCCTAAATGCAACGAAAACTACTAATAATCCGGTTATCAAGGCTAAAATTCTAGTGGGAAAAACTTTTAAATTTAAAAAATTACCAATCTGTCCCCCGATCAATACCACAAACAAAAGAAACCAATAATTAAAAATTTCATTTAACACTATATTTTTAGTTAATTGACCTATTATTCCTGAAATAGAATTAATTAAAATAAATAATGAAGCGGCTGTAACTATATTTTTTGGTTTTGCTACTTTCATCAAAAAAAGTATTGGACTTAAAAAAATACCGCCTCCTATTCCAACAATGCCTGAAACGAAACCCAGGCAACCACCTATAAAAATTGAAAAAAATATTGGAATTTTTTTATAGCTTTTTTCGAGATCGTCATAATATTTAAAATTAAACATTAGTAAGCTTCCAGCTGTTAATAAAACAATAAAAAGTAATATCTCAAATAAATTTTTCTCTATTACTAAGGAACCTCCTATGTAAGCCAAGGGAATAGATCCAATCAGATAAGGTAATAATAATTTTAAATTTAGATTTCCGGCTCTAATGTAATTAAAGCAGTTACCTGAAACGACTATAATATTACAAAATAACGCAATAACAGGAAATATGAAATAAGGCACATCCCAAATTAAAAGCAAAGCTAAATAAGTTGATCCTCCACCAAATCCAACGCTTGAATAAAAGATAGCTGTAACAAAAAATAATATTGCTAATATGCCCATTGCTGTTTATCTTATTATAAGTATGCAAGTAAACATAGCTTTATTAACCGTAACTGATACTAGAACATTGGACACAGATAAATCTGGTGCAATATTAGTAAAAAAAATTAAAGAAGAAAATCATTTTTTAGTAGAAAGAAAAATAGTAAAAGATGAAAAACAAGAAATAAAAAAAATTTTATCAAAATGGATTCAAAAAAAAAATCTCGATGTTATCATCACCACTGGTGGCACAGGTTTAACAGGAAGAGATATTACGCCTGAGGCTTTAGAAGAAATAGCTGATAAAGAAATCCCTGGATTTGGAGAATTATTTAGAGAATTAAGTTATAAAACAATTGGAACCTCTGCTATGCAATCAAGAGCTTGCGCAGTATTAGCTAATGGAAAATATATATTTGCTCTACCCGGGTCATCAGGTGGTGTTACAGACGCTTGGGATATGATATTAAAATATCAATTAGATATTAACCATAAGCCTTGTAATTTTGTGGAATTATTTCCTAGATTAAAGGAAAAATAAATTTTATGAAACTTAATGCTGTGAGACTTATGTTAATTGTTTCTATACTTATAATCTTATTATATGTTTTAGGATTATTTCTTCCTATCATTAAAAATACTAAAAATACTAAAAATTATAACAATAGCTTTAATGAAATTCTTATTGGTTGAGTTTAAATTATTTTTGATATTTTTCTTTCCATTCTTTGTAGTCCATTCCATATACATGTTCCCTTGCGTCCATGTCAGAAATTTCCACGCCCTTTTTTTTAGCTTCTTCTCTGTACCACTTAGACAAGCAATTCCTGCAAAATCCAGCCAGATTCATTAAATCTATATTCTGAACATCTTTCCTACTTCTTAAGTGTTCTAGCAATCTTTCAAAAACTGCTGATTGTAATTCTTTTCTTTCCTCATTATCCATCAATTTACCTTATAAATTTATAAACCTTAATTTATATATACCATTTTTATAATGACTGAACACCAATGCCAGTTTTAGGATAAGTATAAAGGTTATAGTTGGCGGTTAACTCTTCTCCAGTTTTTATATCTCTTGTAGTAACAATGAACATGTATTTTCCTTCAACATTTGGATATAAATTTTCTCTACTCGCTTTTCCATCTGGAATTTTGGAAGCATCTAAATTTTCACCAATTAAATCACCACATTTTAAGCTTGGTAAGGAATCAGCAACTACTCTACGAACGTTTGGTTCGTTAGAATGATTATAAAAACCCCCTAATGGAGTTCTAACATAACCATTTTCAAAATCTTTATCTTGAATATGTGTTAGTCCTAAAAAAGTGTTAGCCTTTATATTCTCAGTCGCATATAAACCAAGACCTTCAATAGGAGATTTTTTAATAGTTAGACATTTGGGTAACGGTTTATACATTTGTTAAAGCTTTCTTTGGAGAAATATATTTATGACCAAAAACTTCGGCTACCGCTTTATAAGTTACTTGACCTTTAAAAATATTTAATCCCTCTAAAAAATTTTTATCTTCCATAAGCGCTTTCTCGTATCCCTTGTCTGCTAACTTAGATAAAAATGGTAATGTAGCTTTATTTAGAGCGATAGTTGAAGTTCTTGGAACTCCTCCAGGCATATTTGCTACGCAATAATGAACAACATTATCTACTATATAAGTTGGATTAGCATGGGTAGTTGGTTTGCTTGTTTCGACACAACCTCCTTGATCGATTGCCACGTCTACTATAACCGAACCTCTTTTCATACATTTTATCATATCTTTAGTTATTAATTTAGGAGCTTCTGCGCCTGGAATTAATACTCCGCCAATAAGTAAAACACATTCTGATATCAAATTTTTTAAATCTGTTTTATCACTTAATTTGGGAATAATTGTATTGCCAAATATTTTTTTTAACTGTTCTAGTCTTTGTGGTGACTTGTCCACTACATATACTTTTGCTTTCATTCCTGTAGCAATTAAAGCTGCATTTTCTCCGACTACACCTCCTCCAAGAATAACTACCGTAGCGGGTTCAACGCCTGGTGCACCTCCTAATAAAATTCCTCTTCCTTTTTGATGTTTTTCTAAAGAATGGGCCCCCGCTTGAATTGACATTCTTCCTGCCACAGCACTCATTGGAGCTAGCAATGGTAATCTACCTTCATCGTCCGTCACAGTTTCATATGCAATACAAATTGACTTCGATTTAACTAAACCTTCTGTTAATTTCTTTGCGGCAGCTAAATGTAAATAAGTAAAAACTATCTGGTTTTCTCTAATACTCTTTATTTCACTGTCTAATGGTTCTTTTACTTTAACTATTATCTCTGAGTCATAAAAAATATCTTCTGGCTTGTTAACTATGGTAGCTCCTGCTTTTTTATATTGATCGTCATCAAATCCAGCTTCAAATCCCCCTTTACTTTCCACTAAAACTTTATGACCATTAGAGACGAGTGTTTTAACACTCTCTGGAGTTAACCCAATTCTATTTTCTTGTGGTTTTATTTCTTTTGGAACTCCGATACGCATAATTACTTTTTCATGTAATTTGAAATACCGGTTCTTAATTTTTCAATTATCTCATCGATATGTTTTTTTTCGCAAATAAACTGAGGTGCTATAATTAAACAATCTCCTGTAGCTTTAAAATTAACTCCTACATCATAACATGCTTTAAAACATTCGAAGCCAGCTCTTCCTGGTTTTTCTTTTAATTTTATATCTATACCACCCATCATGCCATAACCTCTAATATTATCTATTGCCTTAATATCTTTTAAAGAAAATAAACCCTCTAAAAAATAAGGTGACATTTCTTTAGATCTTTTAAAAATATTTTCTTTTTCAAAAATATCCTGCACTGCTAGAGCCGCAGCTACTGCTACAGGAATACCTGAATAAGTATATCCATGAAATAATTCAACCGCTCCTTTTGGGGAAGAGTCCATAACCGTATCATAAATTTCTTCTTTAACTGCCACAGCTCCCATTGGCACAACTCCATTAGTTGTGGCTTTGGCCATCGTAATGATATCAGGAGTCACATCAAATTCTTGTGAAGCAAAAGCTGAACCCATTCTTCCCCAGCCTGTAATTACTTCATCAAAAATTAAAATTATTCCATGCTTATCGCATATCTCTCTTAGGCGCTTTAAATAACCCTTAGGAGGAACTAATGTTCCTGTTGATCCGGCGACTGGTTCTACAATACAAGCTGCAATATTTTCAGATCCAAAATTCACACATATACGTTCTAAATCTTCTGCCATTTCAGCGCCGGTTGTTGGTTGACCTTTAATAAACTTATGATCTGGTAAATGAGTATGTCTCATATGAACAACTCCAGGCATAAGAATGCTTGCAAAAGTTTTAACATTATTAATCATTCCACCTACTGATGTAGCGCCAATATTCATTCCGTGGTAAGCACGTTCTCTTCCAACAAAACGAAATCTTTGTCCTTGACCTCGTGCTTTATGATAAGCAATTACAATTTTAATTGCTGTTTCAACAGCTGTAGATCCGCATATTGTATAAAAAATTCTATTTAAGTTTCCTGGTGTATGTTTTGATATTCTTCTAGCAAGCTCAAACGAGCCTCCAAAACCTTGTTGAAATGGTTGTACATAATCTAGTGTATCTAATTGTTTTGTCACAGCATTGGTAATTTCTTTTCGAGCATGCCCTAATGGATTACAAAATAATCCTGAGCTAGCATCTATCATAGTTTTTCCGTGGTGATTTTTTAAATAAACACCTTTTGCTTCGGTAATTAATCTTGGATTTTCTTTAAAATCTTTATTGGACGTGAATGGCATCCAATGCTCTTGTAACGAATTAGGTATTTTTGATGTGTCTGTTGTACTCATTTTTTTAATAGTTTGTAGACTATCATTTAGTTCAAAACTACCAATAAAAATTTCATGTCTACAACCTTGGGTAGTATTTTATTTTGTTTTACATATCCCCGATTTTGATTTTTAATACCTCAATTAACTTAATAATTATTAAGAGGAAAATATGAAAAAAATAGTAAG
>TARA_B100000686_G_scaffold318751_1_pt1 | contig 14474 bp, 12 predicted proteins | sample TARA_B100000686 | Tara Oceans TARA_B100000686 (sample SAMEA2622733) | marine metagenome | biome: marine biome (ENVO:00000447); feature: marine epipelagic mixed layer (ENVO:xxxxxxxxx); material: "saline water (ENVO:00002010), including plankton (ENVO:xxxxxxxx)" | depth 150 m
AGCTCCTGCAAAGGCTGAAATAATCACCTTGCTGGCCCCCGCCTTTAGGTGTGCAGACGACTTCTCCTTTGAATTAAACGATCCAGTACATTCCAAAACAATATCTACGCCAACCTTTTTCCATGGAAGCTTTAATGGATCGCGTTCTGAAGAAAGATGAATTTCATCACCATCGACAATTAATACCCCATCGCCAGCTACTACATCATAGGGGAATCGCCCATGGGTAGTATCATTGCGAGTTAAGTGTGCGGCCGCTTTTACGTCATTGAAACCGTTTATAGCAACAATCTGCAAGTCGTTACGTTTATCCCCCTCATAGAGGGCGCGTAGTACATTTCTGCCGATGCGGCCATACCCATTGATCGCAATCCTCACTGACATATTTCTTTCCTAATAAAGTTTTAGTTAACTACCACAAGTATCTAGCTTCACACCGAAAGCATCTGGCGTGCTCTACTAACAATAGCCTTTACTGTAAAACCATAATGCTCAAATAATAGGCTGGCAGGTGCAGAATGGCCAAAAGTATTCATGCCAATTACATCCCCTTTCCCGTCGACATAGCGCCACCAGGAGTCCTTAATGCCGGCCTCTATAACAAGCCGTCTAGCGTTTGTGTCGGGAAGGATTTGGGATCGATAATCCACCGACTGAATATCAAAAATTTCTGTACAAGGCATTGACACAACACGAACTCGAATACCATCTGAAACCAGTTCTTGAGCAGAAAGAAGAGCTAAATTTACTTCTGAGCCAGTCGCTATAATAACAAGCTCAGGATCACCATCACTTTCTAGCAGGGTATAACCCCCACAAGAAATTGTTTCTATTTGATTGGCTGTCCTGTCTATATGAGGAAGGCTCTGTCGCGTCAGAATCAAGCTTGTCGGACCATCCTTTCTTTCTATAGCAGAACGCCATGCCACTGCAGTCTCAACGCCATCACAAGGTCTCCAGACATTCATGTTCGGTATTGCACGAAGACTCGCTATATGTTCAACAGGTTGGTGTGTTGGTCCGTCCTCACCTAGCCCTATAGAATCATGCGTCAGTACCGAGATATTTTGTATGTGCATTAGGGCAGCCATTCTTAAGGCATTACGTGCATAATCAGAAAACACTAAAAACGTTCCGCCATATGGGATAAAGCCACCATGCAGCGACATACCATTTAAAATGGCAGTCATACCAAATTCACGCACTCCAAAATAAATATAGTTTCCATTTTCATTGGCCTTATTAATGGCTGTTGATCTGCTATGCAGGGTAAGATTTGAACCCGTTAGATCAGCTGACCCTCCCATCAACTCAGGCAAAAAAGGAGCATAAGCCTCTAGGGCACGCAGAGATGCTTTGCGTGTAGCTACATCGTTTGCCTCTTCAATCACTTTAGAAATAGCTGTTGCAGACTGGTTTTCCCAATCCAAAGGGAGCCTTCCTTCCATTCTGCGCAGGTATTCGTCTGCTAGTTCCGGATAAGTAGCTTGATAGGCATCGAAATGCTTTTGCCATTCAGCCTCTAGGGCAGCGCCTTTCGAACGCTTATCCCATTCTTTTAAAATATTATCTGGCACTGAGAACGGAGTATGATTCCATTCAAGCTCGGTGCGAGCCGCCTCTATTTCATCTGTACCAAGAGGTGCACCATGCGTATCAGCAGTACCTTGTTTATTAGGCGCGCCAAAACCAATTACAGTTTTACAGATTATAAGTGTGGGTCGCTGTGTTTCAGACTGCGCATTTTTTAATGCGGAACTTATGCTTAACGCGTCATGTCCATCAACATTATCTATTACGTGCCATCCATAGGAACGAAATCGTGATGCAGTATCATCAGTAAACCAGCCCGCGGTCTCTCCATCGATAGTAATGCCATTATCATCGTACAACGCTATTAGCTTTCCGAGTTCAAGGGTACCAGCTAGAGAACATGCCTCATGTGAGATTCCCTCCATAAGGCAGCCATCACCAAGAAAAACATAGGTGTGATGATCTACTATCTTTATATCTGGACGGTTAAAATCCCCCGCCAAAACTTTTTCAGCCAAGGCCATTCCTACAGCATTAGCCAGTCCTTGTCCCAGTGGACCTGTCGTAGTCTCAATACCAATGTCTAAATCGCGCTCAGGGTGCCCAGCTGTTCTCTGCCCAAATTGACGAAACTGCTGAAGTTCCTCTATTTCGAGGGGATACCCAGTAAGATAGGCTAGCGAATAAAGCAACATGGAACCATGGCCATTTGACAGGACAAAACGATCACGGTCATGCCAACGCGGATTCGAGGGGTTATGATTCAGGAAATCATTCCATAATACTTCAGCAATATCAGCCATACCCATTGGCATGCCGGGATGCCCAGAACGTGCTTGTTCTACTGCATCCATTGACAGCGCACGAATTGCGTTGGCGAGCTGTTTTCTAGTGGGTCGTTCGGTCACTGGGTATTCTTTTCGATTCGTGCTATCAAGTTTTTTGTTAGCGGCAGCTGTGCTGGAAGGCAAGGATTGTCTCTCAGGGTAGACTGTCTTCGCAACCTAAGTATAAATATCAGAGGCTATTAAGGCAGTTTTTGACAGATTTATAGGCCAAATTATTACCAAAATGACTAATTATAAAAAACCCCCCTTGCTTCTTCATATCACCGATCTACACCTGCAAGCATTACCAGAGGGACGGGCGAGAGGTCTTGTTACTCAAGACACCTTTAAATCTGTTTTAAATTATGCGCGTAATGACCCACGCTGGCCGCCAGATGGAATCTTAGTAACTGGTGATATTGTTGAAGATGGAAGTCGCGCAGGTTATGAGCGTTTTCGAAATACATTAACAGCGTCTAATTTGCCAATTCTTTGTATTCCAGGAAACCACGATAATCCAACACTTATGGCTAAATTGCTTAGCAAGCCACCTTTTCAAGTTGGCGGCAGTAAGAATATAGAAAATTGGCGCATTTTATTGCTTAATAGTTGTCAAGAAAACCAGCATGCTGGGGCTCTTGGTCAAGATGGCTTAGCGGCTATTGAGGAATCACTCAAGAAAAGTACTGACCAGCATGTGATGATTTGTATGCATCATCAGCCTCTAAGTATGGATAGCGATTGGCTTGACCTAATAGGCCTCCAAGATGCAAAACAGTTTCTAGCAACTATTAACAAATACAAGCAAGTGCGAGCTGTAGTCTGGGGGCATGTTCATCAAGAGTCAGATCATAAAATCAATGGGATCCGGTTTCTCAGCACTCCATCCACTTGTTCACAGTTTTTACCTAAAAGTGTCTCTTTTTCACTAGACAACCAACCTCCAGGAATGAGATGGCTAAGCCTTGGTAATGCTGGAGATATTGAGACTGAGGTTGTTTGGGCTCCTCAAATTCAATCTCAACCCTAAAGGCCTATCACCTACTTTTACGCAACGCGCGATAAATTTTACTATTGCTAACTTCAATCTCGCGGTTCATTTCAATTCTTTCTGGATGTGGTTTTTTAATAAACTGAGTCTTTCCAACGGATCATTCAGCTCCAATAATTGTTGTTTGGCCATTAAAGTTAATGGAAGAATTTCTGCAAGTCTGTATCCAACCCAGGCAGAATTATCATAATTTTTATATGTAATTTGGTCCTGCGTACCTAAAACATCAAAGACATTTTTTATCAAACGAACCATGAACTGATACTTATTTGGAACAGGCACCTCTGGCTCATCAGGAATATCTTGAACTGAGGCGATATAAAGTCCATCAGTTCGTTTTTCTGCAGATTCAAGTTGAAAACGCTTCCCACCCTCTGCACTAATGCCTAATAAGCCATCACTACCTTGGTCCCAGTCAACAATTTCAGCAATTGTACCAATCTCATAGGTTCTAACATCTGCTTCTTCTTTAATTAGCAATACACCAAACTCGTTCTTCTCCCTCAAACACTCACTTACCATTGTTAAATAACGAGGTTCAAAAATCCTAAGGGGAAGAATCCCTCCGGGAAAAAGAACCGTCTTCAGCGGAAATAATGGCACGGTTCCAATAGTCATATCTTATTTTAAAAATTCCAATCGTCTATAGACTCTTAAATCTAGTTTTTAAGGATTCTTGTAGTTGATTTCGTAACCCCTGAAAACCGCCATTAGACATCATCGTCACACAGTCACCACTTCTCAGATCTTCCAAAAGAAGATTTAATATTGAGTCCATATCCCATGAAACAGATACCTTCGAACCTAAAGAAGCTAAAGCTGACTCAGGATTCCACTCCAAGTCATCTGATGCCAATAAAAACACTCGGTCTGCTCTTCCCAACGCTTTAAGCAACGATTCTCTATGAATATCCATCTTCATCGTGTTCGATCTTGGCTCTATCACAATGACGATTCGCGAATCTATGTGTTGGTCTCGTAAAGCACATATGGTCGCAGTGATTGCTGTGGGGTGGTGTGCAAAATCATCATAAAGTGTGATTCCGCCATAAACCCCATTTTTCTCTAGCCGTCTTTTTACTCCTTCAAATAGAGAGAGCGCTTCTAATCCTATCTCTATGCTAACCCCCGCATGTGCAGCAGCACTAAGAGCGGCAAGAGCATTTGCTAAATTATGCTTGCCAAACAGATTCCAGGCTGTCCCTCCAATTTTTATGTCTTCTCGATACACATCAAAATAAGACTCTTGACCTTGGGTATTATAGTTTGCTGACCAATTTGTCCCATTCTTCAACCCAAACGTTTCAATCGGAGTCCATATGCTCTGTCTTAGCATTTTTCCGATATTTTTATCATGCCCATTTACATTAATAAGGCCGCTGGAGGGAACAGTTCTTAGCAGCTGCTGAAACTGCCAAAGAATGGCATCCAAGTCAGCATATATATCAGCATGGTCATATTCGATATTTGTTATAGATAGGGTTTTAGGTCGATAGTGGATAAATTTGGCGCGTTTATCGAAAAAAGCCGTATCGTACTCATCGGCCTCGATAACAAAAAACTCAGATTTGCCAAGTCGTGCAGAAATGCCAAAATTATGTGGAACACCGCCTATTAAAAACCCAGGGAAATATTTAGCGTATTCAAGTATCCAAGCTAACATGCTACTTGTTGTCGTCTTTCCATGAGTGCCTGCTATGGCGAGCACCCACTTATCTTGGAGTACATTCTCAAATAACCACTGAGGACCTGAGCAGTATGGAATATCGCTGTTTAGCAAAGCCTCTACGGCAACATTACCTCGAGACAGTCCATTTCCAACAACCACACAGTCGACTCCCTTACTGATAAAAGCAGAGTTATACCCCTCTTGTAAATTAATCCCTAAATTGCTTAGCTGGTCACTCATAGGTGGATAAACATTTTCATCGGAACCAGAAACCTCATGACCAGCAGCCTTTGCTATTGCAGCAAGCCCGCCCATAAATGTTCCACAGATCCCAAGTATATGAATACGCATTAGCCAGTTACCGGGAACATATAATCACGTAGGGAAAAAGAAACCATAACGTAACCTGTTGCGATCATAACTCCCACAAAATATGTATTCTGAGTTGCCTTAGCTAATATGAATCCAGCTGCATCTATTGTCCAAAGAAAGAGCGCGAGATAGACAAATACTCCAGTAGTAGGTTCATTGCCTACCTCTCTGACAGCTTCTATCCAAACCAAAACAGGTATTCTGATAACCCCTAGTAATGCCAGTACTCCAAATAAGGCGGTAGCAGTCTGAAAAAAACGTTTAGGGTGATTAAAAATCTTTAGTGTCCCCCAAACAAATAAAACATCTAAGGACGTCTCCAATATGATCAGGCCAATGTATCCTAGATAAAGGTTTAAACCGAAAATGTTAATCGAGAGCAGACGCTCAGCCGGTTCACTGAATAATAATGACAAGAGCCCCACTATTAGATAGGAGACAAGGACCGACACAAACAAGAACTGCGATGCTGGTAGCTCGTCAGGACCTCGTCTGTGAAGTGCTATATCGGCAAATACCAGTGTTAAATGCCACAAACGTGAATACTCCTAATGTTTATAGTTGGAATGCCACCTGAGTAAGTGTAAAAGAAACGCATTATGGGAACAGACCTTTTTATAGATAGCGATAGCTCTCTTGCTGAATTAATTTCCAGCATATCAGTAGAACCAATAATTTCTCTCGATACTGAGTTCATGAGGGAAAGCACATATTACCCAAAACTCTGCTTAATACAGATAGCCACCACTAACTTAGCGGCCTGCGTCGACTGCTTAGCTGATTTGGATTTAAGTCCACTGTTTAAGTTGCTTTTAGAAAAAGATATATCCTGGGTTTTACATAGCGCTAGGCAAGACCTTGAGGTTATAGACCAATATGCAAATGGACTTCCCTCTCGTTTGATTGATACACAAATAGCTGCGGCGCTACTAGGTCATATGCCACAAATTGGTCTTCAAGATATTGTTCAAAAAAGATTAAATATTGAACTGGACAAGTCATTGTCTAGAACGAATTGGGCAAAACGCCCTCTAGCAACCCCCGCCGTTAAATATGCTCTAGGTGATGTGCATCATCTTTTGAAATTATGGGATAACCTATACTCAGAGCTAGAAAAATATGGTCGTATTAGCTGGTTTGAGGAAGACTGCCAACAAGCGCTTGGCGCACCATTGGTGACTCCTGCTTTAACTCTATGGGAACGTCTTAAGGGCCTCAGTTCCTTAGAAGCCTCATCTCAGTCTGTTGCATTATCTTTAGTCGAATGGCGTGAGGAGTGTGCGCAAGAACTTGACCGCCCTCGGCGCTGGATACTGAGTGATGAATTAATTATTCGCACTGCAAGTAGACCCCCAACTACACATAAAGAACTTGCCGCTATTGCTGATATGCCTCCTAAGCTTATCAAGCGTTTTGGCGACAAAATTCTGGCAGCTACTACTAACAAAAATATTGATCAAATAACTTTAGTCAAAAAACGTCTTCATAAACCTCGTCCTGATAAAAATAGCCTAAAGCAGCTTCAGAACCTTACGGCACAACGAGCGCATAAACTGGGCATTCAACCTGAAGTGCTCGCCACTCGAAAAGAACTCATAGATCTTCTTTTTGGCAAACCTTCCGATAGAATAGCTAACGGATGGAGACAGCACGAGTTCGACGATTTTTTCTTAAAAGAAACTTAAAGCCCTGATTCGGTTTCTATAGCAGGGGGTTATCAAGGGCCTCTCTCACCCCTATGTAGACGTCGTCCATACTTCCCTTTGCGTCCACTATTTGCAAAATATTCCTGTCACCATAGTACTTAATCAATGGCTGTGTCTCACGCTCATAAATAAGCAGCCTATTCCTAATAGTATCCTCATTATCATCAGCTCGTTGACGCAGCTCACCACCTGCTTTTATGCAGGCTTCTAATTCTTCTTTGGGAGAGAAATAAATATTAAGTAGTTTACCGGTCTTAGAACAGGTCCGTCTTCCAGTTAATCGCTTAATCAAAAGCTCAAAATCCACATTCATTAAAATAGTAGCATCTAACTTCTGGCCCAGGCGTGTTAGGAGATTATCTAAATTTTTAGCTTGTCCAAGGTTTCTCGGGAATCCATCCAGCACATATCCGTCAGTTGTATCAGCTGCGCGGACTCTATCTTCAATGATCCCCAAAACAATGTCATCAGAAACTAATTCACCTAAATCCATTAGTTTTTTTGCTTGAAGTCCTAATGTACTGCCTGCAGTCACAGCCTCTCGCAAAAGATCCCCAGTTGATATCTGCGGCAAACCCATTTCCTTTTGTAGTCTATAGGCCTGAGTGCCCTTCCCAGAACCAGGCGCACCAAGCAATACAATTCTCATTTAGAGGTCTCCATATCTGTTTTAACAGTAGCTTATGACAATAAAGCTAGCCCGATAAGCTTTGGTGGTCAAACAAAAAACATCCTTTTGGTATCCTGTATGTTCAAGACCTATTAAAACAACATTCCTGGGAGTCATAGTGAAGCAAAATGGTTTTTATGCTCAGTCAGGTGGAGTAACGGCTGTAATTAACGCAACGGCTTGTGGCGTAATTGAGACAGCACGAAAAAAAAAGGATCGAATAGGCAAAATACTTGCTGGTCGAAATGGGATTATTGGCGCTCTGACAGAAGATCTGATTGATACAAGTAAAGAATCTGATAGAGCCATTGCAGCCTTACGTTATACACCTGGGGGGGCTTTCGGGTCTGCCCGATATAAGCTCAAAGGGTTAGAGGAAAATCGCGCAGAATATCAACGTCTAATAGAAGTCTTCAAGGCCCACAATATTGGATACTTCTTTTATAACGGCGGTGGTGATTCTATGGATACTGCTCATAAGGTATCTCAAATTGGTCAAAAACTCGGGTTCCCTGTGACCTGCATTGGTATCCCTAAAACAGTTGATAATGATTTGCCGTTAACAGACACCTGTCCTGGTTTTGGTTCAGTTGCGAAATATGTGGCACTTGCAACGCGCGAGGCAGCTCTAGATGTCGCGTCCATGGCTAAAACCTCAACTAAAATTTTCATACTGGAAGTTATGGGACGGCATGCGGGTTGGATTGCCGCTGCAGGAGGGCTGGCTGGACATAACCAGAGTGATGCACCTCACATTATTCTATTTCCTGAAATTCCTTTTAATACACCTCATTTCCTAGCGAGAGTTAAAAAGTGTGTGGATCGCTATGGCTACTGCGTCATTGTTGTTTCAGAAGGGGTCCGCCATCCAAATGGTAGATTTTTAGCTGAATCAGGAATTCATGATGCCTTTGGTCATGCTCAGCTTGGTGGAGTTGCAGCTACCGTAGCTACTCTAGTAAAGGAAAAACTAGGCCTTAAATATCACTATGCAATTGCTGATTATTTACAACGTTCTGCTCGACATATTGCATCTAAGGTGGATGTGGAACAAGCATATGCAGTAGGGAAAAAGGCTGTTGAATTTGCCCTCAAAGGACACAATGCCGTAATGCCCATAATAGTGCGCACATCAGATTCTCCTTATCGCTGGACGATAAAGCATGCGCCATTAAGCCGGGTTGCAAACAAAGAAAAAATGATGCCTCGTTCATTCATAAGTCGAGACGGATTTTCCATAACAAAAGCCTGTCGTCGCTACCTTGAGCCACTCATTCGTGGGGAGGACTATCCACCTTATCAAAAAGGGTTGCCTCGTTATGCTGAACTACGTAATGTGCCCGTGCAGCGGCGGTTAGACAAAAACTTTGTGTTAAGATAGCGCGCTTTTTCAGTGAATTAAAAACACTGAGACAGTAAAAAGTAATACTAAAATTAGTATGTTATGAAATTATTCATAGGATTGATTAGGACACTTAACTTTCAAAGCAAAGGCTAACTGCAAGCTTTAATTAATATTCCACAACTTCCGTAAACTGACTCTCTTACAAAGTTGGTACCATCATTCGTAGGTAGTGGACAAGAATGGAGAAAACAGAATGAACTCAGAATTGGCTCTTTGGCTTTCATTAGGGGCTGCCATGTTAGCAGTGATCTATGGTTTGGTCGCTGTGAACTGGATACTAGGCCGATCGGCAGGTTCTGAACGCATGCAGGAAATTGCATCCGCCATACAAGAAGGTGCAAGTGCATATATGAACCGGCAGTATTTGACCATTGCTATTGTTGGAATCGTTCTATTTGTGATCCTAGGAATCGCAATCGATTGGTACAGCGCAATTGGTTTTGCGATTGGCGCTGCCTTCTCAGCTTTAGCCGGCTATATCGGAATGTTCGTCTCCGTGCGTGCAAATGTTAGAACTGCTGAAGCAGCTACACAGGGAGTTAATCCTGCACTGATTATCGCTTTTCGTGGCGGTGCTATCACTGGGTTGTTAGTTGTAGGCCTAGGCTTACTGGGCGTTGCTGGTTACTACGCCATCCTTCAGTCGATGGGGATGGGACAAGAGGCTGTGTTGAAAGCGCTGGTTGGACTTGCATTTGGTGGCTCATTAATCTCAATTTTTGCTCGTCTTGGCGGCGGAATCTTTACAAAGGGTGCTGACGTTGGAGCAGACCTAGTTGGCAAAGTAGAAGCGGGCATTCCTGAAGATGACCCTCGTAATCCAGCGGTCATAGCAGACAATGTTGGGGATAATGTTGGGGACTGTGCTGGAATGGCGGCAGACCTTTTTGAAACCTATGCTGTAACGCTTATAGCAACCATGCTTCTCGGCGGATTAATGACCGCATCAATTGGTGAGAATGCTGTCATTTACCCCATAGCACTTGGTGGAATTTCAATCGTTGCATCAATTGTCGGTACGTTCTTTGTGAAGACTAATACCGGAAAAATAATGGGGGCCTTATATAAAGGGGTTATTGTCTCCGGAGTTCTAGCAGCAATCGCTTTCTACCCAATTACAACTGCTCTAATGGGTGACGGTGCTATTAACTTATATTTAGCAGCACTTATTGGTTTAGCCTTAACTGCTGCCATGATAGTGATCACTGAATATTACACCAGTACTGAATATGCTCCAGTGAAAAAAATTGCGGGTGCATCAACCACGGGAGATGCAACAAATATCATTGCGGGCCTTGGTGTTTCAATGAAATCGACTGCATGGCCAGTGATCATGGTTTGCATATCAATCTGGGGGGCATATGAACTTGCGGAGCTCTATGGCATAGCTATAGCAGCAACTAGCATGCTCTCTATGACAGGTATGATCGTTGCTTTGGATGCCTTTGGCCCCATCACTGATAACGCGGGAGGCATTGCCGAAATGGCCGAATTGCCCTCTGATGTTAGAACTGTAACGGATTCCCTGGATGCAGTAGGTAATACTACAAAAGCAGTTACTAAAGGTTATGCCATCGGCTCTGCTGCTTTAGCAGCACTGGTTTTATTTTCCGATTACACGCACAGCCTAGAACAAGAAGGTTTTGGAGCGCTTAGCTTTGATCTATCTAACCCCCGGGTGATTATTGGCCTGTTTATAGGTGGCCTAGTGCCCTTCCTATTTGGGGCCTTAGCCATGGAAGCTGTTGGAAGAGCAGCGGGATCTGTAGTAGAAGAAGTACGCAGACAATTCAGGGAAATGGCGGGAATAATGGAAGGCACAACTCGGCCTGATTACTCCACTGCGGTAGATTTGCTGACTAGGTCGGCAATTAAAGAAATGATTATTCCATCGCTTCTTCCCGTGCTTGTCCCAATTGTTGTAGGCATGCTGCTCGGCCCTGAAGCGTTAGGTGGACTGCTAATGGGCACAATCGTAACCGGGCTCTTTGTTGCCATTTCTATGACAACAGGCGGAGGTGCTTGGGATAATGCCAAAAAATATATTGAAGATGGTAATTTTGGTGGTAAGGGCTCAGAAGCACATAAGGCAGCTGTAACGGGTGACACCGTTGGTGACCCTTACAAAGACACCGCAGGCCCTGCAATTAATCCGCTTATTAAAATCATCAATATCGTGGCTCTGTTGATAGTGCCGCTGTTGTAATGCATTAAATTTGAGGCTCTGTATGCGTCTGTTCTTGCTCTTGCTGGTTAAGCTAGGTTGCTACAGGAATTCTAATTAAATGGTTGTATTATCTTTATCTAAAAAGCTTAGAGTCTGATAACAACTTTTTAACTTGTCTGCTTTAGGCAAACTTCATAATCTTGTTGATACTTAGAATGACCTTCAATTGGAAAATTGCATGAATCTTGAAGAAGCACGAACTCGAATGATTGCGCAGCAACTGCGTACTTGGGATGTATTTGATAACCAAGTACTTGAGGCAGTCAGGCAAAGTGCTCGGGAATTGTTTGTCCCTAAAGACTACTACGATTTTGCCTTTGCGGACATGGAGATTCCCTTAGGCTATAACCAATATATGATGACCCCAAAAGTTGAAGGTCGCCTTCTTCAATCACTTGCACTCAAAGCTGATGAAAAAATTTTGGAAGTAGGTACTGGTAGCGGATTTCTGACAGCCTGTCTATCGCATTTATCAAAAACCACTGTGAGCATAGATATAATTCCTCAATTCACAACAGATACACGCCAAAAACTTAACCATCTGAATATTAAAAACGTAGAATTGCATACCAAAGATGTCTTTGATCTAAACAATAATGATCAATTTGATGTCATCGCAATAACTGGCTCTCTTCCATCAATTGATGAAAGGCTTATTCAAATGCTACGGCCCAGTGGAAGAATGTTTATCATTGTTGGTCAAGCCCCTGTGATGGAGGCTCTGCTGATTACGAAAAATACGAACGAAGATTGGATGCAGGAAACTCTATTTGAAACTGTAGTTGCTCCACTTTCAAACACGACTCATCATGAGCCTTTTGTGCTCTAGCAGTTTAATGACGGAAATACCTGAACTAACTCCTACCCAGTTCTTTGAGCGATGGTCTAAAGAAGATCGCCAGAATGTCACTCTTTTGGATGTACGAGAAGATACAGAACTAGAGATAGCTTCTTTACAGAGCGCAAAACATATTCCAATGATGCAAATACCTGGTCGATTGAATGAGCTAAGTGAGGACAACCCTTTGGTTGTTATGTGTCATAGTGGCGGACGTAGCAGGCGTGTTTCTGAGTTTTTATTGTCATCAGGATTTAGTAGTGTCTTCAATCTGACAGGAGGAATTGATGCCTGGTCACAAGAAATTGATTCATCCATTCCCCGGTATTAGCTGGAAACAGTCACACTTGATCTATAAGGGGTGCTTGAATTTGGCTGGTAATAGCCTCATTTAGTATCTTGAGTGACCTGAGTCCCTGAGTAACTTTCTTGCGACCTTTTTACTAACTAGGGACCTTAGGAAGAGCCAATGAAAAAACAACAGGCAACCTATATGAAAGCAAAAGTCATGGTTCCTATTTCAATTTTGGCTATTGCCTTGTTGGGCGCAGCTACATTGCTAGCGACTAGTCAGCGATTAGAACCAACACAACCTGATCCTATACCTACAGTAGTTCGTGCACTTACAGTTCATCCAAAAACGGTTGGCATGATGGTTCATGCCCAAGGTGCAGTTTCACCAAGAACGGAGACGAACCTAGTTCCTGAAGTTTCAGGAACAGTTGTTTGGGTTTCTCCCAACCTGGTTTCGGGCGGATATTTTGAATATGGAGAGCTACTCCTCAAAGTGGATAATCGTGATTATCAGAATTTAGTTGAAAGAGCTGAAGCAAGTATAAGTCGAGCTGAAGCAGAAGATCAGTTAGCCCAATTCAATCTAACTCGCTCAATCGAATTGGAAGCACAAAAACTTATAAGTCAGGCAGATTTAGAGAGTGCTGTTAGGTCAGCAGATGTAGCAGAGGCAGAACTCCAAGATGCGCGAGTAATTTTAGAACAAGCAAAAAGAGATTTAGAGCGAACAGAAATACATGCCCCCTTTACAGGACTTGTGAGAAGTGAACGTGTAGACACTGGCCAGTTTGTAAGTCGTGGTGAGTCAGTCGCAAGTATTTATGGATCAGATTATGTGGAAGTACGTCTTCCTATTGCAGATAGCCAATTGGCATATCTAAATGTTCCTCTTACCCAACGAGGTGAATTAAAAGAGATAGATGCGCCTATGACGACACTATCCGCTAATTTTGCCGGAACGGAACAAAAATGGTTTGGTAGGATTGTTCGCACTGAAGCTGAAATCGACGCTATGAGTCGCATGGTGCATGCAGTCGCACGAATTCGAGCCGGAGAGGATGGCAATAATATGTCTCCCCCAGTTGGTTTATTTGTACAAGCTGATATTGAAGGGCGTTTGGTGGATAACGTCTTTGTTTTACCCCGTTCTGCACTAAGAAATGACAGCCAGGTCCTTATAATAGACACCGATAATAGACTTCACTATCGCACGGTCGAAATTCTGCGTATCTATCGTGATGAGATTTATATTACTAATGGTTTGAGTGGGGGCGAAGTGGTTTGTCTCTCACCGTTGCAAACAGTAGTAAACGGCATGTTAGTTAGTCCGGTCTATCCTAACACCACAGAGAACTAACACAGATGAAATCCATTATTGCATGGTTCATCGATAACCCAGTTGCGTCAAACCTGCTTATGGTTATTTTAGTTGCGGGTGGACTGCTATCACTAACACAACTTAATAAAGAACAGTTTCCTGACGTGGAATTAGGAGTTGTAGAGGTCAGCGTACCTTATTTAGGGGCCGCCCCAGAGGAAGTCGAGGAAGGCGTTTGCTCTCGTATTGAGGAGGCGTTGGAAAGTGCAGAGAGCATTTTCAGAATGACATCCAGTGCTAATGAGGGAAGCTGCACTGTGGCCCTAGAAATTGAGCTTGGCTCTGATACGGTTCAGGCACTAAATGAAATAAAAAGCAATGTAGATAGCATTAATACGTTTCCCGAAGAAACGGAACGGCCAATTATTTCTGAGATGACCATCCTGAATGAAGTTCTCCATATCGTTATTTCAGGAGAAACAGATGAGCGAACTCTAAAACAGCTAGCAATGAATATGAGAGAAGATCTTGTAGCCATAGATGGCGTCTCACAAGTAGCCGTTG